>MDSV01231119.1_pt1 | contig 28009 bp, 15 predicted proteins | sample 810851 | NCBI WGS metagenome assembly MDSV01 (sample SAMN05326640, study PRJNA326480) | marine metagenome | isolation source: seawater | place: Atlantic Ocean: North East | collected 2012 | reverse complement strand
CTTTAGAAGCTGACTAAGAAAATAAAAATCTTTTTTATATTTAGATTTATTTAAATAAAATAATAATAAAAACAATAATAGTTGTAAAATAGTTACATATATAAAACTAATTTTATTCAATCCCCAAATTGATATTTCAATTTCAAAATCACTTAAAATAAAGCTATATTGAAAATATTGAATTAACATCAATCCAGCAATAGTTATGGTTAGTAATATTGTTACTATTCTTTTTGAATGAATTATACCTAAGATAATTGGAATTGTTCTTGCTTTAATTTTTTTATCTCCTTCAATATCTTCAATATCTTTTATTATCTCTCTAACTAAAGTAGTAATAAATGAAAAAAGCGTATAAATTAAGATGATTTTTACTATTATTTGTTTACTGTAATCATTTTGATTATTTTCATTTAATAAATCTAAAAGAATTAAATTGACAATACTAAATGCTGTTAGAAATGCTACTTGAATATTTCCAATTAAAAATTGCTTTTTAAAAACTTGAGAATATTTATATAAACTTATTATAAAGAATAAAAAAATAAAAATAGAAATTATATTATTGGTTTTGATTACTAAATATATAGTTCCAATAATTGTAAGAAAATTCATTATTACATAACTATTTTTTGCATTTTTAATACTAATTGTATTATTTATGATATTTTTTTTATTGATTTGATCAGTATTGACATCAAAAATGTCATTAATTATATATCCTCCTGCTACTACAAACAATAAAGTAATAAGATAAATAAAAAATAATAAATTATCCAACTGATAACTTTCAAGATAAATATTTATTAATGTATATTTAATTAATATTTGGAGTAAGGCAATTATTAGCAAGTTTTTAATTCTTATTAATTTTAAAAATCCAAATATTTTACTCATTTCTTTTAATAATATAATTTGTAATTAATTTATATATTTTCTTGTATTCTTTAGAGCTCATCAGATTTATATGTTCATTAATAATGTTTAAATCTTTCCTTTGTGCAGGTCCAGTTTGTATTCTGTTAGGTTGATTTGTTTTTAAGTTATTAATTGAATTTTGGATAAGAGGGTATAAAATAGAAAAGTCTATGTTTTCATTTTCTAAAATTTCATATGCAATGGTAAATAAATAATTAGTAAAATTACATGAAAAAACTGCAGCTAAATGAATTTTTTTTCTTTGATGTGAATCTATTTCAATTACTTTTTCTGATAATTTTTTAGAAAGTGAAATTAAATCGGAAAGAAAATTTTTATTACTTGCCTCAACACAAATTGGAATTTTAGAGAAATCTATCTCAATGTTTTTTTTGAATGTTTGAACTGGATAAATAACTCCATAATTTTTAAATCTATTTTTAAATATATCAAGACTTGTAGTTCCAGACGTATGTACAATTGAAGTTGAATTAATTTTAGTTAATACTTCTTCAATAGCACTATCTTTTGTTGCAATAATTATCAGGTCAGCATCAAACAATTTACTTAAGTTGTTTGTAAATTGGGTATTTAATAAATTAGCAAGAGATTTAGCGTTATTTAAATTTCTACTATATACTTGTTTAATTAAAAATTTACTTTTTTTTAATTGGATAGCTAATTGAGTAGCTAAATTTCCAGAACCAACTATTACTATGCTATGCATAAATTTTTATTTACAAATCTAATAATAATTAGTAATTTTGTAAATTAATTAATAAAAGCAAGAATGAAAAAAATAATTTCTTTTATTTCTTCAATGAAGTTTATGACTTTATTAATATTATTATTTGCTATTGCTCTTGCTTTTGGAACATTTGTTGAAAATGATTTTGGAAGGTCATCTGCAAAAGCGTTAATATATAATACTTGGTGGTTTGAATTAATGTTAGCTTTATTTGTCTATAATTTATTTAATAATTTAATTAAATATAGACTTTTTAGACTTGAAAAGCTACCTGTCTTAATTTTTCATCTAGCATTCATAATCATAATAATTGGTTCTGCAATTACTAGATACATAAGTTATGAAGGAATGATGCATATTAGAGAAGGGGAGAGTACAAATCTTTTTATCTCTGATGACACTTTTTTACAAATACATATTGATGATAAATTACATCAATACAAATATGATAAGAAATTATATCTATCAGCAATTTCAAGAAATAATTTTAATTTAAATGTTAATTTTAAACAAAATGATATTTATATCAAATACGTAGATTTTTTGCCAAATGTTAAAGATTCATTATTTGTTAACGCAGAGAATGGAAAAAAAGTTTTGCATCTTATTGTACCTGGTGAAAATGGTATGCAATCAGAATATATTAATGAAAACAATACAAAATTTATAAAGAGTAATTTAATTACATTTAATTCAAAAATTGAAGGAGATATAAATTTTAATTCTTTTGGAGATTCTATTATATGTAATTCTTCATTTTCAACTTCAACTATGAATATGAACGATAGAGAACAAGGGATTCAAGATCCATTTAAAAAATTCAATTTAAAAAATAGAGTTTTATATACAACAAACGGTTTGAATTTTGTTTTTAAAGATTTAATAGGGAACGCTGAGTTAAAGCAAGTAAGTAGTTCAAAATTAATGCAAGATGGTTCTTTAGATGCATTAAAAGTTGAAGTAGGTGTTAATGGTGAAAATAGAGTAATTACTCTTTTTGGAGGAAAAGGAGGTGAAAGTAAAGGGGAATATTTTTCATTAGGTAATCTTAATTTTAAATTGTCATATGGGTCAAAATATTTTACAACGCCTTTTAATGTTAAATTAAGAGATTTTCAATTAGATAGATATTCTGGATCAACGAGTCCAAGTTCATTCGCGGCAGAAGTGAGTATTGTAGATAATAAAGAAATTTTACCTTATAGAATATATATGAATAACGTTTTACAATACAAAGGATTTAGATTTTTTCAATCATCATATGATGAGGATGAAAAAGGAACTATTTTATCAGTAAATTATGATTGGTGGGGTACATTAATTTCATATGTTGGTTATTTTTTGTTAGGGATTGGTTTTTTATTGGTTTTCTTTTACAAAAACTCAAGATTTAATTTATTATCAAACAAATTAAAAAAAATGCGTCAAGCTACAGGTTTGCTTATCATGTTATCGTTCATTCCATTATTATCTACTTCAAATAATATTTCTGAAGAAGTAATTAGTACTCAACACACTGAAAAATTTAGTCATTTATTAGTTCAAGATAATGGAGGTAGAATAAAACCAGTACACACCTTATGTTCTGAATATTTTAGGAAAATTTATGGTAAAGATTCTTATAAAGAATACAGTGCCCCTCAACTTGTATTAGGTATGATGACAGATCCAATTTATTGGAGTAAAGTAGATTTGATTAAAGTTAAATCTATAAATATAAAAGAGAAATTAAAGATAGAAAATAATTCTTCTAAAAGTACAAGAGTTTCTTTTAATGATTTTTTTAATGATCAGGGTAATTATATTTTAAAAGAAACAGTTGATGAGGCCTATGCAAAATTACCTAAGGATAGAAGCAAAGAGGATAAAGAAGTTATCAAGATCGATGAAAAAGTAAATATTTGTTTTACAATATATAATGGAGGAATTTTTAGGTTTTTCCCAATTCCTGGAGATACAAATAATACCTGGATTTCATATAGACAAAATGAAAGGTTTTTTGGCAATGATTCATTATTTGTGTCCAATATCATGCCTATGTATTTTAGATCACTTAAAGACGGATTGCAAACTAACAATTGGGCTAATTCAGATTCAATTGTAAATTATATTAGTAAGTTTCAAAATAAATATGGTCAAGAAATTATTCCTGATACTAAAAAGATTAAATTAGAAGTTATTTACAATAAAGTAAAAATATTTTCTCGATTATTTATTTTTTATTTAATAACAGGACTAGTTTTATTAATTTCATTACTATTTCAGTTGTTTAAGAGAAATAAAATAATTATTTTTTTAGTGATTTTTTGTAAATGGTTAATCATTTCAGGTTTTTTACTTCATTCAATTGGTCTAGCAATAAGATGGTATATTTCAGGGCATGCACCCTGGTCAAATGGTTATGAATCTATGATTTACATTGCTTGGGCGACAGTTTTTTCGGGACTTTTTTTTAGTAGAAGTTCTCTGTTAACTTTATCTGCTACTGCAGTTGTATCTTCTCTGTTGTTAATGGTAGCACATTTAAATTGGTTAGATCCTGAAATTACTAGCTTAGTACCTGTATTGAAATCTTACTGGTTGATGATTCATGTTTCTATAATAACAGCATCTTATGGTTTCTTTGCACTTGGAGCTATTCTTGGATTAATTTCTCTATGGCTTATAATTTTCACAAATAATAGGAATGTTTCTAAGTTTAAGAATACTTTATCAGAATTGACTATTATAAATGATAAAACTTTAGAGATTGGTTTATTTATGTTGACGATTGGAACCTTTCTTGGAGGTATTTGGGCTAATGAATCATGGGGGAGATATTGGGGCTGGGATCCAAAGGAAACTTGGGCTTTAATTAGTGTTTTGGTTTATGCTATTATTTTACACTTGAGATTTATTCCCAAATTAAAAAATAAATATGTATTCAATGTTTGCTCAATGTTTGCTATTTGGACTATAATCATGACATATTTTGGTGTTAATTACTATTTATCTGGTCTTCATTCTTATGCTGCTGGAGATCCTATGCCAATCCCATCTTTTGTTTATTATTTAACAATTATCATGATTTTATCAGCAGTTATTTCTAGAGTTAATTACAAAAAATATTATTAATGGATTTAGATATTTTAGCTTTTGGTGCTCACCCTGATGATGTAGAACTTGGATGTGGTGGCACAATAATTAAAGAAGTTGAGAATGGTAAAAAAGTAGGTATTATTGATTTAACTTTAGGTGAATTGGGAACAAGAGGTAATGCAGAGAAAAGAAAACAAGAATCTAAAGAAGCAAATAAAATTTTAGGTGTTACAATTAGAGAAAATATGTGTTTTAAGGACGGTTTTTTTGAGAATACTGAAAAAAATAAAATAGAGTTAATAAAAAAAATAAGGTATTATAGACCCAAAATTATTTTAACTAATGCTTTGTCTGATAGACATCCAGATCACCCTAGAAGTTCACAATTAACAGTTGATGCATGCTTTCTTTCAGGCTTATCAAAGATCGATACTAATCAAGAGGTATATAGACCTGAAGCTATATATCACTATATACAGTTTAATTCTATCCCACCAGATTTTGTGGTTGATATTACTAATCAAATTGATAAAAAAATTCAAGCCGTAAAATGTTATGATTCTCAATTTTATAATCCTAACAGCAATGAAAAAGAAACTGTAATTTCTACCAAATCATTTTTTGATAGTGTAAAATATAGAGCTGAAGATTTAGGAAGACAGACTAAATGTATGTATGCTGAAGCATTTATTGCTCATCAGTTACCAAAAGTAAATTCTCTATTTGATTTAAAATAATTTTCTTATTCTGAAACAATTAATTTTTGAGTTATTGAACTATTATTTATATTTATATCAATAAAATAAATACCTTTTTTAAGTTCAGATGTATTTACTGATTTGACATTTTTTCCTTCGTTTAATTGCATGTTTATATCTTTAACTTTTTCTCCAAGAATATTTCTTATAGAAATATGTGCTAAATTATTTTCTAAACTGTTAATCTCAATATGTGTAATATTATTTGAAGGATTTGGATATATATTTATATGTTCTTTACTATAAATATTGTCTATTGAAGAAGGAAATGGGTTAACTACTACATTTCCATCAAATAATCCAGCAGTATCAATTTCTAAATAGACAATTTCATTTAAATCAATTATATCTTCATCTCCTCTAACAGCTAGTCCAGGTTCAAAATCTTTTTGATAAATAATTCTTATTTTATCATCGACAACATTATTCATTGCACCAAAAATACATTCTTGACTTCCTCCCCATATATCATGAGGTGTGACATCAACTGGATCTTTCCAAGTAACTCCACCATCAGAAGATTTCGTAACATAAATATGTCTAAATACTTGAGTTGTTGTAGAAGCATTTTCAGTATATGCAGAAAAAGATAAATATATGTCTCCATTTGAAGCTATACCTGCGTTTGGCATACTTGCTCTCGAAGCGTAATATATTGCATATCCTCCTGTTGAATCTATTCCTGCTACTATACTGTCCCCATTTAGATCAGGTGCTACAGCAATTATATTGTCATTCATCATATCTGACCACCATCTTCCTCTTGGAGTAGCTAATCCACTTGCATCAAGATAATTAATGGTATCTTGTAGTTCAGAATTATTCGGCATATGAACTAGATTGTAACTTACATAATAATTATTAATAATTGATGTATCAGCAGAAATAAATGAAGAACCAATACTATCACCATTTGCATCATATGTTATTGAATACACATTAGATTCCCAACCAATTATAGTATCTGTTGCAACTAAGGGGTTTAAGGAGTCGTTAAATTGGATTATTTCATAAAAATTAGTTGGAACTAAATTAACAGTTTGGGTAATAGTATCCCAAGAATTTAGAAAGATAGTATCTAGTGAGAATTCAAGTGTATCAATTATGTTTCCATTAACAGTAAAGTTAGGGTTTTGAACTTGCACAGAGTCTAAGTAATTATCTGCCCCAAAATTTTCATTCCAATATGCAATTCCATTAGTTCCTGGATACCAGCTAGAACTTTCGTCAGTTAAATCATCGTCAGCATATTGCATTACACCATAAAAAACATGAGCCATATTATTTGCATCTAAAATTACAGAACCATAGTTGTCAGTAGAATATACATGATCAGTAGTATCATTATTATCTAGATCAAAACCTGCATCAATCATATATTTATTAACTGGAAAATCTAAAAAAGTAGTTCTTATCCAATTGTCTCCATTATCTGTAGACTTTAATATAAATGAATCCCCCCAATCGTCAAAATATGCAATAACAACTGTTTCTCCTTGAGCATCAATAGCATAGACATCACCACTCATCCCAATAAAATTTGTGGAATCTAATGAGGGTAATTGTAAATCTTTTCTATCCCAAGTAGCTCCTTCATCTTGAGATCTATAGTAAACTAAAGCCCCATCTAAACCATTAAATAATGTTCCTTGAAAATTTGTTGAAGCAGTTACTGCAATCATGTGTATAGTGTTATTATTTATACCCCCAATTGCAGATCTGTTCCATATTAAGTATCTAGGAACTTCATTGATATCTACTGATGAAACTATTTGTTCATTCCATGAATAATTTGGGTCACCAGCTAATTGTCTGTGGGTCATATTCAAATAGTTATTATCTGTATTGTGAGTTATTGATGCTTCTTTACCTGAACCCATAATAAGCATTGACGGCCAACCACCTCTTGATGATTCAAGTCTTGTTAAATAACTAAATCCGTTTTGTGCTCCACTAGATGTATTAGTCCAATTTCCAGTATTAAAATCTAAAAAATTATATCCAGTACCTCTATCTGCATGTGCTGCATTAAACTGTTGACTCATTGTCCAAGCTACTGATATCCCTTTATCGTGCATAACAATCCTGTCTTGAACACAGGCGTTTGATTGTAAATCATAGTAAGTTGTTCCTATCGTTTTTTCAAATCCGATTCCAGGAACTGATGTTTTAAAACTATAATTTGAAGTAACAGTTGGGTTAGGATTAATAATTAAATTACTTAGAGCTTCTCCTCCAGAATACATTTTCTTATCATTAACAGCTTTTAAATGATTATTATTAAGCTTAGAGTCTATTTGTGCATTAGCAACACAGAAAAGTAAAATTAGTGTATGAAGGGTAAAAATTTTTTTCATGTTATGTTTTGTATTTAATCTTTCTGTAAATGTACTAAAAAATCTTTTTATATCGAAGTCTAATAGAATTCCCAATGACAACTATATCGGAGAATGCCATAAATAGTGCTGCCCACATTGGATTTAATAGTCCCATAAATGCAAGCGGTATAGCTACTATATTATAAGAAAATGCCCAATAAAGATTTTGTTTTATTGTAAGAAAAGTTGCTTGGCTAATTTTAAATAATTGGATTAGCTGATCTAAATTTGAAGAACTAAGTAAAATTACATCTGATGATTGTATTGCAATTCCATTTGCATTTGCAATTGAAATACCAACATCTGATTTAGTGAGAGCAGGAGCATCATTAATTCCATCACCAATCATTGCTGTTGGATTTTTCTTTTTGAGATTATTTATAATATCAATTTTATTTTTTGGAAGTTGTTCGCTAAAAATCTGATTAAAAAATAATTTATTAGAAATTAAATCACATTTTTCTTTTTTATCACCACTTATTAAAACTGTATTATATTTTAATTTTTGTAATTCTTCTAAAACATCACTTGCTTTATCCTTAATTTTATCTTCTATTTTTATGGTTGCAATTAATTCATTGTTACATAGAACATAAATATCATAATGATTACTTTTTTCTATTATTTTAGAAGATCCTATAGTATATTTTTTACTGTTAATTTTAGCAGAAATACTAATTCCTTTTTTTTCTTCAATTTCTGAAACTTGAAGATCAAAGCTATTCTTTTCAAAAATTTTACATAACGATTTTGCAATTGGATGAGAAGAGTGTTTTTCAATATTATAAATGATATTTTTAAGATCGTTTATATTATGTTTTTCTTTAACAATCTTAAGTTCAGAAACTATGAAATTACCAGTTGTTATGGTTCCAGTTTTATCAAATGCTATATTTTTAATTGTAGCTACTTTTTCTATTGTATCACCTCCTTTAATTAATATTCCTTTTTTAGCTGCTCTTCCTATTCCTACCATCACAGCAGTAGGAGTTGCTAATCCCATTGCACAAGGGCATGATATAACTAATACAGCAATTGCTCTCAATATTGATTCTTGAATTTCAATAGAAAAAAACAAGTGATTAACAAAAAAGGTAATGATAGAAATAAATACTACAACAGGAACAAAAACAGCACTTACTTTATCTCCTAACTTTTGAATATTTGGTTTACTATTTTGAGAATCTTTAACCAATTTAATTATTTGAGAAAGGAGAGTGTCTTCTCCTATCTTATTGGCTTTAACTTTAATATTTCCATCTGTTACTATTGTTCCACCAATAACTTTGTCATTGATTTTTTTAAATATAGGATTACTTTCTCCTGTAATCATTGATTCATCTATATGACATTCTCCGGAGATAATTTTCCCATCAGTTGGAATTTTATCCCCATTGTTAATAATAAGGATATTATTAATTTTTATCTCATTGTATGAAATTTCTTTAATTTTTGACCCTAATTCTATTTTAGCAATTCCTTTTTGAATTTTAGATAAATCTTTAATAGCACTGGTTGTTTTTTTAACAGACCTTCTCTCTAACACATTTCCTAGTAATACTAGCGTAATTATTGTGGTGGTAGTTTCAAAAAATAAATATTTATTTATTTGCTCAGAATTATAGTATATCACCCATCCAACAATACTATAAATAAATGAAGCAGTTGAACCAATGAATATTAGTACATTCATATTTGCTAGTCCATTTTTTAAGGAATTTAATGCACTCTTCCCAAAATAAACCAATCCTATTATGTATACTGGTATACACAATAAAAATTGTAATAAAGGATTTTTTAAAATACTGTTTTCTTCCACAAACATATGTGAAAAGAGTGGTATGGTAAATAAAGCAGAAAACATAAAATATTTTTCTTCAAGTGATATTGTTTTTTTTTCTTTTTTTTCTAAAATTTTATATCCAAGGTTTTTGATGATTTTTTTTACTTGCTTTTTTTCGTAGTCATTTTCAATTTTAAAGATTCCTTCAGAAGTAGTGAAATTAATATTGAAATTAATAAATTGATGCTTTTTTAATTCTTTTTCTATGCCTAATGCACAGTTTGCACAAGACATACCCTCAATTTTATATTTTACTTCTTTTTGTTTCATATTATATATAGCAAATGTATATACTTTAATTAATTTAATTTGTATTAATATTATATATTTGTCAAAGTTTATGGTGGTTGTAGCTCAGTTGGTTAGAGCACTGGATTGTGGTTCCGGGGGTCGTGGGTTCGAATCCCATCATCCACCCAAAAAGGAGTTTTTTTAACTCCTTTTTTAATTTATTATCTTTTTAAGATTTCTTAAAAGAAGCTCTTTAGGCTGAAATCCTGGAAAAAGCTTTAAAATTTCATAATTATTATTAAGTATTACTATAGTTGGAGCAGTAATACTATTTTTGGTTCTACCTAGTTCAAAAAATAGATCATGTCTAAATGAATAACCATGATCTATTGGTTGTTGATTAGTATAAGTTTTACTATTGAATTTAATAGTATCTTTAGTATATCCATTTATTTTTACTGGAAAAAAATTTTCATTAACTAAACTTATTATTTCTTTGTTTTTTAATGTATTTTTCTTCATTTTATCACAATACTCACAATTAGGTTTGTAAAAATATATTAAAATATTTTTATTATATTTATTTGAATATTTTTCCGCCTTTTTTAATGTAATCCAATCGATATTATTTTGAATATTCCCTTGACTAAATAAAAAAAATGGAAACAGAAATATAAAAAAGCCTAATCTTCTCTTAAACATTATTTTTTGTTTAAGATGTTTTTAGCACCTTCAATCCATGCATTAACACCACCACGAACATACCCTTGAGAGCCTAGTCTGTTAAAGTTAGTCTTTCCATCAGAAATTTCTGGAATTACAAACCAGCCACTTGGATATCCTCTTACTTGAAACATTTGTGCTAATTGTTGATTTTGTTTTTGTAATTCAGGTTCTAATTTTTTTCTTTTTGGAAAGTCAAGTTCAACCAAAATAAGATTTTTACTCGCCCATGATTTAAATTCAGGTTTAAAAAACACTTCTTTTTGTAATCTAATACACCAACCACACCAGTCACTACCAGTAAAAAAGAAAAAAAGTGGTTTCTTTTCCTTAACAGATAATTTGATAGCTTTATCAACATTAGTATGCCATGTTAGTTTATTGTCTTGTGAAAAAGCATTAAACGATAATGCTATTAATAAAATTGCTAATATTTTTTTCATTTTTTTTTTTTTAAGTTAGTGAATATCATGCATTAATTTTTTTATCAAAGGTGCAATAATAAATGTTAAAATTGCAATACCAAGTGTTACAAAACCTATCTTTCCAAATAAATCATTATATATCATAGCCTCAGCGACACCATTTGTTGTATAGTCTAATCCATCAAATAAAAGTTTATTTAGCTTTCCTAATAATCCAGATGAATCTGTAGTAGTGGTATCTGTAGTTAATTTAGCTAGAACACCCGCTATATAATGAGCTACTGTAGAAGATAAAAACCATAATCCCATAAAAAAGGCAACTGACTTTTTGGGACTAAGTTGTGTTACTTTTGATAATCCAATTGGAGATAGACATAGTTCACCAGTAGTAATTAACAACCATCCAATCCATAAAGTTGAAAAAGGAAGCTTTCCAGCATCATTTATAAAATGAATACTATATGCAAAAACTAAAAATCCAAGACCTAAAAATCCTACTCCTAAAGCAAATTTTTTAGGTGTATTTGGATTTTTTTTCCATATATCAAGTTTTTGCCATAATAAAGCGAAAGGAAATGCTAAAAATATAATATAAGCAGGATTTATAGCATTTGTTTGTGAAGCATCAACCATAAATCCAAGATCTATACATTTGTCTGCCCAAACTACAATAGAACTTCCTGCTTGTTCAAAGCATGCCCAGAAGACAGCACAGAGAACAGCTAATATTAATATCGCGCCAATTTTATTTGCAATCGCAAATTGACCAGATTTATAATTCTCAAACATTAAATATCCTGCATATCCTACAGAAATTAAAAGTAAGATATTAATTATGTTTCCTAAGAAATTATTTCCATCTGCTTCTAGAACTATTAGGTATGCAAAAATTGGTACAATCAAACAACTAAAAATATAAATCAATTTATCAATATTTACATTAAATAATTTTTTATCAATAAATTGAGTTGGTTGTAAACCTTTATCTCCAAAAACACCTTTTTTAATTCCATCCCAAAAAACAATAACTCCAGCAAGCATTCCTATTCCTGCAAGACCAAAACCATAATGCCATCCCCACTCAGCACCAATATATCCACATAATAGTGGAGCTACAGCAGCTCCTAGGTTTATTCCCATATAAAATATTGTGAATCCTGAATCTCTTTTCATATCTCCTTCTTCGTAAAGAGCGCCAACTAGAGAAGATATGTTAGGTTTAAAAAAACCATTTCCTGCAATTAGTAACCCTAAGGCTCCATAAAAGAAAAAGTCGGTTGGAAATGCCATAAAAAAATGTCCTACAGCCATTAATATCCCTCCTAGCATAATACCTTTTCTATATCCAATAAAACGATCAGCAAGAAATCCACCAAGAAGGGGTGTTGCATAAACTAAAGCACCGTAAGCAGCATATATTCCATATGCAATTTCTTCATTATTTTCTACACTTTCCATATAGTCTTTTATGATATACAGAACAAGTAATGCTCTCATTCCATAAAAACTAAATCTTTCCCACATTTCTGCAAAAAACAAGTAAAATAGACCTTTAGGATGACCGTCTTTTTTGATAAACCATTTTGATGCTAATACTGCTGCGATTGTAAAGACAACATAAAATATAATTTGTCCCATTGTTTTAGTTTTAAAATTTATTTTTCGAAAATACTAATTTTATTTTATAATTTTCTTAAAATATAGTTTGTCAATTTTTTGTATAAGTGATATCTTGTATTACCCCCATAAATTCCATGGTTTTTATCAGGATATATTAATAAATCAAAATCTTTATCTTCTTTAACAAGTGCAGAAACCATTTCCATAGTATTTTGAAGATGGACATTATCATCTGCACTTCCATGAACTATTAAAAAATCTCCTTTAAGTTGTTTTACATGATTAATTGGAGAGTTGTCATCATAACCAATTCTATTTTCTGATGGTTTTTGCATATACCTTTCTGTATATATATTATCATAAAATCTCCAATTTGTTACTGGTGCTATTGCTATTGCCATTTTAAAAATATCCGCTCCTTTTGTAATACATAATGAAGAAATATATCCTCCATAACTCCAACCTTGAATTCCAATTCTATTTTTATCTATGTAGTTTAAATTACCTAGATATTTTGCCGCATTAATTTGATCAATGGTTTCAAGTTTTCCTAGCTTCTTATAAGTAGTTTTTTTAAACTCGCTGCCTTTTCCACCAGTACCCCTGTTATCTATACAAACTACAATATATCCTTTTTGTGCAAGCATTTGGTGCCAGAAATAATTATTCCATCCAAATTGATTAGTTACTTTTTGTGATCCTGGTCCGCCATATACCAACATGAATAGTGGATATTTTTTATCTTTATTAAAATCAGGAGGTTTTATCATCCATGCATTTAATTTACTTTGTTCAGATTCAATTTCAAAGAATTCCTTTTCAGATAAATTATACTTAGTCATTTTTGAATTAAAATCTTTATTATCCTCAATTACCCTTATTATATCTCCACTATTATTATTAACTGAATAATATGGAGCTGTATTTGAATTAGAATAACTATTTAAATAGTACTTAAAATTATTGCTAAAGAAACTTTCATTAAATCCAGTATTGGAACTTAGTTTTTCTGTTTTTTCTGTAATCAGATTTTTCTTAAATAATGTTCTATTTATTGATCCTTCTTTAGTAGAGGTGAAATAAATATCCATATTGTCTGAGTTAATTCCATGAAAATTTGTCACTTCCCATTTACCTTTGGTTACTTGTATTTCAGTGCCATCAAAGTTTTTTATGTATATATGGTTATAGCCATCTTTTTCTGAAGTCCAAATAAAATTATTTTCTGGAAGAAATGTTAGATTATCATGAATGTCAATATAAGCTCTATCTTTTTCAGTAAAGATGATTTTATTTTCTCCATTAACAATATCCGTAATGATGAAATCAAGTTCATTTTGATGCCTATTCATACCAATAATTGAAAGTTGATTAGGATTTAATGTCCATTTTATTCTGGGGTAGTATTCATAATCTTTTTCAGTGTAAATAAGTTTATGTTTTTTGTTTTCTAAGTTAAAATTATAAATTTTAATGGTGGAATTGGCTTCTCCAGCTTTTGGATATTTGAAGCTTTTCTGGCTTGGGTAAAGGCTATTGTTATATATTTTTAAGGAAAATTCTTCTACATGACTTTCATCAAATTTATAGTATGCGATATTATCTCCGTTAGAAGACCATTCATAACATTTTGATAGCTTAAATTCTTCTTCATATACCCAATCTGATGCTCCATTTATTATATGATTTTTTTTACCGTCATTAGTTATTTGATTTATTTTATTTGATTTTAAATCTTTTATAAATAAATTGTTTTTAAGTACATATGCAACTTTATCACTAGATGGAGAAAAAGATGCGTACATTACTTTGTCTTCACATAATTGTTGAATTTTGTCAGTTTTTAAGTCATATATATATACATGAGACTCTTTTGAATATCTGTAAATACTATTTGTTTTTGAAAAAAGTAAAATTTTTTCTTCATTTTTACTTAGTTTAAAATCATTTATTTTTTCAATTTTAAATTTCGCACTTTTAAATAAAGTTTTAATTTTTTTCCCGTTAGTATAATTGGACATTATAATTTCTTGCCCATTATTATTTTTAATTAATGAAAGATAATGATTTCCATTTTTAGTAGATTTAAACTTATTGATATTTTTTGGATAGAATGTATATTCTTTCCATATTTTTTCTAATGTTATTTCTTTACTTTGACTAAAACAACTTAGATTAATAAATAAATAAATAAAAAATAGAATTAATTTTTTCATCATGTATTAAAGTTAGTATGTAAACTGCTAATTTAATTAAATTTGTAACGTGAATTATAAGAAAATAGATATATCAGATTATAATTTTTTTGTGAAAATTATTACAGAAAAGTATATTTTTACTAATGATGATGAGTTAGTAAAATATTCAAAAGATGAAACAGAAGATTTAAGTTTTCTACCTGAAATTGTATTAAAGCCCTCATCAGTAAATGAGGTTGCTAAAATTTTAACTTACTGTAATTCAAAAAAAATTCCAGTAACACCTTGTGGAGCAAGAACAGGACTAAGTGGGGGTAGTCTACCTGTAAGAGGTGGTGTTTTGTTAAGTATGGAAAGATTTAATTCAATAATTGATATAGATGAAAACAATATGCAGGCAACATTGGAGCCTGGTGTTATCAATCAAAATCTAAGAGATGCAGTGGAAGAATTAGGATTGTTTTACCCTCCAGATCCTGCTAGCAAAGGAAGTTGTTTTATCGGTGGAAATATTGCAGAAAATGCAGGAGGACCTAAGGCATTAAAATATGGCGTAACTAAAGATTATATTCTAAATTTAGAAGTTGTATTAGCTACTGGAGAAATAATTTGGACAGGAGCTAATGTTTTAAAAAATTCTACAGGTTATAATTTAACACAGCTTTTTGTTGGTAGCGAAGGAACGCTTGGAATTGTAACCAAAATAGTTGTTAAATTAATTTCTCTTCCAAAAAAAGATATTAGTATGCTAGTTCCTTTTTCTTGTATCAAACAAGCTTGTTTGTGCGTTTCAGAAATATTTAAGCAACGACTTGTTCCTTCTGCGCTAGAGTTTATTGAAAGAGACGCTATTGATTGGACTCTCAAATATACTGATATTAAAATGAATATTGATAAGGAAGTTCAAGCTCATTTGTTGATTGAGTTTGATGGAAATAATTCAGACAGTATTTTTAAAAAATGTGAAAAAGCATCAAAAATTTTAGAAAATTATAATTGTGGAGAAATTATATTAGCTGAAAGTTCAAATGAAAAACAAAGATTATGGCTTTTAAGAAGATCTATTGGTGAAGCAGTTAAATCTAATTCAATATATAAAGAACAAGACACTGTTGTGCCAAGAGCAAAATTACCAGATTTAGTTCTAGGTGTTAAGTCTATTGGAACAAAGTACGGTTTTAAATCAGTATGTTATGGTCATGCTGGAGATGGCAATTTACATATAAATATAATCAAAGGGCAGATGACTGAAGATGAGTGGAATAATAAATTAAAAGAAGCAATAAAAGAAATATTTAAGTTAACCAAAAAACTAGGAGGAACAATCAGCGGTGAACATGGTATTGGATATGTACAAAAAGAGTTTTTGGAAATTGTTTTATCAAAAAAAAATATAGAAATCCAAAAAAGTATAAAGAAAATCTTTGATCCAAATAATATTTTAAATCCTGAGAAAATTTTTGTTTAATTTTTTACTATATCTGTAAGTTTAAAATTGAGTTGAGATTTATATTAAAACGAATATTATTTTTGTATGAACTGTCAAATTTAATATTTCCTTCTTCACTATATATTGGCATATATAAATTTATAGTATTAAATAAAATAGGTAATCTAAAACCTGCTCCATAAGCATTTTGTTTTCCGTTTGTTCCACCTTCTAAATAAAAATTTATATAATCGTTTAAATTATATTCACTACTAATTGTTATTAAATAACTACTAGATTTAAGTGAATCATTTGTGGTGTGCTTAAGACCTCCTTCATTAATGAATATTTCTTGATGATAAGGTATCTTATGTGGATTTTCATTGCTTCTAGAAAAACTATTTTCAGAAAATAAATAATCATCTGCACCATTCCAACCGCTCATTTTTAAATTATATTTTTTTGTTTCAGAATTTACATATCCTAAATAAGTTCTAATTGAAATATTTTTGTTTTTATTGAGATCTTTTTTAAAATTTAATATTAGACTAGCTTTTTGATGTTTTTTTGAAAATTCTCCACCAATTAAAATATTGTAAGGATTTATTGTTTTATCATTAATAAAACTAAACTCACCTTTTATAAATCCAATAGTTTCTTCTTGTTTATTTAAATGTATGTATGATGTAGAAAAAAATGCATTTCTAGTACTTCTTAAGTTTTTATTATTAAATTTTATGTTTATTTGAGGTTCAAGGCGGAGATATTCATTTTGATAAGTATAAAGAAATTTTTCAGCATTTATATTAAATTTAATGTAACTATTGTTAGTCTTATATCTAAAATAATCTAACTTTAATCTTCCATAAATGTTTTGATTATTGCTATTAAATACAGGAGATAATTGGTATGAGAAACCTCCTTTTGGTAAAAATTTATTGTAAATACTTAAACCATAATTAAATTTATTATAAACATTATAATTGATTATCGGTATAAAGAATAATTGTGTTCTATCTGTTCTATACATACTACCCAACATTTGTAGTTTTAAAGGTTCCACTTTCTTTAATGGACCCTTAACTCTCATAATATTATTTTTTCTTTCAATCTCTGGCATATCCCCATAAAAATCAATTTGGATATAATCATAATCCCCATTAAAATAACGCACTTTTTTTTCTCCTTCAAAACCATCAATCCATAATGGATACATACTTTCATTATTTTTTATTCCACTGATAACAATGGGAGCATTAATATCCCCTGTGTTTTTGAGTGTAATAAATAGATCTTTGGTTTTTTTCTCTATTTTTAAAATCGAATAATCAATTTGTTTTGTTGTTTTAATTAAATCTTCAAAAAACCAAGATAAATCTTTTTTACTAATAGATTCAAAAATTTCTTGTAGATCTTTAGGGTTTGGATGTTTAAAACACCATTTTCTAAAGTATTCTTGCATACATTTGTCATATAGTTCTTCTCCTAAATATGACATTAGATAATCAAAAACAATTGCTGCTTTTCCATAAGCAATATCAAAATAGTTTTCATAAGTAAATTGTTTTGAACCTAATGCAATAGGTTGATCTTTTGCAATCCAAGCATTCATTAAATAACCTAATTCCCAATTCATTTGTTTATTTGTATACTTTTCAAGATCAAACAATTTTTTTATCAAACTTGGTATTTTATGAGTTTGAGAATTATAGTTTGGATATTTTAAACGCATATATCTTAGTTCATTATGTGAATTTATTCCTTCATCTAACCATGGATATTTTCTTTCATTATTTGCTAACATTCCATAAAACCAATTATGTCCCACTTCATGAACAATAACTTCTTCTAGTAGGTATGAGTTTTTCATTTCACCAATTATTGTTATGTTAGGGTATTCCATTCCTGAACCAGCACTTATTGTTCCATCCACTGCAATACAATGTTTGTATTTGTAATCTCCATTCCATAATGAGTAGTAATAGATAGCATCATGAATATATTCAATAGAATTACGCCAAAGTTCAGCTTCATTGTTTGTAAACATAGACCATAATGTAACTTTCTTTTTACTATTTGGAAGCTCAACTTCTCCTTTAAGAACATGAAATCTTTTATCTGCAAACCAAGCAAAGTCATGTACATTTTCTTGCGTAAACCTTATAGTTTTTTTATTTAAATCAGAAGGAGGGAAGCTCATATCATTTTTAAATCTTTTTATCGTATCTGTAATAATTGCTAATTTATTCAGTCTTGTAATTTCACTTTTTGTTTGTAATTTACCTGTCGCTCCAACTGTATAATTATTAGGAAGTGTAATACTTACATCAAATTTCCCAAACTCTGAATAAAACTCACCTTGATCAAGATATGGCATATAGTGCCAACCATCTTTATCAAATACAGCTGGCTTTGGGTACCATTGGGTTATCATATAAGACTGGCTAATATGTCCTAGTCTTGAAAATTTTGCATGAGGAATTTTTACATAAAAAGGTGTAGAAATAATAATAGAATTTCCTTTAGTTAATGGGTTTTTTAAAATTATTTTACAAATATCCTGATGTTCAGGATGATAATCCCATCGAACTATTTTATTATTTATTTTAAATTTTAATCCATCAATTCTTCCTTTTTCTTCTTCTGTAGCATAGTGTAATGATTTATCACCATTTTCTAATAGTTGCTTTGATAATGCAGATGTTTTGTCCTTGTAAGCATTTGGCCATAAATGAAACCAAATAAATTGTAAATCATCATTAGAATTATTTGTATATTCAATCTCGATATTGCCTATTAAAGTATGATTAATATCATCTAATTCAACATTAATCTTGTAGTTTGCTTCTTGTTGAAAATATTCTTGAGCTAGAAGAGTATTTGTTGTAATTAAGCAAACAAAAAATATAATTTTTTTCATATATTTAAATCTAAAATAATTAAAATGCAAAATAGAATTGATGCTACTCCATTAGTTGTAAAGAATGCTAAATTAATTTTGGTTAAATCTGTACTTTTTACTATAGAGTTTTGGTAAACTATTAGAGAAGAAAAAATTATAGCACCTATCCAGTAAAAGACATTAAAATCTCCTAATAAACCTATAATTACTGTAGTTAATATACATGCAAAATGTAATATTTTACAAATTATAAGTGCCTTTTCAATTCCAAAAAGTACTGGTATTGAATTTAGTTTGTGGTTTTTATCAAAGTGAAAATCTTGTAGAGAATAAATAATATCAAAACCACTAACCCAAAAAATAACTAGAACAGAAAAAAGAATAGCTAGAGAATCAAATTCATTAGCAACAGCTAAATAAGATCCTAATGGAGCAAGCCCCAAACCAATGCCTAAAACAATATGACAAAAAGAAGTGAATCTTTTTGTATAGCTATAACCAAGAATAATGAATAGAGCAATTGGAGACAAAAAGAAACATAATTTATTAATTAAAAAAGTAGTTATTATAAATAGAATTGCATTAATTATTGCAAATATTAGAGCTGATCTAGCTTTAATACTTCCATTAGGGATTTCTCTAATTTTGGCTGTTCGGATATTTTTTTTGTCAATGTCTCTGTCTAAATATCTATTAAATGCCATTGCTGATGACCTTGCAAAGATCATTGATAAAATAATATAGATAAAAGTCATAATATTTGTATCATAATCCTGAATTGCAAGCATAAATCCTATGATTGCAAATGGCATAGCAAAAATTGTATGGCTAAATTTGATAAGTGATAAATATTTTCTCAAATTTATATTTATTTTTAATTATTCTCTTTGCTTCAAATCTAGTAATTTTTATCTATTATATTTTACGATATTTGCAAAAAATATTTATTAATGAAACCATCTAACCCAAAAGGTATGCGTGATTTTACACCTGCATTAATGTGTAAAAGAAATTATGTATTTGGTATTTTAAGTGATGCTTTTCAAAATTTTGGATATATGCCCATTGAAACTCCAGCAATTGAAAATTTATCCACTTTAAGTAATAAATATGGTGATGATGGAGATAAGTTAATTTTTAAAATATTAAATTCTGGCAACTTTTTAGCAAATTTAGATTCACTCTCTAATACAGATTATTTAAAATTGACTAATAAAATTTCAAATAAGGCTTTACGATATGACTTAACTGTTCCATTTGCACGGTTTGTATCTCAAAATAGAAACGAGATTGTTTTCCCCTTTAAAAGATACCAAATGCAGAACGTTTGGCGTGCTGATAGACCACAAAAGGGAAGATATAGAGAATTTTATCAATGTGATGCAGATGTAGTGGGAACTGATTCATTATTTTGTGAAGTAGAACTTATACAGTTGTACGACAGAGTTTTCACTGATCTTAAAATACCTAGTATTATTATTTATATCAATAATAGAAAAATTTTATCTGCTATTATTGAATTGATGGGTGTAGAAGAAATGTTTGATGAAATTGTTATCTTGCTAGATAAGATAGATAAAGTAGGTTTTGAAGTAATAAGAGAAAAATTAATTGAAAGAAAAATTAATAGTGATGCAATAAATATATTAGAAAAATATTTGTCAATTGTTAGTTTGAAAGATTTGAGATATCTTTTAAAAGACTCAAAAATAGGAATTGAAGGAATTGATGAGCTTCAATTTATTTTTAATAGTATACAAATAACTGGTCTTGATTCTTCTAAGTTGTTATTTAATCCTGCATTAGCTAGAGGAATTGATTATTATACAGGTTCCATTTTAGAAGTTGTTACTGATAAAATCCAAATTGGATCTTTAGGTGGAGGAGGAAGATATGATAATTTAACATCTATTTTTGGCTTACAAAATATTTCTGGAGTTGGAGTGTCTTTTGGTTTTGAAAGAATTTTTATTGTCATGCAAGAGTTAAATTTATTTCCTGCTGATTTAGAAAAAAATATTGATGTTTTATTTATTAATTTTGGTAATAAGGAAGCTAACTATTGTTTGCCTATAATTAAAAAGCTTAGATCTAAAAATATTTCTTCAGAATTATACCCGTCATCTGTTAAGTTAAAGAAACAAATGGCTTATGCTAATAATAAAGGTATTAAATATGTTGTTTTAGCTGGCGAAGAAGAAATCTTGTCAAAATCCTTAACAGTTAAGGATATGAAAAAGGGAGATCAAAATAAAATGAGTGTAGAAGATTTAATTTCTCTTGTGTTATGATCAAAAAATTTAATATTGGGGAACAAGATTTGACAGTTGAAATTGTTAATAAAATTATTGAATACAATCAAGAAATATCATTAAGTAAAAAAGCAAAGGATAGAATTACTGATTGCAGAAATTTTTTAGACAAAAAAATAAGTGAATTGAATAATCCTATTTATGGTGTTAATACTGGCTTTGGCTCTTTGTGTGATAAAAAAATAAATGAAGCAGATTTACAAAAACTACAAACTAATTTAGTTTTATCTCATGCTTGTGGCATGGGAGAAGAAGTGCCTGTAGACATTGTTAAGATTATGTTGATTTTAAAAATACATACACTTGCTCTTGGCTTTTCTGGAGTTCAATTAACCACTGTGCAACGTCTTATAGATATGTATAACAATAAAATTATACCAGTTGTATTTCAGCAAGGAAGTTTAGGGGCATCTGGTGATCTTGCACCTCTTGCTCATCTAGTTTGTCCTTTATTAGGAGAGGGTGAGGTCTATGTTTTTTCTAAAAAAGATAGTAAGTATTATAAGAAACAATCTTGCGATGTTTTGCACCAAATGCAATGGAGTACTATTAAATTAAAATCTAAAGAAGGACTTGCATTATTAAATGGAACACAATTTATGTCGGCATATATGACATATTGCTTAATTAAATCAAAAAAAATCTCATATTTATCTGATTTTGTTTCTAGTATCTCTATAGATGCTTTTGATGCAAGTCTAGAGCCTTTTAACAAGTCAATTCATAAACTAAGACCTTTTAAGGGGCAAATGGAGACGTGTGCTAATATTACTGAAAACTTAAAAGCAAGTAATATTCAAAAGAGACATAAACAATATGTTCAAGATCCTTATTCTTTTAGATGTATCCCTCAAGTTCATGGAGCTACAAAAGATGTTATTAGATATGTCCAAGAGATTTGTAATGTTGAGATAAACTCAGTTACTGATAATCCAATTATTATTAAGGAAGAAGAACTAGTTCTATCTGGCGGTAATTTTCATGGTCAGCCATTAGCTATGTCTATGGATTATTTAGCTATTGCAATTTCTGAACTTGGGTCAATTTCTGAAAGACGAATTTTTCAGCTTATTTCTGGTAGTAGAAATCTTCCTGCATTTTTGGTGACTAATTCTGGTGTTAATTCAGGATTTATGATTCCTCAATATACAGCAGCTAGTATTGTAAGTGAAAATAAACAATTATGTACTCCTTCCTCGGTTGATTCAATAGTTTCTTCTAATGGACAGGAAGACCATGTAAGTATGGGAGCAAATGCATCAAGAAAATTATTGAAAGTACTTGAAAATTTAGAAAGTATTATCGCTATTGAATTAATGACGTCAAGTCAAGCTATTCAATTTAGAAATTTAAAATCTTCTATAAAAATTGAAAATTTATTAGAAAAATATAGAAGTAAAGTCACCTTCTTAGAAGGAGATAGATTTTTACATAAAGATCTTAAATCTTCAGTAAAATTTATTCAGGATTTAAAAATATAGATCTAGTTTTTCCAATTACCAATTGCAGGACATGGTCTTGGTTTTCTTTTAATAAAATAAAAATTTAAGTTTATTTCATGAGTAGCTAGTGTATTAATATTTTGGAGTTTAGAAATATTAAAATCATAGCTATAGCTCATTTCCATACCTATTCGCTTTGAAGGTTTCATTCTTATTCTTACAAGAGGAATGATAGATTCACTCATTAAAATTGAATTATCAGAAATAAATCTTCCAATTCTATAAATTGTACCAAATTCCATTTGTAAATTATTAGACAAAATGGTAGAAAAACCGACTTCATCTTTTTTCATATATTTTGCTTGTCTTTCATGTCTAGCAAATACTTTCCAATATTTAAAAGTTCTTGAGATTACATTAGGAATATTTCCTTTGTGTTGACCATGTATAGTATATTTTATTGGTAATTTTGATGTAGATGCTTGATTATTATAAAAGCTTTCTATCATTCTATTAAGATGATGCACTGCAAAGCCAACAGAAGAAGATTGATCATAGTTTTGTTGAAAGCCATTTTTAGTAATTATAAATCCTACTGACGGATCGAACCAATTGGTATATTTATCATAAATAGGAATATTAGCTGATGATTGGTTAGTAACTAATCCTAATGCATCAATTTGATCTGAAAATATTAGTTTTGACCAGTCTAATGTATGGTAGCTAATTACATTTTGCATTCCCATACTAATAAAGAAATTTTTAGGTAATTGAAAATGGAATGTCCACGGTATTATACCAATATTATATTCCTTAAACACTAGATTTTCATGATCTTCTATAAGATAGATTCCTCCTGCCCAAGAAATTTTTCCTCTACCAAATCTTGCATTTGATATATCTCCACTTAAATTTAGCTCTATAATATTAGAATTAAATTTTTCAGAAATTCCAGCCCATTGATTTCTTCTGTGAATTAATATTCTATTATCATTTTCATATCCGGCAAATGCGGGATTTGAATAAAGCATATTTAAATCAAATTGTGAAAAAGAGTAATCCTGAGCGTAAGTATTTACGTTAACAATTATTAATATTATCAAAATAAATCTTTTCATTTATCTAATTAAATATATTGGACCAGTATTTTTCCCATTTTCATTTAGCCATATTTCTCCATCAGAAAATTTAGCATAAATTCTCCATACGTATGTTCCTTGAGGTGCAGGAACACCATTAATTGTACCATCCCAAGCACTTTCTCTGGTAGGAGTTCCTGAATAATCGAGATCAGAACTCTCCCAAATAATATTACCCCATATATCAAAAACTTCTAGTTTATAATCAGATAATGATCTTCCTTTGGGCCAAAATATTGAAACGTCATTGTTATTGATATTTGGTGTTAAAGCGTTTGGTACAGTTAGTCCTTTCCAATAATCTACCAAATGTTGTATTTTAGTAGTGTCTGAACAATTAGGGTATTCTTTTAAAGTTACTATTAAAAAAGTATTGTAATCAGACCCACCTTGATGGAAACTATTTGATAAATATTGGTATTCTATCTCATTTTTATTTAATTCATCTCCATATGGTGGAAAATTAGCTCCTATAGTATCAATGGGTGTTGAATTGATATCATTTGATCCAAGAATCCATGTATACCAATAATCACTTATTGAAGCAGCTGTGTTTGGTGCAAATATACTGATGCTTGAATTTGACCCATCAAAAGAATATAAACCATTAGAAATTGAAATCGGTGGAGTAGCAATATTAGCTACAGGTCTAGGAAACACATGTATATTGTCTTTTGCAATTGAAGATGAACATCCTTGATTTGTAGTTACATTTAATGATGGATAATATTTGATATCTTGTCCATTTATAGTTGTATATTTATTAACTGTTGTACTTCCAGAACTTGACAAGCCATTACCAAAATCCCAGTAAAATGAACTTATATATGAAGACTCATTATTTGAATATGAATGATATACAATACTGTCTTTTATTGTAGATTTATTAATAAAATCTACAGATAGTTCTTCACAACCAATTAAAGGAGTCACTAAATAATCTGAATTCGGATTTGGATAAGTGTGAATATTAGAGTAAATTGTGTCAGTACAACTATTAAAATTTTCAAGAATAATTGTAATTAAATAATTATGAGGTTTACATAATGTGTATGTAAAATTATTTTCATTTGGAAGAATTGATCGTGAGCAATAAGGGTCATCAAAGAAGAATTGCCATTTATCAGAATCGAAGTTACTTGTAAATACTACATTGACAGAGTCACCGCATTGATTTGATGGATTAAATGTTGTATTTAAGTCAATCATTTTGGGTTCTTCTTTAATAGTTATAATTTTTTCCAAAGAAGCTTCACATCCAAAATTTGTTGTAACAGTTAGATTGACAGGGTATAAACCATTTGGATTTGTTGGTGTAAAACTATTCCAGATTGGCCAGTCGTTACTTAATGTTGTATTATTAAATTGCCATATACCGCTGACCATCATGTCGCTAGGGAATGCACTAGGTGAAGCCATATTTGATGCATCTAATGCTTGTAGTTTTTCTCCTTCACAAATTGGAGAGATAGTAAAATCAACTGTAGGTAATGGATGAATTAGTATATCATTTCTAATTGTATCTTTACATCCGTTATTATCAGTAACAATTAATTCAGCCCATGCAATTTCTCCTAAATATTGGTTTACATTATATAAATGTGCTATAGCAGAATTATTATTAAATAAATATGTTGGAGAATCACTAAATTGCCAACGGTTATCGATAATTGGAGCATCACCAATAGAAGATGTATTAAATAATGGAGTGATTTCATTTGCGCATTTAGCATTGGAGTAAAATTGTGCATTAGGTTGATTGTAAATGAAAATACTATCAGAATGGGTGCTTATACATACATCTCCAGTAGTAGAAAGATTAATGTCATCATAAGAGGTTAAGATTATTTGGTATGTTCCTCCACTTGGAAAAGTTGTTTGGGGATTTGTTAATGTTGATGATCCATTGGAGCCACTAAATCCAAAGTCCCAAGAAAAACTGTCTGCATCTGAAGAACTTAGGTTAACAAAATTAATACTTGCACCACCACAGATAGAATCATCAAAAGAAAAGAATGTGGTAACTTCTGGGATAATATATACACTTTGATTTAATGTATCAATACAACCAAATTGATCCTTTAAATATAATGTTACATTATTATTTCCTGCTAAAGGAAGAGTATAATTAATAAAGCCGTTTGAATTACTACTATCAATACCATTTATTCCATTTAAATCCCAATAAAAGGTATCTAGAACAGAATTATATAAACTGCTTCCTAATGATGAGCTAGCATCAAAAAATGTTGATTCTCCTTCACAATGAGAAGTAGTTACAAAATTTGGTCTAGGTTGATCATAAACATCAATCAGAACGGAGTCTACACTATAACAATTAAAATTTGACCAACATTCTAATTTGACCCATGTTGGTCCAGCATTATTAAAAGTATAATTTAGATCTACTGAAGCGCTAACAAAGACATTATTAACATACCATTTATTATTATTTATTTGTTGAAATGGCATTCCATTTATACTATTATCTATTGTTGAATTATTTGTAAAAGTGATATTTTCGTATATGCACGTATTACTTGTGTTAAAACTTACATCAGGCTTTGGGTATATAAATACTGTGTCACTTATGTTCCAGTCAGTAAATAAATTTGGAGCTGGAGAATTTATTTCATGGTAAACAAGATATACTCCAGGAGAAGTATATTGATGATTGATTAACTCGTTTTGTATATATGGTCTACTATCATCTGGTGGGCTAGATGGAGGTAAGGTGTCATTATTGCTATTAATATTTAAGGAATAATCAAACCACCAATTAATTGTTGAATTAGGAAACCCATTAGAAGATAATTCAATAAATTCTGTGCTTTCATTTATACAATTATAATTTGATGTTATTTGAAAGAAAGATCGAATGTTATTAGGAATAACAGTAATATCACAACAGTATGTTGAGTCACCGCAAGAATTAAGACCTGTCATACAAATAGTAAACTGTCCAGATTGGTAATATGTATGACTTAATTCTTGCCAGCATACCGCATTATTACCTATGTATCCAGGAATATTCCCACAATTAGGTAATAACGTATCATTTGGAAGGCCATCTCCCCAATCAATTATAAGTGTATCTGTATTAGTAGGGTTTACAAAACCTATATTTGAATATTCTAACGTTAAAGGTATTCCCTCTGCTAGAGCAATTGAGCTGCTATTGCAATAAATAGAGTTGAAATATAATTGAGGTGTAGGTTTAATTACAATTGAATCAATTAATGTAGAATCACCACAATTATTACTTACCTTTAAAGAGATATAATATTTAACATCAGCTACAGGATTATTAACTGTTGGAAATAATGGGATAGTATTATCAGTTTTTATTTCACTCCAAATTATATTGCCAGATGTATCTATAATTTGCCAGTTGTATGTTAATATATTGCCCAAAGAATTATTAGATAAAACATAAATAGGACTTTCATTAACACAAATTGTATCTAAGCTTGAAAATAATGGGATAGGAGTGTCAAATACTTCAATATGTGCTACATCTGATTTAATATTATCACAACCGTTCCCACTTAAACTTACTTCACAGTAGTAGTAATAATTTCCTGTTGCAGTAAATATACTAGGTGTAAAAGAGGCGTTTGTTTCTCCTGGTATTATAGTTCCTCCTATATTGCTATTGGTAGTATTTTCATACCATTGGTATGCTGGTATTCCTACACCATTTGTAAATCCAATTGTTAAAGGATTGGTTATAGTTCCTCCTACACAAACATTTTGGGATGGTGTTGGGTTAAGGTTGATAGACGGGTCTGGGTGTATTATTACTTGCGCAGTATTTGATGTTATTTGTCCACATCCACCACCACCAGTTAATGTTATTTCACAG
>MDSV01236466.1_pt1 | contig 28021 bp, 22 predicted proteins | sample 810851 | NCBI WGS metagenome assembly MDSV01 (sample SAMN05326640, study PRJNA326480) | marine metagenome | isolation source: seawater | place: Atlantic Ocean: North East | collected 2012 | reverse complement strand
CGATACCGAAACTGCCAGTAAAGTAATTGAAGAAATTAATGATATTGATACAGAAACAAATTTATCATTAGAAGTTATCTCCGGAATTTCAGAAAAAGACACTGAAAAATTAAATGAACTTTCTGAAAATAATAAAGCACAAATGGAAGAATTAACAGAAACTGCGATACAAAATGCAGAAAACACCGCTGAAGATAGTCAATTGATCGCAAATGTAGTTGCGGTTGTAAATGATGAATTTGCTAACAAAGTAGTCGAAGAGGTTAGCAAAACTTCAACAGATGAAAAACAAACATTATCTGCAAAAGTACTTAAAGCAATAGTAGATAAAGACTCGACTAAAGTTGAAATTTTAAATGATGATATAAAAGATGTTATAATTGAGCAAACAATTGAGTCAGCAAAAAATCAAGAAGAAGGTACAGGAATTCAAGAAGAAAATAATCTTACTGATATAGTCTCAGATATTATTGTTAATACAGATGCAGAAACCGCAGAGAAAATTATTAATGAGGTGAATGAGATTGAAACAGAAACTAATTTATCTCTTAAAGTAATTTCAGGAATTTCAGAAAAAGACACAGAAAAATTAAATGAATTAGCAGAAAATAATTTAGAACAAATTGAACAACTTACAACTGATGCTGTTCAAAATGCTGAGAATACATCTCAAGATAGTGAGTTAATAGCTTCAGTTATTACATCGGTAAATGATGAATTATTAAATAAAGTTGTTGAAACTGTTAATCAGGTTGCGCAAGAAGAAAGTGACAAAGAAACACTTTCAGCTAAAGTGTTACAATCTATTGTTGATAATCAACCTGATAAAATTGATGTAATTAGCGAAGATAATAAGAATCAATTAATTGAAAACGTAGTAGAAGTAGCTAAAAAGCAAAAAGAGGGTGATGTTGAAGATGCAACTGACTTCACAGAAGTTATAACAAATATAGTTGCAAATTCAGAAACAGACACTGCATCTAAAGTGCTTGAAGAGGTAAATAAAATCGAAACTGATTCTGATTTTAAATTAGATTTTATAGAGGAATTAAATGAAGAAGAAAATTTTAGCGAAAAAATAGATATTCTATCAGCCACATCAATTAAAAACGATGAATTTTTAACAAATATAATTAATGAAGCTGTACAAAAAGTGGACGATGAAGAAGGTATAGAAAAATTGATAGGAATATTAAATGATAGCGAAGGTACAATTATAGATAAAATTATTGATGCGGGTAATTTAAATTTAGAAAATAAAGAAAAGTTAAATGAAGCATTAACAAATATAGCAGATAACAATCCAAATAAATTAATTGATATTATAGAGAACAACGAAAGTGCAAATGAAACAGTAGAAGAATTAAAGAATAAGGTAGAAAACAATGAGGCAATAACACTAGATGATTTTGAAGAAGTGTTTGATCGAAACGTTACACCAAATTAACAATGCAAATTTCTAAAAACAAAAAATACCAGTATTTTTTTTTCTTGATATTGACCATATATACTATTTTCAACGGTGGAAATTATAATTTATTAATACAAATTAATTTTATATTATTAACTCTTCTTTATTTTTTTTGTTTGAGAGATAAAAATTATAAAGCTCATTTGAATTTTTTTTATGAAAAAAATAAATTTTTCATATTAATTTACATAATATTTATTTTTTATCTTTTTTTTCAAATAATTCCTTTGCCTCTTGATATGTTAAAAATTTTTTCTCCACAAAAATATTTTTACCTAAATAATTTATCCCACAATATAAATTATTCCCCAATTACTTTATCTCCAGCAAATTCTTATTTTCAAATTTTAAACTCTATTTCTATTCTATTAGTAGTGTTCATAGCGAAAATGATTTTTTTCACTTTTAAACATTTACAAAGAATTTATGTTTTTTTATCTACTATAGGTTTTTTGACAGCTTTAATAGGAATTATTTTGTATTTGAAGGGAAATATAAATATATTTGTTTATAACGAAAGCAATTATACTGATGCTGCTTCAAGTTTTTTTGTTAGTCGAACTGTTTTTTCCATTTACCTATTATTTTGCTTATTAGCTAGCATTGAGTTTTTAAAAAATCTAAGTAATGTCTCTTACTCAAAAAGTAAAAATAACTTTTTTTTGAATATATATATAAGATTTTTTATAATATTTATTTCTATTGGAATTATTACAAGTTTTTCAAGAATTGGAAATTTTTTATTAATCATAACTATTATCTTTTATTTATTGAATAATTTATATTTTTATAAAGTTAAAAATGTAAATTTTACGTTCTTATTGTTTGCTATTTTGATATTTGACATAGTTATTTTAGGTTTTTATTTTGGATCTGAAAAACTTTTAGATAGATTTTTGTTTTTAAAAGATGAATTTTCAAGTGTTTTATCTGAAAACCAAGGTTTATCTCGCTTTGAAATAATAAAATTTGGCATAAAAGAAATAAAAAATTTCTTATTATTTGGTTATGGACTGGGCAGTTTTGAAACATTATTTAATATAGAATTTTCTAACAACTCAAAATTTTTTGCAAATCATACACATTCAAGTTTAGTAGAGTTCATCGGTGAACTTGGGTTGATTGGTTTAATCTTATTACTAATTTCTATAATAAAGGTTTTTAATTTTAAAAAAAAAATTATTTCTAATAATATTTTATTATTATTTTTTTTATTAATATTACTTCTCTTTGATTTCTCTGCTCATATTCCAATTATACAATTATTATTTGTAATTTTTTTTATTCTCTATACTAAAAAAAAACTAATCACCTTCAGTTAAATTACCCCCACCCTTGACCCCGCCTTGAATTATAGGGTTGTAGGAGCTAAATAAATCTGTTTGTGGCAATAGTAAGCTAATGGTTCTATTCCATTTAACAATTCTTGAAGGTGGGATAAAAACTATATCCTTTGATCTTAATTTGAATTTTCTTCCAACAATTAGATTTACAGGGTTTTCAATGTCAAGTTGAAAAACACTAACTGATAAATACTTGTTATAATTTTCCCTAATTACATAAATTTTTTTTGCATTTGCAGTTATTTGATTTAAACCGCTGGTTGAAATTAATTCTGTTAAGGAATAGTCAAGATTTGGGTAATAAACACCCGGATTTTTTATTTCACCAAATACATGTATAGAATCTGAATTTCTATCTACAAATATTACATCATCTTTTTTTAAGTAAAAATTTTCTTTTTCGTCGATATTTTTATAAGCGTTTTCTAAATTTATTTTATAAACTTTATTATCTCTCCTTAAGATACCTTTTGTACCAAGATTTTTTTGTCCCGAGCTAGGATCAAATCCAGCAGTTATTGAAGCTTCAATCAATCTTATTGGTTCTTGATTCAAATTTAAAGTTGTTTGATTTTTAACAGCTCCAACTATATAAGCTTTACTGCTATTGTATTCTTCAATCTTTATTTGAAGATCTGGATTTTTATAATATTTTTTTATCTCTTCATTTAAAATTTCCTGTGCTTGATCTAATGAATATCCATTTATATTAACTTTACCTACAAAAGGTAAATCTATTTTACCATCTTCATCAATTATATAGGAACCATCTAAGTCCTCTATATCACTTAAGTTAACATAAATTGTATCTGATGGTCCTAAAATATATTTATATTTATAATTATAAATTTTTTCAAAATTTTTAATTTTGTGATCATATTCTTCAATCTTATTTTCATTATGGAAAGAAATTTGATAATCTGAAAGTTTATTTAGAGAAATAATATTTATTTCAACATCGTTGATGGATGCACCAGCTTTTACGCTTTTAGGTTTTTGATTTTTAGGGTTAGTGTTTATGCCAGGATTATCTATGCAGGAATTTAGAGAAATTAAAAAAATAAAAAATATAAGAAATTTCATAAATATTTCTATTTAAATTTTTTATGTAGCATTTAATTTAAAATAACAAAATTTTATAAAAATGATATAAATTTTGAAAATTTTATCCTAAAAAAACATATTTTTATGCTATATATCGTTAAAAATACATTTTTTTAAAATTTATTCTTAATTTTAATCTGTAACTAATGTAAATAGTTTTGTTTAAGATATAATTTAATTATGATTAAAGAATTAGGAAAATTTATAAATTTTTTTGAAATAGGAGACTTGAAGTTTATTATCCTTATTTTAAAAAAAAATATTAAAAATCTTTTATTTCTATCATTATTAGTTGCTACACTTACTCTAATAATATCTTTAAATATTGAAAAAAAATATATGAGTGAAGCAACTATAGTAATTTCACCAGAGGAAAATAATATCGTAAATATTGAAGAGGTTTATGCTGTTGAAAGTCAGAGTAATAGAGTTAATAATCAGGTTGCTATTTTAAAAAGCGATGAAGTTTTAGAATATATTGTTGAAGATAAGAAAAAACAAATAGAGTTTGAAAGACTTTATTCAAAAATTCCAATATCCACTTTTCAAAGATTGACAAAGAAAAAAGTTGTTATTGATAAAGAATATATTAAAGGTTTATTAAGTAAAAATTTTCAAGTTAGTAATATTCCACGAAGTGATGTTTTGAAATTAAAATTTATATCTACTGATCCAAGAATCTCACAATTGGCCTTAGAAAGTATAATTAATTCCTATCAAGGGTACGAAGTAGATAGTAAAATACAAATTACCAATTATGCCAAAACCAAGATTGCTTCAAGATTAGAAGATTTAGTTTTGCAAATTGATATTGCTGAAAAAAAATTAGCTCAATACAAAAAAGAAAATAATCTTGTAGATACTGGAGGAGTTAAGGAATTAAAAATAGGAGAGATCCAATCAATTTCTAAGAGAATTATTGCTGCAAAACAAGAATTCCAAAAAAAACAAAATGATTTATTATCAATTAAGATCGCAGATGGTGATGTAGACGCTCTTCTAGCAATTGAAGATTTAAGAACACTTGATCAAATTCAAACAATAAAAGATAGCTTATCTGCAAATGATAGTCAGATACAATCGTTGTCTTTAATTTATACTGATGATCATCCAAAATTAATCAAAGCTTATGATTATAAAAATAATCTTAATCAACAATTGAAGGAAGAAATTAACTTAGGTATAGAGCAAAAAGCATTTGAACTTAGTAATCTAGATGGCTTTATAAAATTATCAGAAGAAGAATTAAAAAAAGCAACAGATGAACTTCAAATAATTGAGGAAAAAGAATCTGGTATGATGAAATTTTTAAGAGAAGTAGAGAGCAGTAAAAAATTATACGAGTCTTTTTTACAAAGAGTTAAAGAAACAAATGAAGCTCAAAATTTGCAAGTCTCTAAATTAAAAATTATTGAAATGCCCAGTCTATTAGATAGTCCGATTTCTCCACAACCAAGGAAAAATTTTACTTTAGCTTTATTTTTATCTTTTATGGGTTTTTTTGGTTTAGTTTTTTATAAGGAATTAAATCTTTCTGTAGTAAAAAGTCCTGAGGCAATTGATTCTTTAGATATTCCACAAGTAGGAGTGCTTCCTAGAGTTGAAAAAATACAAAAAGGATATCATATCTTACAAATGTTTTTAGAAGATAGTGAGTCTAATTTCTCAGAATCAATTAGATCATCAAGAGCGGTAGTAGAGTCAAAATTTAAATTAAATTCGAGTTATATGATTACTTCAAGCAATCCATCAGAGGGAAAAACCTCTTTCGCATTTAATTTAGCTTTATCACTAGAGAAAACGAAAAAAGTTCTATTTATTGAAGCCGATATAAGAAGACCATCAGTTTTAAATAGTTTTTATAAATTCGACAAAGAAATTTTGGGTTTGGGTGAAATTATTACTGGATCAGCTAATTTAAATGATACTATTTTCAAAGTTCCAGGAACTGAGCTTGACATTATAACGTCAGGTGAAAAAAGATTCGATATGTCAGACATAGTAAATAGAGAACAAATTAAAAGATTTTTTGATACTTTAAAAATGAAATATGATTATGTAATAATAGATTCTCCTCCTGTTCAACCAGTTTCTGATACGTTAATACTAGCACAAGCTGTCGATTATAATTTATTTTTAATTAGATCAGAAGAAACAAGGACAGTTACTTTTATGTCAGCTATTAAAAAGATCCAGAATGTTGGATCTAAAATTCATGGCATAATTATAAATGATTTAGATACATCTAAAGACAGTTATTATTCATATTACTATAATTATTCACCTGCATATTATAATTATTACTCTAATAAAAAATCTTAAATATTTATGAATAGACTTGAAAAAGTTTTACAAAATGATGACTCAGCTTATGTATATTTTGTTAAAATAGTCAAATCATTAATTATTATCATAAGTTTTTATATTTTTTCTATACTAGAGCAAAACTCTATTTATGAAATTTTTGACGTAAATATTTATACATCATCTAAATATTTTATATTTTCAATTATTTTCTCTTCTATCTATTTTTTGATAACAGTTTTTTTTATTCAAAATAAAATTTATAAATTTAACTTTATTTCTTTTCTCAAAGAAGATGTAATTATTATTTTTCTTTCACAAATATTTATATTTAATTGTTATTTCTTATTAAAAAAATCTTTTGGAATTGATATAGAATTTTTATATTCGATTATTTTTTTAATTATAAACTTATTTTTATCAAAAAAATTATTTAATTTTATTTATCAGTATATGGCGAATAATAATATTATTCATAAAAATATTATGTTAGTAGGTGACTATAAAGACCTGATTTATTTTTTTAAATATAAAAAAGAAAAAATTAATATTTTCAAATGTTGTATAGTCAATGATTTAACTGAACAGAATAAATTATTAGTACGAAATGAATTAAGAATTCCTGTTTTTAGTCAAGATGAAGATATCAGATCTATACTTGAATATCATGAACTAGGTCAAGTTTGGGTTCTTGAAAGTAATGTAAAAAATACGGAAAAATTAATTGCAAATATTATAAAATTTTCTGTTGATATATTGATAGTCAATTTATCTGCTAGATCAGACATATTATCTCAAAATTTATTATATGACAAATTTCATTTTAGAAAATATGAAATTTCTAAATTTTATGGACCTAACTTACTTTTAAAAATTTTTATAGACAAAATTTTTTCGTTAGTTTTCATAATTTTATCTTTACCTATTTTATTATTATGTTCAATTTTAATAATTTTAGAAGATGGTTTTCCACTTTTGTTTACTCAGGATAGAACTGGGTGGGATGGAAGAAGATTTAAAATTTTTAAGTTAAGAACTTTAAATAAAAAAAAATTTGACAGAACAACACAAGTTACAAGCAACGATGAGAGAAAACTTAAATGTGGATCTTTTATTAGGAGATTTAGCATAGATGAAATACCACAATTATTTAATGTATTGTTTGGAGATATGTCTATTGTTGGGCCAAGACCACATATGGTAGAACATGATATCAAGTATTCAAAATTATTCATGAATTATTTAAAAAGACATAAATGCAATCCTGGTTTAACAGGATGGGCTCAAGTCAATGGTTTGAGGGGATCTACGTCTGATGAACAAATGAAAAAAAGAATGGAACATGATTTATGGTATTTAAATAATTGGACAATAGCCTTAGATCTTTACATTATTTTGAAAACATTTTATGTAATTTTTAAATATAAAGGTGAGTAATCTTTAATATTTTTATGAACAAAAAAAAAATAGTTGTAGTAATTTTAACATTCAATTCAGAAAAAATTATAAGAAAAACTATCAAAAAAGCAAAAAAAATATCAAAAGATATAGTAATTTTAGACTCATTTTCAAAAGATAAAACCATAAAGATTGTAAAAAAATTAAAATGTAAAATTATTAAAAGAAAGTTTATTAATTATTCAAATCAAAGAAATTATATAATCAATAAATTTAATAATAAATATCAGTGGCAATTACATTTAGATGCGGATGAAATTTTAAGTGAAGAATTAATTAAAAATATAAACATTGTTCTAAAAGATAATGTTAAGAATTATTCATATATTATAAAAAGAAATGTTTATTTTTTGGGAAAAATTTTACGATTTGGAGGAGCTTCAAATTGGCATTTAAGACTATTTCCATCAAAATCAACAAATGTTGAAAATAAACCCTATGACCAGCACTACAAATCAAAATTAGAAACTAAAACTTTAAATGGTTCAATATTTGATATGAATACAAGTGATCTTTATACATGGACAAGCTCACATAACAATTGGAGTAGTCTTGATATAAATACTAAGCTCAAAGAAAATGGAAAAATCGTTAAAGGGAATTTTTTTGGAAATAAAATCGAAAGATTAAGATTTTTTAAAAATCTATATATTATGTTTCCTACAATTATAAGACCATTTTTACTTTTTTTTTATAAGTATTTTATTCTTTTAGGTTTTTTAGATGGTAAAGTTGGCTTTTACTATTGTTTTTTAAATTCTTTATGGTTTAGGACATTGATAGATGCAAAAAAATTTGAAAAAAAAATTAAGAAATAAATTTAAAATTTTAAGAATTATAACTTCTTTAAATCCAAAATTTGGTGGCCCAGCAACAGGTATAATAGAATCATCAAAAGATCTTATATCTAAAGGACATAGCGTTACAATTTTAACTCTAGATAAAAATTCAAAATATAAGGTAGGTTCAGATAAAATAAAAATAATAAATTTTAATAAATATATTGGTAAAAATTATAAATTAAGTTTTAGTTTTTTTTATTGGCTTTTTAAAAAAAATAAAATGTATGATCACGTCATAATTCATGGATTATGGCAATTCCCTTCACTTGCAGCAAGATTATTACTTAGTGGGAAATATTATGTTTTCGTTCATGGACAGTTAGATCCTTATTTTAAATTAAATTGGGCAAAAAAAATAAAAAAACAGATTTATTGGTTCCTTTTTGAAAAACGTAATCTTTTAAATTCAAGGTCAATATTACTCACATCCAATGGTGAAAAAAAAAATTTAAATAATACTTTCGTAAACTGTGATGGAATTAAAAAAAAGATAATTAATTATGGAATAAATAAACCATCATTAAATAAGAATGAGCTAAAAAGATTATTTTATAAAAAAATGCCAAATCTTAGATATGAAAATTTTTATTTATTTCTAGGAAGATTTGATGAAAAAAAAGGGTGTGAAATTTTAATTGAGTCAATATTCAATCTTCAAAATAAATTTAATGATAAGCTTTTATTGGCAGGACCAGGTATTGGTGGGAGATATCAGACATTTCTAAAAAAACTCGTTAATGAATATAAACTTAATAATAAAATTTTGTTTTCGGGACCACTATACAATGATCTTAAATGGGGCTCTATACTAGCTAGTAAATGTATGTTGTTGTCATCCCATGGTGAAAATTTTGGAATTTCTCTTGTTGAAGCTTTAAGTGTTTCAGTGCCAGTCATAACAACCGATAAAGTAAATATATCTAATGAAATTTTAGATTATAAAGCAGGATTTATATCAAAAAATTCTGTATCTAGTTTCAGTAATAATTTACTTAAATTTATTCAATTAGATAAAAAGGAAAAAAAAAATATGTCTAAACAAGCTTTAAAATGTTTTAAAAAAAATTTTGAAATATCTTCTAGCAAAAAATCTCTTTCAAATATACTGTTAAAATAACAACTTTATATTAATATAAAATTTTTTAAATATTTATTTTTTTTAAAATATTTTTAATCGCAGACAAATAGTCAGCATTTAGTTTTTTTGTGACTTTGATAAATCCACTGTTAGCAATTTGCTTTCTTTTTTTATTGTCTTTTAAATATATAATACATTTTTTGTAGCATTCATTTACATCGTCAAAAAAAATTGCCTCTTTATTTTCTTTAAATAATTTTTTATGATCTATTGTTCTCGATGCTATTAATAAGGTTCCAATTGCTGGTATTTCAATAGATCTTCTTGTTAACCCATCAACATTTCCCATAGATGGTAAGCATAATGATATTTTTGAGCATTGTATGATCTTCGAGTATCTTGGATGTTCGACATGGCCTAAAGTTATATTATCTTTCATATAATGAAAATTTGGATCTTTTTCCCATCTGTTTCCATAAATTTTAATTTTTAACCCTAGTCTAATAAGTTTGTAAAAAAAATCTCCTCTTTCTGGGAACCACGTTCCTATATGAACAATGTCTGAAGATAATAATTTTTTTTCTTTGTAAGATAATTTTTGTTTACAATGTACATCTTTTTGATAAGTAGGCCATAAAAGTAGTGTTTTTTTTATACCGTATTTTTTCCCCATTGTAATTCTTGTTTTATGAAAAGTCACTGTTAAATCGTAATATTGTGCAGCTGTTAAATATAGTTGCCATCTTTTTTTATCTCTTTTAGCGAACGCATTATCTTCTAAAAAAATAATAACTTTCTTTGATATTTTTTTAAGTTTTAAAATTAATTTTTTTCCTATATATACAGCACCAGCGCCTGTTACGTAAACCAAATCGTATTTTTTGTTTATTTTCGATAAAATAAAATTATTTATGAAAGGCTCAAATAACTTTGGTGATATATGATAGAAAATTTTTAATGTTATTGATGGAAGAAAAAAAAACTTCTCACAATTAATTATATCAACATTTTTATAAATTTTCTTTAGTGCTTGAAGTTGATAATAATCACTATTTCTTTTTTTTAGCGCACTTAGAAATAATATTTTCATAATTAAATTTTCTTAATAAATTTTTCAACCAAAGAGTCAAGTTTTGACACATATTCATGCCATGTATGATTTTTAGAAAATTTTAAGGCATTAATTGAAAATTTATTTAATAAGTTTTTATCGTCTGCTAATAAAGTTAATTTTTCAGTAATGATTTTAGAATTTCGTATTGGAACTACATATCCACAATTATTATCATTTACAAATTCAGCAGCTCCTGTATTCTCGGTAACTATAAGTGGACAACCTGCTGAACTTGCTTGCAGCGTAACAGTTGCCAATCCTTCTTCTAAACTTGTTAAAACAAAAACATGCGAAGTGTTAAAAAATTTATTTAAATGCTTATGATTAATAGTACCATGGACATATATGTTGTTACCATCATTATTCTTTTTAATTAAATCTCTGAAGAAAAATTTATCATTAGTCTCAGAACCAACAATATGTAATTTCTTATTAGGGTGATTAAATTTACTAAATGCTTCAATCAAATAATGTAGACCTTTTCTAACAGATAACTGACCAACAAAAAGAATATTAAATTCATTATCTTTTCGTCTCAAATCTTTTAAAGGATAAAAGCCACCTTCGTAGGATCCAAAATTGATTACTTTTGATTTATAAATATTTTTTTTTTTAAAAGTACCTTCTACAAATTTGGAGGGTACTAGAATAAAATCTGAATTTTCATATTCTTCCAATTCTCGATCAATATTCCAAGAGTTAATAGGAGAATATTTTAAGTCAAGGTTTTTATATTCTTCTTTAAGAATGTCATTCTGAAAAATTATATGTGTAGAAGATCTCTCACATATATAAAGTTTGTTTTTTTTCTTCATTAATTTTCCAGTTTCCAAACCCGTAGTTGATAAACTTAAAAATACATCTGCATCATTAATAAATTTACTTGCTCTAAAATCTATTTTTTTTGCAATTTTCATATTTAAATAATCGCGCACAAATTTTAATTTGCTACTATTTGGTAGATAATTTTTCAAAACGTTAATAAAAAAATTTCTGTCTATCAAGTCTTTAGGGACATTTTTGTTCTTTAATTTAAACCACGGGTATCCACACACAAGTTTACTTAATTTTTTATTTTCATATAGAACTTTTGCTACCTCAAGATGATGAAATATTCCTGAATTAGAAAGTAAATATTTATATTCGTTCATTGTTTTTTGTAAAAAATAATATCTCTTTGGTAAAAATTCGTATTTTGGATTTTAGACCAGTTATTAGATTTTAATATGTCAAAATTTAAATTTTTCAGATATTCTACAATTACCTTTTCTATTGGTTGATTTTGATACATTTCATTTTTTGAAACTTCTAATAATAAATAATCAGTTTTTTTTAATAAATTATTTGCTCCTCTTAAAACTTCTAACTCATACCCCTGAACATCAATTTTAATAAGAACTGGGTGAGAAATTTTTTCGTTAATCAATAGGTTATCTAAAGTATTTATTTGAATATTTCTATTTTCAACTATATCGTAATTTTTACTTTTATTTTTATCTGACACAATTTTAAGAAATGAAGAACTGTCCATTCTCGTTGTTATTAAAAACTCCTTTAATGTAGTTGAACTTCCTAATGCAATATTGTGAAAAATTATATTATTTTTATATGCAAAAAATTTTTTTTGTTTATCGATCATTTCTTTTATTGGTTCGAAAGAATAGATATTTTTATTGGGATAGATTTTTTCTATTAGTAAAATGAACTGACCTTTATTTGATCCTATATCAATAATAGTCTCTGGGGTTTTTATACCTTTAATTAACTCTTTCAGTTCAATCGTGGCGTATATCCCACTTAGCATTCCTTTAAGCCATATTTTAGATTTACATAGGTTATAAATTTTTTTTAGAAAGTTCATTACTTATCTCAATCTATAATAAAATTTTAATGAAAAGTAAGTAAAAACAATTAACGAAACAAAAGTTGCAATTAAACTAATTAGAAAAATAATAATTAAATTATTATCGAAGCTTAAGTAATAATAAGAAACTAATATTGTTGAAATAGAGAGTAGAGCTTCAATAGATGCAGGTTTCAAAAATCGATTAACCGACTTAATAATAGTGCAAATAGAGTCTCTTAAACTATAAAAAACTGCTTCAAAAACAATTAATAAAAGTAAAAAATGATTTAATTCATATTTATAATTTGTCCAAAGGTTATAGACTTTTGGTCCAATAATTAATGAGCCTAAAACAAACAAAGTTAATATAATTATTGTATAAAACATATGACTTTTGAAATTATGTTTTAAAAGTTGCATCTTTTTTTTACTATATGAAACGGAGTATTCATAAATACTTGTATGAACTAATAAATTAATAAATTTAAGTGGCAAAAAATAAAATAATGTTTTAGCAGTTGAAACTAATCCAACTATTTCACCTGTAAAAAAAATTCCTAGCAAAATAATTAGACCATTATGTTTTGTAATAGATGTTATTGCTTCAGCATAATAACTTAATGATAACCAAAATAATTTTAGTGATTTTTTTATAGTTGCCAATTTTATTGATAGAAATAAATACTTTTTGTACAAAGAATAATAATACCAGAGAATTATAGTTTGTATTATTGATACAATAAAAAATATAATTGCAGCATAAGTTAAACTATCAGTAAAAATTCCACATATAATAATAGATAATTTTGATAAAAATTCAAAAAATGTTCTTACATTTGTTGCTATATTTAATTTTCCCCAATATGTAATTCCAGTAATTAAAATACCATCAAAGATAGTAAAATAAAAAGATAAAACTATTAGAAGCAATATGAGCCTTAAATCACTTGGATTTATACTTTCAAATACTTTAAATTCTAGACCAGTCAAAAGAAATGCTGAAAACCAAATAGTTGTAAAAATTATCATGTTCATAATAATTAATCCAAATCCATTCTGAAAAATTACATTAACTAATTTTTTTTTATTCTTAGCATCATTAATTGACATTTCAGTTTTTGCAGCAAGACTAAAATTAAGATTAAACATTGTTAAAGTAGAGGGGATAGCCGTTACAAATACCCAAATACCAAAATTATCAACCCCCCAAAATAACAACATAAGAGGAGGGTAGATAATCTGTATAAGTAATTTAGATGAGAGATTTGACAGTAAAGAAATAAAATTTTTTTTTACTCTTTTTTTTTGCTGTGTTGTAAATTTAAAGGATATATTATTTTTCATTTATATACATATTTGATATATACAATATTTTATAAATTATGAATAAAATTAAAAAAGCTAAGTGATAAAAAATCTTTTATTTTATTTAATATATATAGTCTTAACAGTATTAATTTTTTTGATAGATAGTTATTTTGGGTTGTTACTAGCAACTTTTAGTTATTTTCTGTTATTTTTATTAAATTACTTAAAAAATAAAACAATATTTAATTATCTACAATTTTATCTTTTGACATGTTGGATTTTAACTTTGTCACAAATATTCAATATTTATACTTTTGGTAATGATTTTTTTTATAACGAAAAGCTATATTTTTTATACTGTATTATCATTACAGGAATAATAACTTTTTTTTTCAAAGTTCCTGATAAAAACATTTATCTATTTAAAACAAAATTTAATAAAATTACTTTTCGTAATTTTTATCCCACTTTAGTGATTTTGTTTTTTATTTTAATTTTTATTTTTGATGGATCATTTGGATCTGTTTTGCAATATTTTATAAAAAACCTTCTTTATATATCTCCAATACTTGTTGCTTCGATTTTGTATCTTAATTCTAAAAAAAAAACTCTTCCACTATTAATATTTGTAATAACTTTTTATTACTACACTTCATTTACATTTAATAGAACTGGGTTTATATTAGTACCAATTATTTTTTTCCTTACAGTTCTGATTGATAAAAAATTTGAATTTAAATTAAAAGAAAATTCAAAAAATATTTTTCTAAGTATTATATTTTTTAGCATATTATTAGTTATTGGTGATCTGTATAAAACCTCTCAATCAAGAAATTTAATAGATTTTATTAGTGAATTAAAATTTTATGATCTTTATAATTATTTTGAATTAACAAGATATAAATTTGGAACAGAGTCAAATATATATGACTATTTTTACATAATCCAAGCTCTGACAGATGATAATCGTGAATTGGGTGGAAATATTTTTAGTCAGTTTATAGGTATTTTCACGCCAAGATACTTTTTTCCAGATAAAGTTTTAACAAACATTTCAGAATTAAATTATGTGCAGGGTATAGTTGAAAACCCATTATTTTTTGCGGTATTCATAGAGTCAACGTATAATTTGGGCTTGATTGGTGTTTTTATTTATCATTTTATTATTCTTTTAATTGGTAGTGTAATGCTTAAATCAGTAAGTATTGTAAAAAGTCAATTTTTGTTCCAATTATTTATAAATAATTATTATTTTTACATTATTTATTTATATATTTTAATTAGGGGCCCAGGAATACATTTTGCAAGCCATTTTTTGATATGTTTTATTTTTATGTGCTATTATTTATATAGATCAAAAAAAACTACCTATAAAATCAATGATAAACAAAAATAAATTATTAAATGAAATACATACTTAATTCAAAACAGCGGGATCAAAAAACCTTATCTGAAATACTTCAAAATAGATTTGCAAATTTTGATAATTCTGTTGTGAAATGGAAATTTAATGACCAAAACGTTGATTGTAATGAACTAGAAAGAAAGTTAATTAATACATATAATTCAAAAATTCATTCCTCAAAAATAAATAAAGAGATAACTTATGATGACTGGATTGATATTTTTGATGAGGGTTTAAAAAAATTAAACTCAACTAATAAAAAACCAATTTTATTTTTTTCTGGTGGAAAAGATTCGACATTTATTGCATCAAGAATGCAGAAAAATAATATTAAAGGTTTATTCTACTCATTTGTTAAAAATAATAATGAAAAAAAAATTGTATCAGACCTAGCTGAGAAATTAAATATCAAAATTTTTTTTTCAAATCATAATTTAAAACATTTAAATTTTGAAGAAGTTTTTAAAAGAATAAAAGAACCAGTTCTTGATCCAGCAGGATTATCAGTATTATTACTATTAGATATTAATTTAGAAAATAAAATTAATTTTTCTGAATCAATTTTTATTGATGGCATGGGTAATGACGCCTATATGGGGCACTTACCTGGTAAAGTAGAATTGCAAAAATTTTTTTTCCAAAAATTATTTTTTAAAATAAATCTTCACAAGTTAATTTCAACAAATAATATAAATAAAATGGGTAAATTTAGTGATTTATTCAGACCAGATTATGCAGCTCATTTTCCTGGCTCAAATATAAAATTAAGTAATTATTATGATCAGATTAGTTTTTATGGAAAATATACTAACTATAATGATATTGTAATACAAAGAGCGTTACAAAGAGGTATACATTACGACTTTAATTGTGCAATTAATAAATCAATTTTATATGTCAATGCTTGTGATGAAAATTCAAATGTTTTTTTCCCTTTTCTGAATGAAAATTTAATTGATCACTATGAAAAAAGAGAATTAATGGACTATGATTATTCTAAATTAGTTAACAAATTATCTTTAAGAAAATATCTTGACGAGGAATTGAATTTTGGAAAAATTTCTCCTATAAAAGGAATTTTCAAACCTACCTTTTTACAAATAAAATTTGATTCAAAACAATTAGAATTATCAAAAAAAATTAAGATTCAAATTAACAAATTAAACCAAATTCAACAATCTGACTTTTTTTTGTGGTCAAAATATTTGATTAATAATGAAATTAATTATTAATAATTAAATTAATTATGATATAAAATTCAATATTACTTAAAAATTTATAAATTACTATGTTTTGGCCTTGGGAAATTATATCAAAAATATTTTCTTTAAATTTTACTTATAAAATAGATTTCAATTTTGATTACCAAAAAATTTTGAGGGAATATAATGAAGCAAAAAATAAACTATCTAAAATAAATCATCCAAGTATTGGAATTGACCATGATGGTGGATGGGAAGTAGTTGCGTTATATTCAGAAACAGGTGACGCAGCATCTGTGGGAAAAAAAGTAGATATTATTACTAAACCAACAGAAATAATTAAGTATTTTTCTTATACCCATGAGGTAATAAAAGAGTTATTAAAAAAATTTGATTGTCAGCCTAGAAGAATCCGCTTCTCAACATTGAAAGCAAAAAAAAAAATTAATTGGCATCGGGACTGGGATGAGTCAATGGAATATGGCAATAGTCGACTACATCTTCCACTTGTAGTTAATGACGAATGTAAAAGTAATTTATGTCATGAAAGCTATCAGTGGAGTCCCGGTGGCCTATTTTATGGAGATTATTCCTTCCCACACCAAATTATAAATCATGGAATAGATGAAAGATTGCATTTAATAATTGATTTAAAAGATCCAAAAAATTTATTTTCAGACACAGAAAAATTTCATGTGGAAGAAAGCAAAAGAAAAAAATATAAAAAAATTATTATACCTATTTTTAATATTTTTTATAAATATCCAAAAAAGATATTTAGATTACTTACTTTCAGATAAGATAATTTACTTAATATTTACTTTGAATTTTATTAACCATATCTCAAAAGATATTATTGAAAATATCAATTCTAATTCTGAATTTGAAGCCTTATCTATATTTTCCCAAATTTCTATAATATTATTTAAATCATACAAATCATTTACTTTAATTTTAGGAATGATTTCATTTTCAACTGGCTTTCTAAAATCATTACTTTTCAAAATTTTTTTTAATGGAAATGAAAACCCACTTTTTGTACGGTAAGAGAATGATTTGCCAAAATATTTTGATGATATTAATTTTAAATATTTTTTTGTTTTTTTATTTATATTTCTAAAGTATGAATAATCAAAATTTGAATTTGCTAAATAAGTGAGCGAATATTCAACTAAATCATTATCTAAAAATGGTACTCTATTTTCTATTGAGTGTGCCATCGTCATTTTGTCTTGTTTGATAAATAAATCATGCATGTAGGTTTTCATTTCATAAATAAGAGATTTTTGCTTATTCGGTAAGTTAATTTCTTTTATTATTTTCCTTCTAGAATTTAAGCCTTTTTCTAAATCTAATTTAGGAACAAGATTTGAGATATCTTTTAAAGAATGAACAGATGATAATAAGATAATTATATCATTTAAATCTAAACTAAATAATTTTTTAAATTCAAATATTTTAAATTTTTTAATTACAATTTTCGAAGGTACGATTTTTTTTTGTAATATTTTATTTAAAATATTAAAAAATCTTAGCCTTGTAAATCTAGGATATCCACCATGAATTTCGTCTGCTCCTTCTCCAGATAAAAGTACTTTAACTCGAGATTTGGACATTTTTGCTAAATTAAAGAGACCTACTGAATTAATTTGACTAAGCGGTGCATCAAAAGACCAAATAGAATTAGATAGATCATTATAAAAGTTTTTATAATCAAACTCTGAAGAATAATTAATTAAATCAAGATCGGTAATGACTTTTTTAACATAACTTTCCTCGGAAAGATTTTTTTCTTTAAAAAAGATAGAAAATGTCTCAAGTTTTTTTGTAAATTTCTTTGCAAACAACGTAACTAAGGAAGAGTCTACACCCCCAGATAACTGACATCCAAGATTTACATCAGACATTAGTTGGCTTTTAACTGATAATTCAAGTTTTCTCTCTAAATTTGTAGTTTTATTATCTTCACTAGTAATTTTGTCTTTAATATTTTGGAAATCGAAATAAGTTTTTTTTTTTATTTCATTACTTTCAAATATTATGTATTGCCCTGGAGATAATAAGCTTACCTCACTTACAAGCGTATTTGGCGGTGCTAAATATTTAAAAATAAAATATTCTGAAAGGTGTTCTTTATTTAACCTGAATTTAAAATTCTTTATTGCCAAGAATGATTTAATTTCTGACGAAAATGAAAAAAAATTTTCATTAAATATATAATAAAGTGGTTTTATACCAAATCTATCTCTTGCTAAAAAAATTTGATTTTTTTTAAGGTCTAAAATACAAATTGCGAACATTCCATTAAGCTTTTGTAAAGTATATTCTAATCCATATTTTTCATATAAAGCTAAAATAACTTCAGTATCAGTCTTGCTTTTGAAATTATAATCTGAAGTAATTAATTCCTCTTTTAATTCGAATGCATTATATATTTCACCATTAAACATTATGTAAATTGTCTTATTTTCATTAGCCATGGGTTGATGTCCATTTTTTGTTACATCAATAATGCTTAGTCTGTTGAATCCTATACCTCCATTAAATTCGCAGATATCATCTTGAACATTAAAATTTTTAAGTTCGTTTTCATTATATGATATTGATTTTTTTTCCTCTAAAGAAAACATGGCTATACCACTATCATCAGGCCCGCGATGCTCCTGTAATTGCATCATTTTTTTGATCATTAAAGGATCTATTTGGTCCAAATTTTTATTTATATACCCTACAAATCCACACATTTAATTAAAATATAATTTCATTTTTTACTTACTAATTGTTTATAAGCATTTACAATTTTTTTCATATAAATAATATATTTTATTAAGAAAAAAAAAATGAAACCTTACAAAATCTTAATTTTTAGAGTCTCTAGCCTTGGTGATTTTATACACGCAACACCTGCAATAAAATTAATTAGGAAAAATAATCCAGGAGCTAAAATTTATTTTTCCTCCCAAAAAAAGAAATCTGTAGGTTTTGTAACACCTGACTTATTACCATTTCAAAAACAGATTATAGATGAATTTATATTTTATAATAATAATTATTTATCGTTCTTATTTTTTTTTTTAAAAATTTTTAAAAAAAAATTTGATAAACTTTATTATCTCAATGAATTTTCAACTAAATCTAGAGAAAAAAGAGATTATTTGTTTTTTAAAACATGTGGAATAAAAGAAATGTATGGTTTTAATTTAAAAGGAAAAAGCTCTGAAGCAGAAAGATACAACTATAATAAATTTAATGAAACATACTATCTATGTCGAACAGTAGATAAAAATATTAAAAATAATCAAATTTTTTATTCTGATATTTTTAAAAAGAACAAGTATATAAACAAAAAGTATATAACTATTTCAATGGGTGGTAGGAATATTAAAAAAACATGGAATTTTAAAAATTGGAAAATATTAATTCAAAAAATAGTTTATAAATTCCCAAATTTAAAAATTAAAATAGTTGGATCAAAAAATGAAATACCTAACGCAAACATAATCAAAAAAATTAATAAAAAGCAAATAATGAATATGTGTGGAAAAACTAGCGTCAAGTCACTTTTTAAATTAATAAATTTAAGTCAATATCATATCTCACATGATGACGGAACAATGCACGTTGCAAGTGTCTACAACAGACCAGGTGCAGTCATTTTTGGGCTTACCGCTCCTAAAGGTAAATGGTTTCCATTAAATAAAAAACAAAAAATATTTTATCCTAAGAAAAATATTAACGAAATTAGGCCAGAACATATTTTTAGAAATATTTTTAATGAATTGAAAAAATTACGGTAACTTAATAATTTTTTAGTTAATCTTATTTACCCAATATTCTAGAAGGTCTTCTAATGTTTTTTCTATCGGTATTTTTGGTTCCCATCCAGTTAGTTCATTGAGCTCTTTAGAGTCTCCATGTTGATACGCAATATCAATAGGTCTATAAAATGGATCATGAATTTTCTGTTTAACATCTTTAAGTTTGCTTATTTCTATAAGTTTGTCTGTAAAAAATTGCATTTTTCGAGGCGTGTCACCACAAACATTAAAAATTTTTCCATTACATTTATCACTTATCATTGCAAGGTAATATGCATTCACAGTATCTCTAACATCAATTACAACTCTTACAGTTTCTAAATTTCCAATTAATAAGGTTTTATCTTGTAAGTTTTTCATCATTCTTGCGACTTGATAAGCATCTGAAGATATTGAAAAATTTTTTCCTCGTCTTGGTCCAGTATGAGAAAAAGCTCTAGTTATGAATCCTTGTATTTTTTTGTTAGTAATTCTCTCCTGCATATAAAGATCAGTAGCAGCTTTAGATGATGCATAAGGGTTTGATGGGAGAATTATATCTTCAGATTTAATTTTTCTTCCATCTCTTCCAGTATTTCCATAAACTTCAGAAGTTGAACAAAACATCAATTTGCATTTTGGTTGATGATCTGTAATACATTGTATTAAATTTGCTGATCCCATCACGTTTGTCTCCATAGTACCTATTGGGTCTATAAAACTACTTGGTGGATGAGATTGGGCTGCCAGATGGAATACTCCGTCAAATTCATTTTCTTTAAATATAGTTGCTAAGCTTCTTAAGTTTCTTAAATCAGAATAAACCCATTTAATGGAATTATAAACTTCATCTTCTAAAACGTCCCTAATATCATTTTCTCTTCCATTGCTGCACATAATTAAGCCATATACTATATGGTTTTTTTTAATTAAAAGTTCAGCCAAGTGAGGGCCTGCAAATCCTGTTATACCAGTTATTAAAAATTTCATTTTTTTAGAAGTTAGTTAATCAATGTTTATAATGATCTTATCTATAAGAGCAAATAAATTAAGCATGAACATAAAAAGATTCTTTTAAATAAGTTTAGATGAACTAAAATTCTTCAATTTCTTTATTATAGTTACTTTTCCACCATTTTTTTTAATTGTATTGTAACCCACTAATTCCTTTGCTTTATAATCTGATCCTTTAAATAAAATATCGGGTAAAATCTTAGTAATAATTTTATCTGGCGTTTTTTGTTCAAAAACTTCAACATCATCTACATCCTTAATCATTTTTAATATTTGAATTCTTTTATTTAATTTAAGTATTGGCCTATTTTTACCTTTAATATTCTTAATAGAGTTATCACTATTTAAAAGCACAATTAATTTATCACAGTTTTTCTTAGCTTCACTTAAAAGATGTAAATGGCCAGAGTGTAAAACATCAAAACATCCATTAGTTACACCTATTTTAAATTTTACTAATTTCCATAATTTAATTTTAAGTGGAAGCTTAATATCATTAGTTTCACAGAATTCTTCTATTATTTTTTGAAATTCTACAAAAGATAAAACCGCAGTATGTTTCTTTTGAACTACTTTCCCACAAGCATAAGAGGATATCTTAATACTATTAATTAAATCTATTTCATTTGATAGTAAGTAGCTTAGCAAACCTATGAAGGTATCTCCGGCACCTGTAACATCATATACATTTACATCAATTTGAGGTATATTAATTTTTTTTCCATCATTAAAAAATACAGATATACCTTTGGAACCTTTTGTCACTACAAATGCATTTGCCTTTGTTTTTTTGAATAATTTCAATGCAGAGTTTTTTGTGAAAGGCAATTTCTGGTAATCAAAAAAATCATAAAATTCTTTTTGATTTGGACATATATAGTTTGAGTTTTTATAAACTTCTACATCTCTATTTTTAGGATCTGTATAAATATTTTTTTTATTTTTTTTAAAAATATCAATTACTCTTTTTATTAAATAAGTGGTAAAAAAACCTTTTGAGTAATCTGATATTATTAAAGATTGAAATTTATGAATATTTTTCTTTATAAAATTTATAATTTGAATTTCATCTTTTTTTTTTAGTTCAGTATAATTTTCATCGTCTAACCTACAAAATTGGTGATCGTTTTGAACTATTCTTTTTTTTACAGGAGAAGAATAGTTTTTATTTAAAATAATTTTAAAATTAATTTTATTTTTAATTAATAATTTCTTAATAGTTTTGCTTGTTATATCATTTGAAAGTTTTGAAATTAAAAATGTTGAACCTCCAATAGATTTTATATTATTAGCAACGTTTGCTGCCCCACCCAACAAATTGATAGATTTTATGGGTTCTAAAACTGGAACAGGTCTCTCTGGTGACATTTTTACAATATCAGTAGTTTGAAAGATATCTAAAAAAATATCTCCCATTATAAGTATATCTTTATTGACATTTCTTAACTGACTAATTTTCATAAGTATTTATTATAATTATATATTATTAATTCATATTATGTCTTTTAATTATCATTCTTTATCTTAAGCAATAATTTTTCTATATTCAAAATAAAACTTTGTCTACTTCCAACATGTGATGAATCTATACTAATTAAACTTCCAGAATTATCCCATCTAGGATGCAAATCATACTTTAAATTATTTTTTTGAAGATATTCAGCAACTTTAAATTCTCCAAGTATATAAACTTTTTTAGAATTTATATTTAATAATAGCAATTTCATATACCCTTTACTGTTTGCATATGTGTCTGTGATTAAAAAATTTTTATCCGGAGAAATTTGAGGGTGACCATCTTCATTTAATGATGTGTTATTTAGCCTTGTTATTTTTGACGGTTCATCAGTATTTATCAAATGATAGTCACTTCTTAAAATTTTATTTTTCAAATTAATTTTAGATAAGTCTAAGACTTTTCTTATTACAGGAAATATTTTTTTTTCTAAAAAGGTATTATTTCTCAGTTTAATTATTTTTTGATTTAAATTTCTACACCAAACTATAATTTCTTCATCATTAATCCACTCAAAATGTGATACTTTTTCTCTTGCTAAAATAGTATTTTTTTCTTCGTTAATATTAGTAGATATTAAATACGATATAAGAGCACCTGAGTCGTTAAAATATCTTAAAAAAGATACAAACTTGTTTCCTGAATAATTGAATGTTGGAAAACATAAAAAAAAATCTTTATCAATGTTTTCTAAACCACATAATTGAACAGCTTTTTTAACTGAAAGAATTAATCTTTTATTATTATCGAAATCACATAAAAAAATACCATCATCATCAGGTTTTTTTTTATCTATATTTACGTTTAAACTAATTAAATTATTGTATCCATATGATTTCCAAAGTTTCCATATTCTTGAATAATTCACACTTAATATAGAACCATTTTTATTTAAAGAGTAAATACATGTGTCTAAAGTTTTTTTACTACTATTATTAATGTTATTTATTACTGAAGATGGATTATTATTTACACTTTTATTATATATAAATTCATTTTCATTAATCCATTGTAACCGAGCTCCTTGTTCCCAACTCCAAGTATCGGTTTCATCAATTTTTTCTATTTTTGATTTACTTATATCCCATAGACAAATATCTATTTTAGTATCTTTATCTCTAAATCCTAGATTATTAAGAGGAAATCTATGCAAGAGAACTAAATTATTATTAGATTTATTAAATGGTTTCATGTCATGGTAACCGATTGAATGATCATAATTATCAGGCGTTGATGCAATAAGTTCAGTTGAATTATAAAGTTTAATGCTCATTTTGTTAGTAGTGAATCAACAATTAGCTTGGCACTATATTCAGGTGTTTTCTTTTTTCCATATTCAAACGCATTTATTTGAAACTTTTTTAAAATATTTTTATTAGAGCATAGTAATTCAAGATGATTAGTTAATTGATCTTTTTTATCAATATCAAAAACTAATCCAACATCCTCTTTTATACATTCTGGATGTAACCCAACCATATTACTTAGTATTAAGGCGCATCCAAATTGTATAGCTTCAGCAGCAATATTACCGTGGGTATCACCAAGTTGAGATGGAACAACCAGAAATTCGGAATTTTTAAAAAAGCTCATAATTTTTTTTTGACTTTGAAAATCAAAAAATTTAATATTTTTTAAATTATTTTTTTCTGCAAAAGATTTAAGATCCATTTCAAATTTTCCATTGCCAATCATTATTAAAAACCAATCTTCACTTAAATTTGCGTTAAGGAATGACTCAATTAAGATTTTAGGATTTTTTCTTTCTATAAATCTGCCAGCAAATAGTATAAATTTTTTATTAGTAGGCAGGTCATATTTGCTACAAAAATCATTTTTATTTAGGATTAAAGATGGATCATCTTCAATCATTGACTTATATTCTCCTTGGCAGTGATCAATTAAATGCATATTTTTTTTTTTTACATTAAAATTCAAATAGAATAATTCATTTAATTTATGTATTGTCCAATATTCATCAAAAAAAATGTTTGCAAATTTATAAAAAAAAGATCTCGCAATTTTTTTTATTAAACTTCTTTTACCAAGATTGTAACTTATATTTCTTATAACAGTTTTCTTACCAATTATTTTTGCTGTTATAGCTCCAAATATGTGTGGTATTGTATATGAGTGAAAAACAACAACATTAAATTTTTCAGTGAGAATTAATTTAATTAATCTAGGTATTATTTTTAATTGAAAAATAAAACTCCAATTATAAATATTTTTTTTCTCATTAAATAAACAATAATAATCATGCCCAGAAAGTGGATCTACTTCAAAATTAATTGTTTTATTAAATCCAGGATCATGATGATTCTTTTCAATATTTACCCAATATATTGTTTTAAATTTAATTTCTTTTATTTTAGCTAAAGATCTGAAAAGTGGTGTTAGGTTATGAATTTGATGTGTAGTAACGTATAATAATTTCATTAATTTTTAATGTATTTAATTAATTTATATTGTTAGATAAATTAAAACAAATGAAAATAAAAAAAAAAATTGCAATAGTTGGGGCGGGGTTATTTGGTTGTACAATTGCTTTAATTCTTTCAAAAAAATACGATGTGGATCTGTATGAGAGAAAACCAGACATTTTAAATGAAGCATCAATGTGTAATCAATTTAGATTTCATTTGGGCTTTCATTATCCAAGATCCCAAAAAACAGTTAATGAAATTAAAAATTCCAATAAATACTTCATTAATTTTTATGGAAAGGACATATTTGGAAAAACTAAAAATTTTTATAGTATAGTTAAAGAATCAAGCAATGTAAGTTTCAACAAATATTTAAAATTTATTAAACGTAATAAATTTCAATATAAAAAAATTAAAAATAACCAATTTACCTCTTCAAAAATTGACGGAACTATTAGTACTAATGAAAAAATTCTTGACTATTTTAAAATAAAAAAAAAAATTAAAAAAAAATTAACAGATAGTTCAGTTAATTTAAAATTAAGTTCTCAATTGGATCAATCTATACTTCGATATCAAAACTATCATAAGATAATAATTGCTGCCTATAAAAATAATAATAATCTTTTAAAAAGATTAGGTATAAAAGTTGAACAAAAATTTAGATATGAACTTGTGGAAAAAATTGCCATTTTGCTTCCAAAAAAATATAAAGATAAAAGCTTTGTAGTCATGGATGGTGAATTTGTTTGTTTAGATCCATATTTAGGAACTCCTTATCATCTTTTGAGTCATGTTAAGTACTCAAAATTAAAGATAATAAAAAAAAAATTTTCAAAATTTCCAAAAAAATACGATAGAGCATTAATTAATACTAAATCTTCAAACAAAAAATTATCTAACTTTAGTAAATTTATTGAAGATGGAGTAAAATATTTACCATTTTTAAAAAAAGCAAAATATATTTTTTCTTATTATGTTGTAAGAACTTTAAGGCCAAATGTGGAGTCTACAGCTGAAAGAACCAATTTAACTCAGCATATCAACAATAAAGTTTTAACTGTTTTGGCCGGCAAATGGAATACTTGTGTCTACGAAGCAAAAAAAATTGAAAAATTATTAAAATAAAAATGCTTAATACTTGTCTTGTTGGATATGGAAATTGGGGAAAATTATTATATAAAAAATTAAAAAAAATTACAAAAGTTATAAAAATTTTAAATAGCAAGAATTATTCATTAAAAGGATTAGACGAAGTTGATTGGATTATAATAGCTACCCCAAATAATACTCACTACAAAATTGTTAAAGATTTCTTGAAAATTAAAAAAAATATATTTTGTGAAAAACCACTCGTATTAAAATATTCTCAAGCAGTTGAATTGTATAGCTTAGCAGAAAAAAATAACGTTAAAATTATCGTAAGCGATCTTTCCAGTTATAAAAAGAATATTAAATTTAAAAAAAAAGAAAATTTATTTCAGAGATTTAAAAATACTAAAGAAGATAACAAAATAAAAACTAGACGATATGATTTACTATACCGTTTTGCTTATCATGATATTGGCTATATATATAACACTATATATAAAAAAAAAATTAACTTAATAAAAATTATATCATCAAAAAAATTATTAAAATTTATTATTAAATTTGACAATCAAGATTTTACATTTCACTACGAAACTCAAAAAAAAAAAAAAATTTATACATTCAATAAAAATAACCTGTACCAAAAAAATGACATTATTAAAAAAATGTTAAATGATTACCTATATAATGAAAAATCATATAAACTAAATAAAAAGAAATCGCTTTACATTATTAAAATTCTAGAAAAAATTAGAAATGAAATATAAAGTTATATTTATAATCCATAATAATTATAATTTACTTTAAAAAGTTATGATTAAAAATATTTTATTTAAAGGAATTAGTTTTGATAATATCAAAATATTAGATTTTAATAGAATTATTAAAAAAAAAGGATTATTTGTTTTTCCGTCTGGACCAGGGCTAGCATCAATCGAAAGTAGTTTAAAATATCATGAGTCCTTAAAAAAAGCTGATTTTGTGTTTTTTGACAGTGGTTTCTTTGTTTTATTATTAAGATTTTTTAAAAATATTAAGGTTCATAAATTTTCAGGTTACAAGTTTTTGAATCTTTTTTTTTTATATTTAAAAATTAATAAAAAATCTATTTTTTGTATTGATCCAAATAATAAAAATTCTAAATCTAATAAAAAATATTTGAACAAATTAGGGGTTAAAAAAGTTTATAGTTATTTAGCTCCCAAGTATAATCCAGATAACTTAATTGACAAAAAACTATTAAGTAAGATTAATAAAGTTAAACCAGATTTTATAATCACAAATATAGGAGGGGGCATACAAGAAGTTTTAGGATTGTATTTAATTACCAATTTAAAGTTTAGAACAACGATACTATGTACTGGAGGTGCCATCTCTTTTTTCACTGGTGAACAGGCACCTATTGTCAATATAATTGATAAGCTTTATCTAGGATGGCTAACGAGAATAATTTTTTACCCAATTATTTTTTTAAAAAGATACTTTTATGCATTAAAATTATTACCTATAGTTTTGAAAAGTAAAGTAGAAGTTAAGAATGGATAAATAATATAAAAGCTTAATTACTTCATCTAGAGCGCAATAATTTTTCCCATTTAATTGCACTATTTAATATTTTAGAAATACTATTAAACTTAAATTTAAACTTAAATAATTTGTTAAATTTTTTTGTATCAGCATAAACCTTATCAATGTCACCTT
>MDSV01029582.1_pt1 | contig 28031 bp, 29 predicted proteins | sample 810851 | NCBI WGS metagenome assembly MDSV01 (sample SAMN05326640, study PRJNA326480) | marine metagenome | isolation source: seawater | place: Atlantic Ocean: North East | collected 2012 | reverse complement strand
GAGTAGTTAATTATTAAAATAAGTCCACCAATTATTGGAGTTTTTTTTGAATGTAATTTTAACTTATTATCAGGTAAATCATAAACATTAAAAATATTCTCAAATCTATTTAAATTTATATAGATCAATAAATTTGTTAATAATAAAATTGGAATTATATATATTATCATAAGTAAACTCTTTTATAGCTGTAAAGATATAGTCCAAGGAAATAATAATTAATAATAGACATCCAATTATTAAAAAAATTTCCACTTGGAAAAAAAGGAAACAAGTTTATCAACAAACTTATTGACACTACTAAAAAGCAGTAATTTTCTGATGAATTTATTTTTTTTTTACTAATCTGCCATATCTTAAAAACAACAAATGAGATTCCATAAATATAAAATAACATCCCGATAATTCCCATTTCAGCCAAAATTTGTAGAAATATATTGTGTGGATGGGTAGAGCAAATACCAATCTTTGAATCATAATTTACACTTCTGCAGTAACTTCTAAAACCTTTTGGTCCAACTCCGAACATTGGATTTTCTGTAAACAAATTAAATGCTAGAACAAAATGGCCGTCATGATCTTTAGAAAATATTTTTATATGTTTGAGAATATTTTCACGCGACTCTATTAATTGTTCTTTTGATAAACCTTTTACTTCTTCTGTGTACAATTGATCTGTTACTTCATTAAATGTTTTGATAAATATTCTATTGAACGGATTTGATTTGCCAATATTAAATGAAGAAGTAATAATTATAAAAATAACTAATACAACAGATGATACTAGAAAAGTTTTTCGTAATTTAGTTATAAAATAAACTGAGAGAATTATTAAAATAAACATCAAAGCAAGGGATGTTCTTTCACCTGAAAGGTAAATACTAATAAAATAAAAACTAAAAAAAATTATTTGAAAAAATTGTTTTTTTTTTAAATCAAAGTTTAAATAAAAACATAACCATAATATTAAAGGTAAAATTTTTATCAAAAAACTACCAAGTATTAATTCTGATCCAAAAACGCTTGAAATTCTATTATTTATAATTTTAAAACCTAAAGTATTTTGGCCAGTTAAAAATTGTAAGATAGAATCGATTAAAATAAAAAAAATTACAAATAAAATAATATATAAAATATTTTTTTTTCTAAAATTTATTTCGTCTTGAAAATAAGTTAAAGTATAAAAAATTGATAATGAAAAAACAGCATATCTAAAATGAAAAATAGAAGAAACCAAGAGATCATTATGATCAATTTTCAAAATAGCACTAATAGCAATGTAAATTGAAAAAATCAGAAGAAATAAAAACTTTTTGTCTCTATAATATAGAAAATTTCTATTTTGATAAAAAAAAAACAAAATTATAATAGTTAAAAATATTTCAGTTACAAAAATACCAATAGTAAATGTTATGGGTAGCACAAATAAAAAATACCATAACAAGTTTTTATTAAAAAATTTTTGCATTTAAAATACCCACAAGTTTATTTTGAAAATTTTTTCTAGTTGGAAGTTTATTTTTTTTAATTTCAATTTGAATTTTTTTATAATTTTTCATTATAAAATTTATTTTTTTTTTTAGACTAATTGCATTTCTTTCACAAACAAAAATACCTTTAAAATTCATTTTAACATGTTTAATTTCATTAAACACAATTAGTGGTCTTTCTCTAGCTAAACTCTCCAAAATTACTTTTGGTGAGCCCTCTGTGTAAGACGGTAAAATAAAGATATTATGTGAATCATATAAATTAATTATTTCTTTTTGCTCAGAAATTTCATTTATAAAATTAATATTTTTATTTTTTGAGAAATTAATCTTAGAATCACCTGCAATAGTTAATTTAAATTCTAATTTATTAAATAAATTTATCAAAGAATAAACTCCTTTTTCTTTTTTAAATCTTCCGAAATATAGAAGTTTAGGTTCATCTAATTTTGCTTTTTTCTTTTTTGCAATCCATTGATTATTAAGTTCTGAAGGCGTTAAAAAAACTGTATTTTTTGATGATATTATTTTTTTTGATACTGAAATAGATTTTAAATTTCGTTCTAAATATTTTTGCATAATACCATAAATCAAATATCCTAAAAATCCCATTTTTTGACTATATTCTTTATGACCATTACTTCTTAAATAAACATATCCATTAATATTTTTTATGAACAATTTAACTATGATAAAGTAGAATAGATTTCTTGGTGTAATTGAAATCATTAGTATTTTAAAATTTTTTTTTTTTAGATTAAATAAAAATTTTAAATTAATACTTGTAATCTTATTTTTGAATTTAATTAAAAAATTTTTTTTAGATTTAGATTTTTCCGAAATTAAAAAAATATTGTATGCTTTACTTATAGCTTCAATTATATTTACAGTATCATTGTAATTTGATGAAATTTCTTTTTTTTTTAAACAAATTTGATCATTTGAAATTAATAAAATTTCTCTCATTTTTTTAAAAATTTAAATAATTTTTTCGGTATAATAAATAAAATTAAAAATTTTAATTTTTCAAATAAAACTTTGTGACCTATTATCTTTTTTAATAGTGAGTATTTTTTTTCAGAATTAATTAATAAATTTGAAATTTCTAAATAATTTAATTTATTTTTAAAAAAATTTATATTTTTAAAAAAAAACTTATCATTTTTATCTTCACAGCAATTCTCAAACCAAATTTTATATTCTTCATAAAACATTTTAGTATAAAGTTTTGAAAAGTTATTTTCATGTACTCTATAATTAATTAATGGTAAGTTTACAGAATGAGCATTATTAAACTTGGAAATTTTCATAATAAATTCGTAATCTCCAATTATGTTAAAATTTTCATTAAACATTCCATTTTTTAAAAAAATATCTTTTTTAAAAATAACTCCACTTATTATTATAAAATAATCTTTTGCTAATGAATCAAATATTCTACCAGTAGGTAAATCATATTTTTTATATATTTTACTTTTTTTCGTTTTTTCGTAATAGATTTTTGTGTTTGTATAATAATAATTGTAATTTGAATCTGAAAATACCTCTGCTCTAGAAGAAATATAATCATTTTCCCACCAGTCATCTGAATCTAAAAAAGCAATCAAATCTCCTGTAGATGCGTTTATTGCTTTATTCCTTGCTTTATAAAGGGGTTCTTTTATTTTATTAAAAAAGTATTTAATACGTTTGTCATCAAATTTTTTTATAATTTCTAAAGATTTATCATTAGAAAAATTATCCCACAAAATAACTTCTAAATTTTGGTAATTTTGATCCAAAACACTCTTTATACATTCGTAAATATATTTTTCTCCATTATGAAAGTTAACTATAACACTAACTTTTTTATCCATATTTTTTTTTATATATATTAATAGTTTTTTTTATACCCAAATTAAGATCAATCTTTGGTTTCCATTTTAATAGTTTTTTTGCCTTTGAAATATTTGGATAAAGTTTATTTATTTCATCTTTTCTAAAATTTATCTTACCAAATTTAGGTCTACCCAATCCTATTATTTTACATATATTAAGTATTAATTGTTTAATTTGAACAGGTTTTCCTGATCCAATGTTAATGATTTCTCCTGTAGTATTTTTTTTTTTAAAGTAGCAATAATGGCTCTAATAACATCGTCAATATATATGAAATCTCTATATTGTGTACCGCTAGAACAGTCAAAATTGTTATTTTGTATAGCGTTGTAAATAGTAATTGGAATTACTCGGTTGTTATCTTGATTCGGTCCGTACACTAAATATAATCTTATTATTGTAACAGGAAAATTGAATTTTTTTTGTAAATTTAATAAAAATTTCGTACTCAATAATTTTGCACTTGAATAAGCTGAAAATGTTTTTTGTGAATTTTTATTATTCTCGATTTGGGGTGATTTTATTTTACCATATTCTGTACTTGATCCTATTTGAATAAATTTTTTTATTTTGGTTTGCAAAAATAATAAAGATAAATTTTTACAACCATTAAAGTGACTCCTCATTGTCTTTTGTTTGTGAGAATGATCAACATAACCAGCTAAATTTACAACATAATCGTAATCCAAACTTAATTTATTTAATTTTCTTTTTTGAGTAATATCACATTCGATATATTTAACTTTTTTTAGTTTTCTATTTTTTTTTGGTTTTTTGGTAGACAAACTCGTTACATCCCATGACAAAGAGCGACATTTTTTTGCTAAGTGATAACCAATAAAGCCTGTACCGCCTGTTATTAAAATTTTTTTTTTACTCAAGATAAGCTAGCTCTTTAATTTTATTTTCTAAAATTTCTTTATCTCTTAGTGTGTCCATGCATTGCCAAAAACCCTTATGTTTATATGCTAATAACTGCCTGTTTTTTGTAGCCCTCTTAAAAGGTTCTTGTTCTAAGTAAGTACTATCCTTTTTTATATAATCAATAAATTTTGGATTAATCACAAAGAAACCGCCATTTATCCAGCCCGAATCCAATGAATTTTTTTCTCTAAAATATTTAACAATATTATTATTAATTTTAATTGCTCCAAATCTAGCTGGAGGCCTAACTGCTGTTAAAGTAATAAGCTTTTTATTTTTTTTATGAAAGTTTATTAGTTTATTTAAATTAATATTGGATAACCCATCACCATAAGTCAGTAAAAATGTATCATTCAAATATTTTTTTAATTTTTTTAATCTTCCCCCAGTCATAGTATTTTTACCCGTTTCAATTAAGTGAATTTTAATTTTATTTGTAAATTTTTTTTTTTTAAAATATTCTTTAATTATTTTTCCTTTGTATCCAAGTGCTATAAAGAATTCATTATGCCCATACTTTATATAATGATCAATTATTCTGTGAATTATCGGTTTTCCACATACTCGGATCATTGGTTTAGGAATTGTTTTAGTGTACTCAGAGATTCTAGTACCTAATCCACCTGCTAAAATAACTACTTTCATTTTTTTAAAAAATTTTTCTTAACTTTTAATAAATCTTTAGGTCTGGGTAATTTATTTTCTGATTTATCTATTTTTATATTAACTTCTAAGAATGAAGGTCCAGTACTTTTTAAAAAAGCTTTAATCGTCTTTAAAGACTTGCTTTTTTGTCCAAGATAAAAATATTTATTATATCCTACAGACTTTGAAAATAATTCTAAATTCATCTTTTCAATATTTGTAGATTGCCCTCCAACCGACTCATGAGATTTATTGTTTAATAATATATATTTAAAGTTTTTTTTTGAATATTTTGCTATTGAGACGGCCGAACCCATATGCATTAAAAATGATCCATCACCATCAAGACAAATAATTTTTTTTTTGCTTTCTAGAGCATATCCTAAGCTAACTACAGAGGTGTGCCCCATTCCCCCAACCATATAAAAAGGATTTATATTCAATTTTAATTTTTGTATTTTGCTATACAGCTCTCTTGATAAATACCCAGTTGAAGAGATAATCTTTGTTTTTTTATTCACACATTTTAAAAAATTTTCAACAAAGAAAGCTCTAGTTATATATTCATCTTTTAATTTTAGTTGAATTTTTGATGATTTTTTATTTGTCTGCAACGTATTATTTTTGATTAAACATGCGATTACTCTTTTTTTTTTTCTTGAAAAATTTATTAATTTTTTTAATTTTGATAAATCTTTTTTATTATTTAAAATACAGAATTTAATTCCACATAGTTTTAAAATTTGTTTTGTTATTTGACCTTTGGCTTGATGTTGTGGTTCATCCTTTGATTTAGGAGCTCCTCGCCATCCAATTATCAATAACATAGGGATTTGATAAACTTTATTATGTGCAATAGATATTAAAGGATTAATTGAATTGCCAAGTCCTGAATTTTGCATATAAACGCCAGGAATTTTTTGTGTAGCTAGATAATACCCAATTGCTGCCGCGACAGCTGATCCCTCGTTTGCTAAAGTTAAATTTTTAAATTTTCTACTTTTTTCTAAGTAACTTGTAAAATTTTTTAATACGGAATCAGGAACACCAGCAAAGTAATCGATTTTATTTTTTTTTAATTCTGCTAATAAATTCTCTACAAAAATCATTAAGTTAAAATTGATTTATTTTTATTTTTTTCCCAATAATATTTTTTATCAGGTATTTTCCAGTTTTTTCCATACAAATCTTCAAAATAATTTTTATACAAAATTGGTATTTTTACAGTAACGTCATAATATTTTATTACTTTAATATGTTTAAAATACTTAATTTTAGTCTTAAAACCAGCATCAATATAAAAAAGATTCATTTTTTCTAACTTTTTTTTTATTAGTTCAAAAATTTTTGATGCAAATCCAAAAGATCTGATTAATAATTTAAATCTTCCATTATATTTTTTTGCAACTGAGAAAACATATATCATTCTGCAAAATAAATTTCTTATAGCATAATGTCTTTGAAAACAATATTTGCCTGTGCTGTCTATTTCATAAAAATTGATATCAACGAGTCTATTTTTACCTTTTTGAAAAGAAAGTAAATAATTGTTTCCAAAAAACTTATTTCGATATGTGAAACCTTTTTTTACAAATGCTGCTATTATCTGTTCTTTATTTTTTAAGTCCCAAGAACCTATATCAATATCATTGTCCCAGGGTATTAAAGATTTGTCTCTAATCACCCCTAACAATGTTCCATGACAAAGCCAATAGTTTATTTTGAGTTTATTTAAAACTTCAATGCAATCTTTAAAGTTTGGATCATTTTTTAAAAATGTCTTAGTCAAAAAGTTTTCTAATATATAATAACGGTTGAATTCAATAGATTATGATATAATAGTAAATTTACAAATGTTAAGTCAAAAAAAAACTGTATATGTGGCCATGAGCATAGATCTTGTACATCCGGGTCATCTAAACATCATAAACGAAGCTAGTAAATATGGTACTGTAATTGTAGGGTTATTGACTGACCAAGCTATAGGTTCCTACAAAAGAGTACCAATAATGGAGTACAAAGATAGATACAAAGTTGTTTCAGCAATTAAAAATGTTTCAAAAGTTATAGAACAAAATACCCATGACTATTCTCCTAATTTAAGAAAATTAAAACCAAATTATGTTTTACATGGTGATGATTGGAAATATGGTGTCCAAAGAAATGTTAGAGCAAAAGTAATTAAAGAGTTAAAAAAGTGGAATGGTAAATTAATAGAAATTCCCTACACTAAAGGAATATCATCAACAAAGCTAATTGAAGCAGAAAAAAGTATTGGAACAACTCCTGATATAAGAAGGAAATCTTTATTAAGATGTTTAAATTCAAAGTCAATAACAAAAATTATCGATATTCATAGTGGTTTAAGTGGTCTTGTTGTAGAAAATACAAAAGTTAAAGTTGGGAATAAAATTGAAGAATTCGATGGAATGTGGGCTAGCTCACTTACAAATACTGCTGCAAAAGGAAAACCTGACATCGAAGCTGTTGATCTTACAGAAAGACTTCAATTAGTTAATGAGGTTTTAGAAGTTACAACAAAACCAATTGTATATGACGCTGACACAGGGGGGAAAACTGAACATTTTGTTTTTACGGTCAGAACTTTAGAAAGACTAGGAGTTTCAGCATTAATTATAGAAGATAAAACTGGCCTAAAAAAGAATTCACTATTTGGTAATGAAGTATTTCAACAACAAGACAGTATTAAAAACTTTTCTAAAAAAATAACAGCAGGTAAAAAGGCTAAAGCCACAGAGGAATTCATGATTATAGCAAGAATTGAAAGCTTAATACTAGGGAAAGGTATCAATGACGCGATAAAACGAGCAAAAGCTTATATCAAAGCTGGAGCAGATGGAATCATGATACATAGTAGAAACAAAACACCTAGAGAAATATTTGAATTTTGCAAACTATACAAAAAACTAAAAATTAAAAAACCTCTTATAGCTGTACCTTCTAGTTACAGCGTCGTTAAAGAGGAACAATTAATTAAACATGGGGTTAATATGGTAATTTATGCCAATCACCTGCTTAGAAGTATTTATCCAAATATGATAGCAACTGCAAAAAATATATTAAAATATAAAAGAGCTAAAGAAAGCGAAAAAAATCTTTTATCAATAAAAGAAATTTTGAATTTAATTCCAGGAACAAAATAATTATAATGCTCCACCTTTGTTGGAAATACTACTGCATTTATCCTCAAAATATTTCTTGTAAATACTAGGATCACTACTTTCAGCATAAGTATAATATAAAATTTTTCTGTCATAATCAGAAGAATTCTTTTTAGATTGATGAGGACATAAATTGCTAAAAAATAATACATCTCCTTTATTCAAATCAATTCTTTTGAAATTTAATGATGATGCATAATTTTTATTAAGTTTTGGAGTTCCATCATTTTTTGTATTTTTGATTAACTCATTAAAAGATTTAAAATCAGCTTTTGAAATTTCCAAAGCACCATTCTGAGAATTACAATCATCAAATGGAATTAGTGCATTCACAAAAAAATTTGAGTAATTGTACCAACCTTTATATTTAAGATTATTTTCTTTTGTAAAATAAAAAATTCCATCATAATGTGCCTCAAATCCATCACCACCTTTTGGTTTTGCATTGAGTTTATCTTTAAAAATAACAAAATTTTTTTCAAAAAATTTTGACAAATAGCTTATGAGTTTATTATTCAATATTTTTAAACATTTTCCTTTGTCATAAAGTCTCTCTATTCTTCTTAAATTTTTATCAATGTCGTAATATTTATCAACATTTTTAGCATCAACTATTTCTTGACTTAAATTATCAATAAATTTTTTATTAAAAAAATTCTCTATTTTAAAATAACCTTTTTTTTTAAATTCTAGTTGTAGAAGTTTTTTATCTTTCATAGATGCAATTAAATGTATTAGAAAATTGTCTAGTAACAGGAATGCTTTTTTCTTTATATTTTTGTATCAATTTAAATCCATATTCACTCATGATTTTATCAACTTGTTTTTTTTGATCCTCAAAATTTTCATTAACCTCTATTAATATACTTTTTATTTTTTTATTTTTTAAAGTTTCTTTTCCTCCTTCGAGAATTAAATGTTCAATACCATCAACATCTATTTTTATATAGTCCGGAATATACATAATATTATTATTAATTAAGTAATCTATTGAAGAACCTAAAATAGAATATTCATTTTTAGAAATATAATCTTTCCCTTCAAAATTAAAATTCTCTCCAAATGTATTTAAGGATACACCCTCCTGAAATTGATTTTCTTTCATTGGTAAAAATAAATTTGGTTTATTTGTAAGAGGTAACTGATTTATAATAATTCTATTTTCAAAATTATTTATATAAATATTTCTACTTAAAACTCTCAAATTACTTGTGGATGGCTCAAAGGCAAATATTTTGCTTTTTTTTTCATGAATAGCGTAACAATATAATGAAAACAGGCCAATATTTGCACCAATATCCCAAAATATAAAGTCATTCCCATTCTGTATTTTAAAATTATTAATCCATTCAATTGTATCTGGTTCTTTATTTAGAAGTGTTTTAACTCTCCAAGAAATTAAATGATTAGGCGTATAGAACTTTATATTTTTTTTATTAATTTTTTTTTCAATATAACAATCATTAATTAAATAAAATGATAACCACTCTAAATAACTTCTTTTGGTAAGAAGAAAAAATATTTTGTTTAAAAACTTTAAAATTTTAAAAATTAGTAACGCGAATAATTTTAACATTAAATTTTATTTTTTAGTTTTTTCAAAATTATTATCTCTAGGAAATTTCCAAAAAAAACTAATAATTTTTTTAATAAAAAAAGAAATAAAATTATCTTAGTAAATAAAAAAGCCTCAAAAATTACCTCTAAAAATACAATAAGACATATCAAATCTAGAGTCCTAGCCCTATCATCTAGAAAATTGCTTAAAAAAATTTTACTACTTTTTAGTATTGAATTATTTATTTTCTTTTCTGGATTCAAAATTTCCTCTTGTTGGCTTTTAAGAATAATTTTTTTATTTAAGACTTCATAAAAAAGTTGATGATAAGAAAATAGTTTAAAATCAATTAAACTTATTAAAAAAATTAATAAAGTGACTATTAAATAAATCGGGTCATTGGTTGTATTAAAACAAATAAAACCTAAACCAAAAATCAAACTGTAATATCCAATATATGATCCCCATGTATCTATTATATGCCCTATATTGCTTGCTTTTTTAGTTACTCTTGCTAACAATCCGTCTGACCAATCCACAACTCCCTTTAAAACAAATATAATTAAACCTAAAAAAATCATATTATCATTTTTAAAACATAGTAAAAAACCTGATAACAATCCAAGAATACCATAGAATATTGATAATTGGTTTGGTGTAATTTTTGTATTTTGTAAAAGGAAAACTATTAAGGATGAACCTTCAATATAATATCTGGCTTTTATAGATGAATATGGAGATTTAAACCAATTATCTATATCTACATAAAAATCATCCTCTTCATCTCTTCTGTGCTTATAATTTATTGATCTTATTTCTTTATATGAGCTCATGAAAATAGGTTTCTATTAAATAGAATTATTTGTTTATAATTTATGGGAACTGGGTTGTTTTTTAACCTTTCCATCTTAATGGATTTTCTTTGTTTTTTATTATCAAAAAACTTTTTTTTCAATTTTATATTAATTTTTGAATACTTTATCATTAATTTAATTATTTGAACAATTTCTAGATTAGAATTCACACCAAACACTTTTCTAAGAAGTTTAAGTCTATAAGAAAATTGTTTTTTCTTTATTTTATCTAAAGTGTCTATGTTCTTAATATTGTATTCTAAAACTAATGGCAAATATACTATAACTGAGTTTCCATGATATAATCCAAAATTTGATGACAAATAATAGGATAAGGCATGTGGAGCCCCTGTTGAGGTTAAAGAAATAGATTTACCAGAAAAATTAGCAGCAATTTGCATTTTTCTTGTAGCTTCATAATTATCATTATCTAAAAAAGTTTTATAATTATTTAAAATTAATCTAATAGATGATATTGAATTTTTTTGACTAATTTTATTAGATTTAAAAGAAATTAATGACTCTATAGATTGACTAAAACTATCAAATAAAGCAGAACTTTTTAATTCTCTTTTTGTTCCCAAGATTAATTCTGGAAATAAAAAAAACTTATCTGGGATTAAATTTCTATCTGTAAAATTGTATTTTATCTTATTTTTATATAATACAGCTCCAGGCGTTACCTCTGCTCCAGACCCAGCTGTTGTGGGTATGACAAATAATTTTTTGTATTTTTTAAATTTTATTTTTTTTAAAAAAAAAATATCTTTTATTTTTTTTAAATGAATTGTGGCATTTGCTATTTTTGAGTAATCAATCACACCTCCACCACCAATGGCAACAATTAAATCAGGTTTGTAACTTTTAATTTCTTCTACGATTTTACTTAATTCTAAAATATCTGGTAAAAAATTTACTTTTTTATAAATTTTTATTTTTCTTCCAAAAAATGAAGATTTTATTAATAATTTTACACCTTTTTTTTTAGATACATTTTCACCAGTTAAAATAAAAATCTTTTTAATATTTGATGGGATCCTAATTTTTGGAATATTATTCATACTATTTTTTAAATAGTTTTTTTACATTTTTATATGAAGTTTTTCTTATTTCTGTAGAACTAATATTTAAAGTTCTTGGAAATATAATTAATTTATTTTTAGGAATCGTATTTGAATTATCACTGCCATGGACAAGTAAATCTAGTTTATTTTTTTTTAGAAATCTGTCAGTTATATAAAAATCAGATTTTATAACTTTAAATACATATTTGATTGATTCTAATATTTCTCTTCTTTGCTTAAAATTTAATTCTGGAGTTAAATTTTTATATTTTTTAATATGCTCATCAGATGTGAGTGCAACATGTACCTTTCCAAATTTACTCGCTTTCCTTAGTAATCTAATATGACCATTGTGTATAATCGAACAAGACATGTCTACACAAATGTTTTTTTTCATTTAACCTTAATGCTTTTGTTTATTGAAGTAATATTGTTATCTAAATGACCTGATCCTAAATGGAAAATTAGTGATCCTTCACTTTTAATTCTAGGTTTATAAAGGATCAGATTTTTTTCTGATTTAACTTTAGCATTAATGTAAGTACAAATATTAGGTTGATTTTCTTTAGGATAAATAATTAGATCTTTATATTTGTTCATAAAATATTTTTTATTCTTCTCAACTCCTTTTCTAAATTTTGAATAATTTTTCAAAACATAATCCAAAGATTGAATTGTGCTATTAGGACCAGTCATTTTTTTATTTATATGACTATTAATATCTAGCATAAATGAGTCTACTTTATTTGTCGGGATTACATTATATCCAACAAAGCATGCACCAGTAAGACCAAATAATGATTTACATGAGCTAAAAGAAATCACATCTGCTAAATTATGGTTATCTTCTATACCTATAGATGCAGTCGCATCTACAAACAAACTTGAATTAGATTTTTTCGAAATTTTTTTTAATTTTTTTAAGTCAATTTTAAAACCTTTACTGGTCTCTGTGTAACAAGCGCATATCCAATCATATTTTTTTTTAACTTTAGATAAATTCTTATATTCTATCTTATCTACTTTTTTCACATAGCTATATCTTTTTTTTGACATTTTTAAAATTGAATATAGTCTGTCAGAATAAAATCCAGTTGATACAATCAAAACATTACCTTTAACAAAATTAAATAAACCTATTTCTATTGCTAGACTAGCTGGGCCTTGAGCAGAAACTAAATTTTTGGATCCTGATAATTTTTTTATTTTATTAATTACCCTTTTATATTGAAGCTCAAAATCTATATCACCTCTACTAAAATTTGAACTTAAACCATACAGATTTTCTATTGGAAAACTTGGACTAGGTGTAAATATTTTTTTTTTATTTTTTTTTATTATAAATTTTTTTAAAGAAAGATTTTTCATATATTAAATTTTTCGTGATAATTAATTATTTGTTTTTTAGTAAATTCTGTAATTATTTTTTTATTTTTTTTTTCTTTATAAAATTTTTTATACCATTCTATTGTTAAAATTGTAGCTGCTTCTACATTTAGTCTTGTTTTCCAATTTAAAATTCTTTCCGCTTTTTTGGTATTTAAGACAAGCATTTCAGTTTCATTTTTAATTAAATTTTTTGATTTAATCCATTTAAAACCCGCCCAATTACTCTTTATATATTCCAAAATATTTTTTACAGGTACAATTTCATTATTTTTGGGTCCAAAATTAAATGATTGTCCATTCAATTTTTTATCTTCAGATACTTTTTTTGCTAATTTTAAATAACCATTAAGTATTTCAATAACATGTTGCCATGGTCGGGATGCATTAGGATTTCTGATTTTAACTTTTTTGTTACTGACCATATACTTAACACAATCAGGAATTATACGATTCATACTCCAATCACCTCCACCAATTACATTTCCAGCCCTTGCGGTTACAATTCTGTGGTTTGTGTTTTTAAGAAATGAATTAAAATATGATTGAAAAGCTAGTTCTGCTGCAGCCTTAGATGCACTGTAGGGATCATCACCTCCTAAAATATCATCTTCTTTGTATCCATTTTTTTTTTCTAAATTTTTATAACATTTGTCACTTGTTATCATAACGCAAGTACATTGATTTTTTAAATTTCTAATAATTTCTAAAATGTGGATTGATCCAATTAAATTAGTACTCCATGTATTAATAGGATTTTTGTAAGATTCCTTAATAATAGCCTGCGCCGCAAGATGAAAAATTATATTTGGCTTGAAATCCAAAACTTTTTTTTGCAAAGATTTTTTATCAAGTACGTTTAAATAATGGCTTTTTATTTTATTTTTTAAATTTAAAATTTCGTACAAAGAAGGTTTTACTTTTGGTTTTAGAGATATGCCCATCACATTTGCACCAAGTAAATGCAAATAGTAACTCAACCATGATCCTTTAAATCCTGTGTGTCCAGTAATTAATATTTTTTTATCTTTAAAAAAATTGCTTTTCATAATAAATTTTTATTGCATCTTCTTAATTTTTTTTAAATCTTTTTTTAAATCTTCATACTCTCTCATTTTTCTATTCATAAAATCTATTGTTAATTTGGTTTTTTGTTTAATGCCTTTTGGGGTTAATACGTAAATATAATTAATTTTGTTAGGATTTTTTTTGAAATTGTTTATTTTGATTAAACCTTTTTCTTTTAAAGCTTTGATGCAGTAATTAACTTTACCAAGACTTAAATTAAGTTCATTTGCTAAATCCCTTTGCGTAGAGCTTGGATCATCTACTATTTTTCTCAATATTTCAAAAATGTCAGATGTATCTTTGTTCATTTTTTGAACATTATATTTTTTTAAAATTTTAATCAATAAAATAATTTTATATTTAAACTTTTTTTAATTCTTTATTTTTTAATGCATAAACCTTATCACAAAACTCCAGTGTAGAAATTTTGTGAGAAATTATAATTACAATTTTATCTTTTAAATATTTTTTTAAACTTTTTAAAATTTCTTGTTCAGTAAATTCATCTAAAGCATTTGTTGCTTCGTCAAAAATATAAACAGGCCTGTCGTGATATAAAGCTCTGGCAATACCAATTCTTTGCTTTTCACCACCTGAAACTTGCACTCCTCTCTCGCCGAGAATAGAATTCCTTTCATCAGAATTAAAAAATTTTTCTAATTTAGATAATTTTATTACTTCATCAATTTTTTTGTAATTTATCTCTTCATCATTTATTGCTAATGCTATGTTTCTTACAAGAGTATCATCTATTAAACTAATATTTTGTGGCACATATCCAATTTTATAATGCCAGTTGTTTGGCAACTTCTCAGATTTATATTCTTCACCTATCTGAAATAAACCATTATTAGGTTTTAATAAACCAGAAATTAAATCTACAAAAGTAGATTTACCAACACCTGTTTCTCCTTTAATACCAACAAACTCCCCTTTTTCAAATTTTATATTTAAATCCTTTAAAGTTAAATCTAAATTTTCGTCGTATTTAAAATCAATATTTTTAATATTTATCTGATTAAAATAATTAATATCACTTTGGTTATTTTTATTTGAAATTATTTTTTCCTCTTTTTTATTTAAAAAAATTTCATTTAGGTCTTCTAAGACTGCTTTCCCAAAGGTGCCTTTTTGAACGCAAGCTGCAATTCTGTAAATAGAAGGGTAAATTCTAAACATTGATACAGCAAAAATTGCAAGATTCAGAATAATTATTTCATAATCAACATTTTTTATTTTCAAGAAATAAAATAAGGAAGATAATAAAATTATTACAATAATAGCCTCAAAGAAAGGCTTGGGAAGACCAGAAAAAAATAAATGGAGCTTTTGAAATTTATTCAATAAATAATTTTGTAATTTAAACTTTTTATAGAAAAAATTTTCACCTGAATAAATTTTAACATCTTTTATTGAAAAGAAACTTGTATTTAAAATATTAATTCTATTTTTTGAGCTTTTTTTTACCTCTGAACCCCAGTATACATTTTGTTTACCAAAAAAATAAAAGAAAGTAAGTGAAAGTATCGCTAAAATAAGAATTGTTACTAAGGTAGAAAGTGGATTTAAATAAATTAAAAATGAAATTATAATAAATAAAACTATAGCTTCTAGTAGAAAGCTACTTAGATTTAATAGATTTCCTCTAAATACCTCCACTGCCTCAGTCGTATCATAAATTATCTTAGAAGTTTTTAACTTTAAATAATTTTTATAATCAAGATTTAAATAATGAAGATAAATATCATTTGAAAGTCTCTCTACAACATTACATTGAAATTCTGATAAGTAGTAATTGTAGTATGAAATATAAATATTTTTAATTAAAAAAATACATCCTACAAAAAGAAAACTTAAAAATATAAAATTATCTTTTTTGCTAAACTCGTTTAGATTATCAAAAAAAAACATTCCCTCAAAGAAACTCAAATCATTTTTTACAGTAATAGAAATTATTGGAATGATTGAAGTGATTCCTAAAATTTCAAAACAAGAATTTATAATCATTAAGAAAACTAAAAAATAAAAATTTACTTTTTCATTTTTTTTTAAGAGATTAAAAATTTCTTTTGTTAAAAGCATAGATTAATTATTTGTTCAAAAATTGAACACTATATTAAATTAACTAATTTTCAAGTTTAAAGGATTGATACTAGATTTCTTTATTTAAATAAATAATCCACTTATTCATTGAATTTTCGTTACAATTCATAGAACTCAAAAAATTAGATACAGATTTTTTTGTTCCATTACTTAACCACCATTTATTTATATTATTCCAATTGTCATTTATATGTTTTATGGCTTTATCATAAGAATAAAATATAACTTTATTTTTTTCTAATTCTTTATAATTTTTTTTTAATATATCTTTGGGGCGCCATTGGTTTTTTTTTATAACTAAAATTGTTGGACCGGTTCTTAGTGCATCTATAAAAGCAGTCTGAGGATTGTCACAAATTACTAGTTTTGCATTTTCCAGCTCTGTAGTGAATGAAAAACTTTTTTTTATTTTTAAAGTATTAAAATTTTTTTTAATTGTTTTTTGAAATTTTGGACAATGAAAATACTTAGGACAAATAAAAAAATTTTTTTTAATTTTTTCATTTAATAATAATTTGAACTTTTTGAGAACTATATCTAATTTAAGATTATCGAGACAAACAGGAGAATCCTCCCATTTAGCAGGATATGGATTAGTTTCATTTATTACAAAAATTAAATTATGTAAATTGTTTCTTTTTTTTTTTACCTCAAGATACTTACTTGCAGGTAAGTTATATTTTTTACTCTTAACCCAAGATATATTTTGATGTGAGATATTTTCCTCATAATTAAATATACCGCTATATTTTGAATGATTTCCTCCATGACAGGTGATGACAAAAGTTTTGTCTCTTTTAAAGGTGTTGTGAGCAAGCCAAATTTTAAAAAGTTCATTGTAATGATGAAGTGATCCTGAAACTACTTTTTTAAAGTTGATCTTATAAGATTTTACTAAGTTTAAATTCAACAAAAAATTTTCTAAAAAAATTTTAGGAATATCATAATAAATGTTTTTTTCTAAAAATTGTTCAAAATTGTCTGTTGTTTTAATTTTAATAATATTTTTTTTTCTTTTATTAAAATTAAAAGAATTTCTATTTATAGATAATTCATTATTAAAGTATTTAGAGGTTGGAAAAGGAAATTGAAAAGCTTTTAAGTTTAATTTTAAATTAATTTTATTATTAAAACCATCAATTATCAGAAAATTTTTCTTACTTTTTAAAATTAAATCTAAAAATCTACAAATCTTTTCAAAGATTTTTGTTTTAAAAGAATAATTTCTACTTAAATTTATTTTTTTATAATTATCAATTTTAAAATTGATTTTTTTTTTTTCTAAAATTGGTTTAAATTTCTTATACTTAATAAAATAATTTATTAGCTTAAAAAATACTAAATTATTAAAAGTATCTGATCTAGTTATATTTGAATAATATTCAATGCTGTTATTAGTTGTTAAAAAAAGGTTTTTAAATTTATAATTGTTAATAATTATTTTTTTTTTACTAGAAATTTTTTTTATTACTTTCCATCTATAGTAAATAGTACTTAAATAAGTACTTAACCAAATACCACATATTATTTCCCAATATTTTTTATTATACTTTACTTTGTGATAATTATTAAAATAATCAGTTAAAATATTGATATATCTATCATATTTTTTTTTTAAAAATTTGTATGATTGATTTTTTTCTTTTTCTGATGACCAGATACAAGGGAGATAATCTATGTGTTTTTTTAAATCAATCGAGTCTGATGCCCAATACCCTGCATAAAAAATATTCTTATTTTTTTTGTTAATAAGCTTTTCTTCGTATTTTGAAAAAATTATTTTTTTTAAATTTTTCATTAAATTTTATTATATTTTAAATAATTTTATAAATATTATTCTGGGAATTTATTTAATTTAATTAAATTATTTTTCTTTAAAAATTGTATAATTTCTCTAGAATTTTTTAAGTCTAAATTCAAGCAATTTGCAATTTCTACAAGAGATTTTTTCCCGTCACAGTATGATAAATATTCTAATTTTTTTGATAATGATTTGTCAACAGAACCTTTTTTGCTCAGTGTAGGATAAATTTTTTTTTTAGATAAAAAAGGCTCACAAAAAGTTCTACTTTTTGGAAACATTTGTTTCTCAAGAGACTCTAATACTTCTTTTGCAAATTCAAATCCTCCTTTTAAACCTTTTTTTGTAATTACATTTCCTATTTGGTCTAATGAAGTATGATATTCAGGATATTCACCATATTTAGTTCTCATTAGAGAGGCAACTGGTAAGTCTATTCCTGGAGAACAATATTGTCTTTCATCACTTCCCCTGGAAGACCAATTGTAAATTTTTGCATTCCTTTTTTTTCTTAAAATTTTTTTTGCAATAACATCTGATAATGAATTTTTTTGTTTTGATTCTAACACAGAGTAATTTCTATTATCACCTATACAAGTCAACACATATCCTGCTATTACGTTTTTTTTTAATATTTTAAAATTTTTACTCAAATATGCAATTGATCCAATAGTTTCAGGTAAAAATAAAAAACGATAAGTGAATTTACGTCTCTTTTTTTTTATCCATTGTGCTAACTTAGTTGATACCACAATACCTGAAATTTCATTATTAGCCATTGATGGATGGCAAATGTAAGTAGATATCAACACTTCTTTTTTAGTCTCACCCTTTATTAATAATTCTCCTATTTTTAGTTTTCCTTTTTTAAATGATGAATTTATATAAACTTTGTATTTATCATCTTTAAGTTTTTTGAATTTATTATACTGTAAACAAAATCCCCAATCTTTTTTATAATACGATGTAACATATGGAATTGCCTTTGGCTGATCTTTTAAAGTATGAATTTTTTTTTTTAGTTCTTTAAAAGTAAGAGTTTTATTAATATTTTGAGAATATCCAACTATGTGTAGATTATTAGAGCTAAAATCTATAATTTTTTGGTTACTTTTATTTTTTATCCATGCTTCTTTTAAATTCCAGACTTTAGGAATTTTCCAATCAAAAACTTTTTCTCCAGAATTGAAATTTAATATTTTAATAGGTAACCTTTGCTTAATAAGTAAAAGTGTTGAATCAACACCTGCTCCTGTCAAACTCCTATTAATTGGCCAGAGTTTTTTAGCAAATTCTATCATAAAGATTATTTTTTTTTAACAACATAAGCTGTTGGCTGTCTTACAAAACTTAATTGGTGAATTTTATTTTGGCCTATATATTTTTCTAAAATTCCACTTTCTGTAGGTGAGGCTGGATTGTTATAATGGTCCAAAATTAGTATACCATCATGAACTAAACGAGACCAAATATGAGGCAAGGTACTTTGAAGTACTTTTTCAGTACCACAATCTATAAATGCTAATTTAAATCTCAACCATTTGTTCTTCTTTATAAATGGCTCAAATTTTTTAGTTAAATCCATTTTTTGGATATTTCCAATTTTATCTAGACCTTGAATTTTTAACAAATTTTGTAAACCCTTATAACTAGTTGCATATTTACCAACATTTGAAAGATCATCATTAATTCCTGGATTCATACCTTTAAACCAATCGAATCCATAAACTAGAGTTTGCGAATTTTTTTCAAATAATCTAACAAATTTAATAAATGAAAAAAAAGATCCACCTTTCCATGTGCCTATGTCAGCTATGTGCCCACTTAAATCTTTTACCTTTTTATACATTTCATAAAAAAAAATAAATCGCGCAAGATTTACTTCTCCCGCATAAACAGGAAACTGATAAACAAAATCTAGGTTGCTTATTTTTTCTTTTTTAATTTTTTTTATATAATTAAAATAAATATCGTCATCTTTTATGTGTTTTGACATTTTAACTAAAGGTTTGTTATATTTTTGATAATAAACTATTAATACATCATTAAAAACTTATAGACAATATTAAAAAAAAATCATAATCAAATAGAATGTCTATTAAACATTTAGATCTGATAAAAAAATCATTTGAATTAAAAAAAAGAGATATTGATAAGATTAAAAAAGATGAGAATATAAAGCTCGAAAATTTTAATTGGGATTCAATTGTTGTTATTAATCTTATTTCTTACGTATCAGATAAATATAATAAGAATATTCAGCCTGAAAAACTTCAAAAGATTAAAACATTTAAAAATTTAGATAACTTTTTAAATAAATTAATATCAAAAAAAAGTGGATAATAAAAAAAAAGTATTATTTGTTGGGGGGGGAAGTGAGATAGCCTTAAAAATTTTGAATAAATTAAGAAAAAACTATATTTACAACCTATCAAGAAAAAAAAATAAATTATATAAAGAAAATTATATTATTAAAAGCTACTCAAATTCAAATTTAGATAAAAAATTTAAATCGATTAATCAAAATTTTGATTTTGTTTTTATATTTAATGGTAATTTTGAATTTTCAACATTATCTTTTTTAAATGAGAAAAAATTTTTAAATTTATTAAATATTAATCTCTTAGTACCCATAAGAATAGTAAACAAATTGATCACAAATAAATTATTAAACAATAATTCTAAAGTATTTTTTTTAAGCTCAAAAGCTGCTAATTACGCTGAAATTGGTAATGCTTACTATTCAATTTCAAAAAACTCATTAAATTTTGCCTCAAAAATATTAAATAAAGAAAATAAAAAAAAAAAAATAAAATTTATATCAATCTCAGCAGGTCTTATTGAAAGTAAAATGGGCAAAAAAGTAAAACAACTTATTAATTTAAATAAAAAAAAATCTATACATAATTTAGATACCTCAATAAATAATTTAGTAAATTTTATTAAATCTACGATAAAAAATAAAAAAACTATAAAGTTATAATGGCATTTATAATAAAAAATCTTGAAGTTTCATTGGGCAATATTAAAGAAAAAAATTTAAATTTAGAAAAACGCTACAAATGGCCTAAGGATCAAATTGTAAATAAAATTGGAATTGGACAGAGACACATATCAAGTATGAATCAAAATACAACAACACTAGCTAAAACTGCTGTAAAAAAAATTTTAAAAAAAAATAATTTATCAAAAGTTAAATTTATTATTAGTGTAACAAATACACCAACTAGAGTTTTTCCCTCTTTAGCACACGAAATTTCATCATTAATTGATAAAAGTAAAAATTTTATGTGTATGGGTGTAAATGCAGGATGCACAGGTTATGTTGATGCATTATACATAGCTGACAAATTAATTAAAAAAAATCAAGACGTTCTTATTGTTACTGCGGATACTTACTCAAAATATATAGACATAAATGACAAATCAATAAGACCCATATTTAGCGATGGAGCATCATGTACACATCTCCAATTTAGAGAAAAAAAATGTTGGAAAATAGAAAAAGAATTTTTTCATACAGAAAGTGATACACTAGAGCACCTTGAATTAAAAAGCCAAAAAATCAAAATGAATGGCCCCGAGGTATTGTCTTTTGCAATTAGAAAGGTATCAAAAACTATTAATAGTTTATTAAAAAAAAAAAATAATACATTAATTTTTTCTCATCAGGCAGGTAAAATAGTAGTAAAGAATATTTTATCAAAAATAAAAAAGAATGTCACTTTACCCATAAATTATGAAAAAAATGGCAATTTAGTCTCAACATCAATTCCTTTATTAATTAAGGATAATTTTAAATTATTAAGAAAAAATAAATCAGTTTTAATTTCAGGTTTTGGTGTTGGACTTTCACATTCACATATTTTAATTAAAAAAATTAAGTAATTTCAAGCGAATAAATATATTAAATTAATTTTATTATTCAATTACTGCCCAAGATCCAAAGGTTTCACCATGAAAGGAATTTAATTTTAAGTTATTTAAACCAATACTCTCCAATAATGCTACGGTTTCTCCTGGAAAACTTTTACAGTTTAATTCATCAAATACTAAAATACTTCCTTTAAACAATCTGGGTTTAATAATTTCTAAAACTTTTTTTGTAGGATGATAGACATCCATATCAAATATTGCCATTCCAATTATAGTATGAGGGTTTTTTTTTAAATAATCTTTTATTGTTTTTGATGCATCACCTTTTATTAATGAAAATTTTTTCATCCAATTCAAAGGTGCGTTGTATTCCTCTAAATTTAAAAAGTCTTCAATTGTTTTTTCAAAATTTTTTGGCACTCCATAGTCACCCTTTTTCCAATTATTTTTGTTTTCATAACTTGATAAATTTTTTGTAAATCCCTCAAATGTATCAAAACCAATTATTTCTCTTGAATAGTTGTAAGGTTCGTAAATTGCTCTTAACTTAAGAATTAAGGATAATGATAAACCATACTGAACTCCAAACTCCATAATTGACCCTGGTTTGCCTAATATATGCTGATATATTTGATTGTAATATAATATTCTGGTTAAGTCCCCTCTTGAAAGTGTGAGATTAGATATTTGAGAATTAGATAAATTAAAATCAATTAATCTTTTTAATAGAATACTCTTTTCCTCCTGATAATTACTTCCTGGATTCTCGTTGCTATTTATACGATAATTGAATTCTTTTTTTTTCAAAATAATATTTCTATAAAATTGTCTAATTGTAAGTGAAAATTAATTTTCACATAAAACAAATAATACATTTTTAATCAATGATAAAGTATTTTCTTATCTTTGATTTCAATTAGTTTATGGACTACATGTAGTTTAGTTTGAAATTGGACTTTTTAAATAGTTTTTTAAATTTTTTTTTTTAATTTTCCTAGGTAATTCGGATTTTTACTTAATTTCATTGATATAAATTTTACTGCATTATAACAATTCATTTTTTGAAAAATAATTTCATTTATTTTTATTTGCCTTAAGATTTTTTTATTTATCAAATCACTTTCACATTTTTTCCAGTTATTAATTCCTTCAAATTTCTTATTATTAATACGAGTGTAATATGAGTATTTTCTTTCAATAAGATTTTTTTTTTTATCAATTATCTTGGCATCAAAAAACTTAAAGTGTCTATAATCAACTTTTTGCTTTTGCTCAGGATAATGACAAATAGTAGCTCCACCATTTAAGCCAATACCCATCGATAAGTTACAAACATTTTTATTGTTAGATAACCATTCCCAAGTTGAACCAACACCAAAGCTTGACTTACAATTATGATCTGGAATATCTTTATAATGTGGACCAAAAATAGAAACCGAGTGAATTGGATGTATTGTCCTTTTTTGCGATATTTTATTTCTAAAAAATTCAGTTAGAGACCCTGTTTCACTTCTAGTTTTTTTATAATCCCAGATTATTTTTTTATTTTTATTAATTGAAAATGTAAAAGCTGGCATAATTATTGTCTTATCTTTGTAATTATTGTAAATGATCTCCCAAACCTTTTCAGGAGTATGATGGGTTTTTTTGAAAAAAGCTAAAAGATTAGAATGAATAATGATAAAGTTTTCTTGAATATCAAGTGATTTTAAAGCTTTATCTATTATATTACTTTTCATAACTTTTAATTAAAATTATTTAAGTTTTTTAAACATTGTTTATAGATTTTATTTTTTTATAATATATTTAAACTTTACTTAAATGAAACATTATAGTCTAAATCAGAAAAATCTAATTATTAATGAAATTACCAGTAAAGGTTTTTGTACAATTAATGATGTCTTTAACAAAAAAGAGATTGAAAAGTATAAATCAAATATTAAAAAAATTTACAAAAAAAGATTAAAATTAGGTGAGTCAGTAGGATCAACTAATAATCAATGTATTTATAATTTTTTTTTTGAAAATTTAAATTTAATGCCCTTAGTTTATATTAAAAAAATAGATAAAATTTTAGAAAAATTACTAGATGAAAATTACGTGTTGCAATCAAGTAATGCACAAAACAGACAGATTGAAAAAATTGAAGAAAATAAGAAAAACTTCAAAATTGGAAATAATTGGCACACAGACTCAAGGTATATTAACAATAAAAGAATTTCTAACGGTTTTAGTTATTTAGTAGTAGTAGCTCTAGAGGATTTTACAAAAGATACTGCTTCAACTCAATTTATAAAAAATTCATTTAGAAACTTTACTAAACCAAAAAGATTTGCTCAAAAAAAATATAATACACTAGAAATGAAAAGTGGATCTGTATGTATAATGGATACTGGCATCACTCATAGAGGCGGAATATCAACCAACACATCTAGGTGGAGTATTTTTAATATTTACTCTCCATGGTTTGTAAAACCCTATTTTAATTATAAAAAATTACTCGGAAACAAAGGTAAAAAATTAAATAAAAAAGAAAAAAAAATTTTACATTTTTTTTCAGAACCACCCATATCTCATAATGAAAGAGTAAATACTATTATTGGTTATTAATATCTATTTTTTTTATTTTATTTAAAATTTCAATTTTCATTTTATTTGTACAAATTTATTTAAATACAAATATTATAAAATTTTTAATCAATAAATCACAATAATATTATCTTTTATCAAGTAATTGTTTTTTTAGAATTAGTTAGAAAAAATGATTATTTTGTTTATAAGGTAATATGCTTAAAAAAAAAAATCTAAATAACTTTAAAAAAAAAATTTTTAATAAGCATGCTCAAATTTCTATCATGGGTTTGGGTTATGTTGGATTACCTTTAGCCCTATCTTTTGCAAAAAGTGGATTTTATGTTCATGGTTATGATATCGATAAATTTAAAATTCAATCAATTAAAAAAAGTATTTCTTATATATCCTCAGTATCAAATTATTATTTAGCAAAATATAAAAAAAAATTTAAATCTTCATCCAATATTAATGATGTTGAAAATTCTGATATAATAATAATTTGTGTTCCAACACCAATAAATGACAAAAAATTGCCAATATTATCACACGTAAAAGATGTTATGGATAAACTATCTACAATAAAAATTAAAGATAAACTGATAATTTTTGAATGCACCAGTTACCCTGGTACTACGGAAGAGTATTTTTTACCTTTTATTAAAAAAAAAAGATTGAGAATTGGTTCAAATATTTTTTTAGGATATTCTCCTGAAAGAGAAGATCCCGGTAATAAAAAATTTTCTTTAGAAAAAAAGAATATACCTAAAATTGTATCTGGCTACACTACTGATTGTCTTTCACTGACTAGACTTTTATACTCAAAAATTTCTAATACCATTTCGGTAGAGAATATTAAAACTGCAGAATTCACTAAATTATTAGAAAACATTTACAGAACAGTTAATATCGGACTAATTAATGAGTTGAAAAAAGTAAGTGATAAAATGAATATAAATATATTTGATGCTGTAAATGCCGCAAAAACTAAACCTTTTGGATATCAACCTTTTTATCCTGGTCCGGGAGTTGGAGGTCATTGTATACCAGTTGACCCCTTCTTTCTCACCTGGAAAGCTAAAAAACTTGGAATTGATACTAAATTTATTAAATTATCTGGACAAATTAATGATGAGAGACCAAAGCTAATCACTAAAAAGCTAAATAAGTATTTAATAAAAAATAAAAAATACAAAAATATCAACTGTTTAATCATTGGTATTGCTTACAAAAAAGACTGTGATGATTTAAGGTTATCTCCTGCTTTAAAAATTATAGATATATTGAATAAAAGTAAAAAATATAAAATTAATATATTGGATGATGAAATTTCAAATAAAGCGAAATCTAACTTTAAAAAATTTAATTTTATTAAAAAAAAACAACTAAACAAAAAAACTTTAGGAAAATATGACTTTTGCTTAATTGTAACTGATCATAGTAATGTTAATTATGAAATTATCAGAAAAAATTCGAAAATGGTATTTGATTCAAGAAATGTGTACAAAAAAAAATATAAAAACGTAAGTTTAATATGAAAAATATTTTAATTACAGGTGGTTCAGGTTTTTTAGGTAGAAATTTAGTAAAAAAATTAAAAAATAAAAATGTTTACATTTATGATACGGCTCAACCAAATTATAAGTGTAAATTTATTAAGGGCAGTATACTTAATAAATCTAAAATAAATAAAAAGTTAAAAATTCATAAAATCGATACTATTATACATTTAGCTGCAAGTCTGGGTGTTTCTAATACAGAAAAAAAACCAAGTGAAGTTATAGATATAAATTTTCTAGGTACACTTAATGTTCTAAATGCTATTAAAGACACAAAAGTAAAAAAATTTATTTTTGCCTCATCTTCAGAAGTTTATGGTGATAATAAGAAAAAAATGATCGAAAATTTAGAACTTAAACCAAAATCTCTTTATGGGCACACTAAAATATTAGGAGAAAATCTTGTAAAAACATACTCTGGTCTTTTCGGTTTTGACTATTTGATTTTCCGTTTTTTTAACGTTTGCGGTTATGGTCAAAGAGAAGATTTTGTAATTTCAAAATTTTTTAAAGATATAAAAGAAAAAAAAGAAATAATCGTATATGGTTCTGGTATTCAAAAAAGATCTTTCTGCCATGTAAAAGATGCATGTAATGCTATAATTTTAACGGTTAATAAAAAAATTAAAAATCAAATATTTAATATTGGAAATAATAAGGAACCTATATCAATAAGAAATTTAGCAATATTAATTAGAAATAATTCCAAATATAAATGTAAGATAAATTTTTTACCCTTTAAAAAAACTGATAGATCAAAAAATAGAGAAATTTATTATAGAGAACCTGATTTAAGAAAAATTTATAGCATGACGAGTTACATGCCTAAAATTAATTTATTTCAAATAATTAAAGAATATACTGATCAACAGCTGATTTAATTTTTTTTTCTACTTTTTTAAGTTCAGTTAAAGATAATTTATAATGAATTGGCAAGCTGACAGCATTTTTAAAATGATTTAGTGCGCCTTTAAAATTAGATGAATTTTTAGGTTTATAACATTTGAAATTAATATTCGGTATATAGTGATAATGAATAACAATTTTATCTTTTAACAAAATTTTTATTAAACTATCTTTATTTATTTTTAATTTTAAAAAATTAAAGTTAGCAATCACTAGATGATTGCTTGAAAAAGTATTTTTTTCTGTTCGAAGAATTTTTATAACATTTTTGTATCCATTTAATTTACTATAATAGAAATCAAAAACTTTTTTTCTTTTCAAAGTAAATTTATTAATTTTTTTAAACTGACTTATTCCTAAAGATGCATTTATGTTGCTTAATCTAAAATTTAGTCCTGGTGAAATTACATTATATTTCCAGTGTTTGTTTGATTTAATTATGCCATGTGATCTAAATAATTTAGATTTTTCATATATTTTTTTATTATTTGTTGACATTAATCCCCCCTCCCCAGTTGTAATTGTCTTTAAAGGGTGGAAAGAAAATGTGCATATATCTGAATGCTTACAAGAACCTATAAAAAATTTTTTTTTTTTATAATAATAATATGATCCTAAAGCATGACACGCATCCTCTATCAAATAACAATTAAGTTTCTTTTTTAATTTATAAAAATTTGAAATTTCCCTTAGGTTACCTGATAAATACATATTTATGATTGCTTTTACTTTTTTTATTTTATTTTTTTTTATACATTTTATAACACTCGCAACACTTAATTGACCCGTTTGCATATCAACATCAGCAAAATAAATTTTTGCTTGAAATAAACTTGCAACATTTGCAGCAGCAATAAAATTTATAGACGGCAAAATTATTACATCGTTTTTTTTAACATTAATAGAGTGCATGGCCAAATAAATTGCAGAAGTTCCACTATTACAAGCTATAGAAAAATTACATTTTAATTTTTTTTTAAATAATTTTTCAAATTGGTTAATTGAATCTCCTTGTGACAAAAATCCAGACCTTAAAGACTTGATAATTTCTTTTATATCGTCACTTCCAATATATGGTTTACCATTTGATATTGGTAAAACTGACATTTATTTTTTATTTATTTTAGATAATTTTCCAACAAGTGCATTTATTTGCATATCACATT
>MDSV01224156.1_pt1 | contig 28043 bp, 25 predicted proteins | sample 810851 | NCBI WGS metagenome assembly MDSV01 (sample SAMN05326640, study PRJNA326480) | marine metagenome | isolation source: seawater | place: Atlantic Ocean: North East | collected 2012 | reverse complement strand
TAATATCTTTTATTAGGAAGACCTTCTGCATATTTGTTGGTTAATATAGATCCACTTGCCTTCATTACGCCTTCACTTGCATAATTTTCAGAAGCTATAAGTTCGATGCCTTCAGTTTGTCTTATTAACTCTTTTTGAATAAGAGATTCAATTTGTGGGTCTTTATACATTTAGACTAATATTAATTTTTAATTAAAGTTAACTTATGTTTATATTTCAAAGTATAAATATTAAAAAATTAAACTAAAATAATCAAGTTGTATAGTAAAAATTATTTGCTTTAATTTATATTGATTTTTCAAATGAAAATTAAAAATAAAATATCAGTAATAATACCAGTATATTATTCAGAAAAAATATTAGACGAGCTATGTTTTAGGCTTCATAACAATGTATCTAAAATTACGGATTCATTTGAAATTATTTTAGTTGATGATAGTAGTCCTGATAATTCTTGGAATAAAATAAAAGAGAATGCTAAGAAATACCATCAAATTAAAGGGTATCTTTTAAGTAGAAATTTTGGTCAACACCACGCAATAACTGCAGGTATAGATAAATCAAATGCTGATTGGGTAGTTATTATGGATTGTGATTTACAAGATAGGCCAGAAGAAATAGCCAAGTTATATAACAAAGCTATGGAAGGATTTGATTTGGTTTTGGCTTTAAGAAAAAACAGAAAAGATCATTTAGTAAAAAAAATAACCTCTCAACTATTTTATTTATTATTAAGTTTTTTTTCTGGAATGAAATTTAATGGTCAAGTGGGTAATTTCGGTATTTATAATAAAAAAGTAGTTGAAAATATTAAAGAGATGAGAGAACCATTTAGATTTTTTGTTAGTTCTGTAAAATGGGTAGGGTTTAAAAGTTCAACTCTTGATGTTAAACATGATAAAAGATTTCAAGGCAAGTCTAGTTATAATTATAAAAAACTTATTTCATTAGCATTTAATATTATTATTTCTTACTCCAATAAGCTTCTTAGGATGATGATTTTTCTTGGACTTTTCTTTTCTTTATTATCATTTCTAATTATCATTTATAATTTTTATTTAAAATTTACAAATCAAATCACAGAACTGGGTTATACATCTATAATAACTTCAATTTGGTTTTTAGCTGGTGTCATTTTAAGTTCAATGGGTGTATTAGGAGTCTACATTGGAAAAATATATGATGGGATAAAAAATAGGCCTCTGTATATTATTTCAGAAAAAATCACCAATGAGTAGTTTTAAAATTAAAAAACTTGATTGGGAAAGTACTTTTTTTGGGTTTGAAGTTGGTAAAATAGAAATATTTAATTCTTTAAATACTGAACAAATTCCAAAAATCATATCCCAATCCCCGTTTTTATTGATTCAATTGTTTTCTAAAATTAATTTGAGTGGTTTTTTAAAAACAGATCCAATTGATATAAAGTTAACTTATTTTAAAAAAGTACCAAAAAAAACAAGTTTTGATAATATTTATATAAAATCTGCAAATGAAGATTTAGATGGATCTTTAGTTAGCCTTGCAAAAGAAGCAGGAATTTATTCTAGATTTAAAAAAGACAATAGTTTAAATTCAAAATTTGAAAAAATGTATGAATTATGGATGAATAAATCTCTAGAAAGAGAATTAGCTAATGAAGTTTTTGTTCATCAAAAAGAAAAAATTAATGGAATGGTAACAATTAAAAAAATAATTGATGAAGCTAAAATTGGTTTAATGTCTGTTAATAGTGATTTGGTGAATAAAGGAATTGGCACCCAACTTCTTAAAAGTGTAGAAAGTTGGTCAATTGATTTAAATTTAAAAAGTATCTCTGTTGCGACTCAACAAGAAAATTATAAAGCATGTGCTTTTTATGAAAAAAATAACTTTATAGTTCGCGAAAAAATTTACATTTATCATATTTGGAAAAAAAAATAAAATGATTCCATTTAATAAGCCTTATTTAACTGGAAATGAAAATTATTATTTGACAAAAGCTGTCAATACGGGAAAAATTTCTGGGAACGGATATTTCACCAAATTATGTCAAAAATATTTTGATGATAAACTTAAAAATCAAATCAACCTATGTACTACATCTTGTACTGATGCTTTGGAAATGTCAGCTATATTAGCAAACATTCAACCAGGAGATGAGGTAATTATGCCAACTTTCACATTTGTTTCTACAGCTAATGCTTTTATACTTAGAGGAGCAAATATAGTTTTCGCAGACTCAAGATTTGATCATCCAGGAATTGATGAAGAAGTTCTTGAAGCTTTAATAACAAAAAAAACAAAAGCTATTGTAGTAGTTCACTATGCTGGTATTTCTTGTGATATGGATAAAATATTAGAAATTGCTAAAAGATATAATCTTTTAGTTATTGAAGATGCTGCTCAGGGCATAGATAGTTATTACAAAGATAAACCATTGGGGTCCATTGGAGATATGGGTGTATTTAGTTTTCATGAAACCAAAAATATTCAATGTGGTGAAGGTGGATTATTGAGTGTCAATAGTTCTCAATTTAAAGAAAGAGCTGAAATTATTTGGGAAAAAGGGACTAATCGTTCTGCATTTTGGAGAGGAGAAGTTGATAAATATAATTGGTTAGATATTGGTTCCTCTTTTTTGCCATCGGAGCTTAATACGTCTTTTTTATTTGCTCAAATAGAGAAAATTGAAGAAATTCAAAAGAAACGAAAACTTATTTGGGGAAAATACTACAAAGGACTAAAAATATTGAAAACAAGAAATATATTACTTCCAAAAATCCCAACCTATTCAACTAATAATGCTCACATGTTTTACTTAATTTGTAATTCATTAAAAGAAAGAACCGAATTGATACATTTCCTAAAAAAAGAAGGAATCATGGCTGTATTTCATTATATGTGTTTGCATGAAAGTCCTTATTTTAGAAAAAAGCATGATGGAAGAATTATGACGAATGGAAATAAATATGAAAAATGTTTAATTAGGTTACCAATTTGGGTAAATATGTCTTTAAACCAAGTAGAATTTGTAATAACCAAAGTTTTAGATTTTTTTAATATTGAAAGCATAGAAAACCAATAGAAATGTAATTGGGTACAATGAAGATTGTATGAAATGACTAAGTTCAAGAGATACAAAGTAAAAATTTGTTTGGTTTTCTAAACTTAGAAGTTTTCCAAATATAAAAATTAAAAGACTAAAACTTAAAATTACTACACCACCAATAAAAAATATAATTAAAAAAGATTGATGTAAGTTGTTGCTAAAACAAAATTTAGAAAAAATAATACCAATTATAAAGTATAGAAAACCAAATGAGACGGATAAAGCCCATTTACAAGACTTCAATTTACTCATGTCCATATTACGTATAAAACGATGAATATTAGAATCAGTGTAGTTAAATTGATTCAAATTATTTAAAGTACTTTCTAAGAAATCAATTTGAAGATTTATATTTATAAATAGATAATCTCTAAAATATTCTAAACAGACTGCTAAAAATATTAGTGTTAAATATTTAATTTTTTGGTTCATTAAAACTTGAAAATTTGATTATCCACCAATACCATAATCCAAGCATTGACAAATACACAATTAATTGAAATGTAATATTGTGGTTAAAATTTAATATGTACGGATTTACAGCTGAAATATATGTAAGTAGAGCGATTCTAATAATGTTAATAACATGTAGTATTAAAATACCAATTAGAATAAACCATATTTTATTAAAAATTCTGCCTTTAAATGAAACAATAAAAATTGTAAAAATTCCAAATACTTTAATTCCATTACATGGCTCACCTATCCAAACACCATGGCTATAAGGGTAAAATAAAATTTTGGTTATGACCATTGTTCCTTGAACTTCTGTAGTTGTTTTAAAGTTAAATAAAGAGAGAAGTAAATTTGATTGATAACTTAATATCTTTGAAAAAGTTGTTAGTAAGTTAATTTCTAAACTTAGAAGATTATCAATTTTATATAAGTAATGATAGAAAAAAAACCAAATTATAGTAAATGATGTAAATTGAATTAAAAACTTAAATTCAGGTTTTATTTTGTTGAACAATTATTTATTTTTAGAGAGAAACTTGTAGCCAAATAAAAGGCTTAAAAAAGTAAATATACTGACCCCCCCATCTATTGGAACACATGGAGGAGGCCAACATCCAGGTGCTGGAGGACCTGGTTGAGAAAAACATTGCGATATAATAAATACTAATGCAATAATTAGGATTTTTCTATTAGCCATATTGTGTAAAATTATGTTTTTTATTTATTTATTATATTTCTTTATGTTAAAATTAGATATTTGTAACGAATATTTACTATTAATTAAATGGAAAACAAAGATTCATTAAAAATTATTTCCTCCAATGATTTTATTTGGCTAATCCAAACTATTCTTAAAAAATGGTATATTTTCATAATTTGTATTATTTCTAGTTTATTACTAGGACTAATAAATAATCATAAGAAAGAGAACTTATACAATACTAAAATTGAAATTCTACTAAAGACCAATGATGTCTATGATTACCAAGAAAACCTTCAGAATAGTCTAGGCTTCTATAATTACTATGGAGATATTTCAAATCAAAAGAGAATAATTGGCTCATTTGATATGTTACAAAAAGTTTTAAACAAATTAGACCTTTCATGTTCTTACTTTATAGAGGGTAGATTAAATACCAAAGAATTTTTTAATGAACTTCCTTTTAAAGTTGAAGCAAATGTTCTAAACTCTTTTCTTTACGAAAAACCAATAGAGTTCAAAATTATTAATGAAAAAAAATATCGACTAAAATATATTATTAATGAAAAAAAATATATCAATGAACATTTTTTTGATTCAACTGCTACAACTACTCATTATTCAATTACTACAAAATTAAATACTTTTTTAGATTCTAAGAGAGCTAATAATTTTTCTCAAATTAATTATATTATAAAATTTCATAATGATAATTACTGGGTGAATAATATTATTTCCAATCTCTCAATTGAAAATATCGAATATACTTCTTTATTAGTAATGAATTTACTTGATCCAATTCCTGAAAGATCTAGAATGATTTTAGATACTTTAGCAAGTGAATATATATCTTATACCTTAGAAAATCAGTTTAGAATCAATGAGAATACTTCTTCTTACATCAATATTCAGCTAGAAAATGTGGTTAACGTGATTGATTCAATACAATTCGAATTACAAAACGTAAGAAATCAAAAAGGAATTTTAGATGTAGACAAAGAATCTGAAAAGTATTTTCAGGCATTAATGATTCATCAATCGAATGAAAGAAATTTAAGATTAAAAATTAAATCATTAGAAAATTTAATAAAATATTTATCTAATCTTAAAGATGCCAATATTTCACCTCCAGCACTATATGTTATTAACGACGACGAATTTTTAAAATCTTCAGTAAATGATTTTTATGAAAATCAACTAAAAAAACTTGAATTGACTCATGGTTTTAAGCAAGGTCATCAAGAGTTAGAAAAAATAGATGAAAAGATATTAAACCAAAGAAAAGATTTGTTAATATATATTCAAAATACAATTACTGCTTTAAGATCTCAAATTAAAATTGAAAGTGAGGAAATATTTTATTATGAAGGATTAGTAAAGAAAATTCCAATTTCTGCACGAGATATGGCTTCTATTACAAGAAAGCTGCAAGTTAATGAAAAATTATATGAATTTTTATTAGAGAAGAGAGCTACCACTTCAATAGCAAAATCTGGAATAATACCACAGACTAAAATTATTGAAAGGGCTAGAACCATAGGTTTATTAGACACAAACAAAAATCAAACTTTATTAATTTTTAGTGGATTAGGTTTTTTTGTTGCATTATTAATTTCAATATTTATCAGAATATTTTTTGAAAAAATACGTAGTGTAAGTGAATTATCTAAAACAACTGAACTACCTATTCTTGGTGGCCTATCTTTTATAAATAACAATGGAGACCTAATGGATATAAAAATTAAGTCAAAGAATCATTTTGCAGAATCATTAAGATCTATTCGTACTTCTGCTAATTTTTTACTTACAAAAGACAAAGATTTAAATGCCAATTTTAGGTCATTTTTAATAACTTCCATTCATCCCGGAGAAGGTAAAACTTTTACTACCATTAATTTAGCTCGAATTTTTTCATCAACAGGAAAAAAAGTCTTAATTGTAGATTTTGACATGCATAAACCAAAAGTTCACAAGGTTTTAAACCTTGTAAATGACAAAGGAAACTCTACAATTCTTTCAAATAAATCAAATTTTGAAGAGACCAAAAATAATATTGAAAAAAACCTTGATATTATTTCAAGTGGTCCAGTTCCACCCAATCCGTCCGAACTAGTCTTGTCAGAAAAAGTTAAAGATTTAATAACTTATGCAGAAAAAAACTATGATTATTTATTTTTTGATACCCCTCCAATAGGTTATATTTCAGATGCTTTAGTACTATCGTCGATAGTCGATCACTCAATTTTTGTTATGAATATAAAGTTTGCGAGTAAAAAAGGTTTAGTTTTTTTAAAAGAAATTATCCAAAAGTCCAAAATTAAAAGTTCAGGAATTATTTTGAATGGGGTCAAGCAAAGTAAATTTAAATACTTTTATGGAAAGTATGGCTACGGATATGGCTACGGATATGGGTATGGCTATGGGTATGGCTATGGGTATGGTTATAACGCAAAAAATAATAATAATTAATATTTTTTTATAAAAAATTATGGAGAATTGGGATATTCATATTTCATCCAAAAATACTTTTTTTAAAATCAACATAAATGAAATAAGGAAATATAAAGACCTTATTTTCATGTTTGTTAAAAGAGATGTTATCACAATATACAAGCAGACTATCCTTGGTCCAACTTGGTTTGTTATTCAACCAATAATGACCATGTTAATTTATATTTTTGTTTTTGGAAATATTGCGAATATTTCTACTGATGGTCTTCCCCAATCGTTATTTTATCTGGCAGGAATTATTCTTTGGAATTATTTTTCTGAGTGTTTTATTCAAATTTCAGAAACATTTAATCAAAATAAAGAAATTTTTGGAAAAGTTTATTTTCCTAGACTTATTGTTCCATTTTCAAAGTTAATTTCTTCTTTAATAAAATTTTTAATTCAATTTCTTTTATTTTTAATTTTCTTAATTTATTATAAACTTAATTTAAATATAATTGACCCATCAATATGGATTTTGATTAGCCCTATTTTAGTTCTAAATCTTTCTGGTTTAGCTTTAGGCTTTGGCCTGATATTTTCATCACTTACATCAAAGTATAGAGATCTTAAGTTTTTAATGCAATTTGGCATACAACTATTAATGTTTTCTACCCCAATTATTTATCCATTAAGTTCTTTAAAAGGTAATTTACTATATGCAATGAAATTCAATCCATTAACTCACATTATGGAAGCTTTTAAATTTTCTTTTTTAGGAATTGGATATTTTTCTTTTTATGGATTATTATATTCAATAATTTTCATGTTTATGATTGTTTTATTAGGAACTTACTTTTTTAATAAAACAGAGAAAAATTTTATAGATTCAATTTAATTTATGAGTGATGTAGTAATTAAAGTTGAAAACCTTTCTAAAATATATCGACTTGGACAACTTGGAACTGGTACAGTTTCACATGATTTAAATAAATGGTGGTATAACCTTACAGGGAAAGAAGATCCATACTCAAAAGTTAGCCAAATAAATGACAGAACAAAGAAAAGTAAAAGTGATTATGTTTATGCATTAAAAAATATCAATTTTGAATTAAATAAAGGAGATGTTCTAGGTGTAATTGGAAAAAATGGAGCCGGTAAGTCTACCCTTTTAAAGTTAATTTCAAGAATTACTAGTCCGACATCTGGCTCAATAAAGGCAAAGGGTAGAATAGCATCTCTTTTAGAAATTGGAACAGGAATGCATCAGGAAATGACTGCTAGAGAGAATATTTATTTAAACGGATCAATTCTGGGAATGACTAAGTTAGAAATAAAATCAAAATTTAATGAAATAATTGATTTTTCAGGTTGTAATATGTATGTAGATACACCCGTGAAAAGATTTTCATCTGGGATGAGAGTCAGGTTAGGATTTGCAGTTGCTGCCTTTCTAAATCCAGATATATTAATTGTAGATGAAGTCTTAGCTGTTGGTGATGCAGAATTTCAAAAAAAGGCCATAAACAAAATAAAAAATATTAATACTAACGAAGGAAGAACTATTCTTTTTGTAAGTCACAACCTAGCATCAGTAAAAAATATTTGTAATAAAGGAATAGTAATAAACAATGGTCAATTAGATTTTATAGGTAATTCCAACGAAGCAATTGATAGATATATTAATATTAGTTTTAAAAAGTCAAACTTTGATTTAGATAAAATTGATCATAATAATTTTATTAAAATAAATACATTAAAGATTATTTCAAATTCTTTAATTGATTTGAAATCAAGCTTTATAATCCATACAAATTTTAATGTCCTAATTGAAAATATTGAACTTGTAATTAGATTTGATCTCTATAATATTCAAAACATACACGTGTTTAGAAAAGAAATCTCTATTTATAAAAATAATATAACTAAAATAGGAAATTATAAAACAGATTTAAAAATCCCATCAAAATATTTAAATAAAGGGAATTATTTTTTAAATATAGATTTTATTGACTTTGAAAAAAAATCGATTTTAAATATTCAAAATGCGCTTAATTTTGAGATTCATTCTCATTTGAGTGATGAAAATATTTCTAAAAGAGATGTAAATAATGCTATTTTAAATCCAAGTCTAGAAAATTATATAGATTTTAAAAAGTAAATTTTGAAAAATAAAAACTATATATACTTTCCTCTTTTTTTTTTATTTATATATCTCTCTCCTTATTTTAATTTTTTTAATGACTACAAAATTCTTGTAGGGGATAATCTAAATCAGCATGTTGCGATAAACAAAATTTTAGCGCATAATGGGTCATTATTTATTGACGCTGAAGAAGAAGTTCCTTTTATTATGGGAGGAATCAAAAGAGGCTTTTTAAAAACAGAACTTAATTTTGGAGTACTATTATATAATTTTTTATCAGTTGAGTTAGCTTACTCAATCAATAGAATAATAATGCATCTTATAGCTTTTTTTGGTTTTATTTTATTACTTAAAAGATATGTTTTTAGAGATTATAATAATTTAATACCATTAATAGCTTTAGGTTTCGCAACTCTCCCTTTTTTTTCAAATGGATTTTTAACGATAGCTGGCCAACCTTTGTTATTGTATTGTTTTTTAAATATTCTTTACAATAAAGAAAATTTTAAAGATTGGTTTATAATTGCTTTATTTCCTTTTTTTTCTTCTTTAGTTCTAGGAAATTTATTTTTTCATTTTTTTTTCATTTTTTACATAATTATTTTCAGAAACAGAATCAACTATAATTTTAAAATCATATATAGTTTCCTACTTTTTGGTTTAACAACAATTATTTGCGAATATAGATTATTTGAATTATTCTTTTTTTTAGATTTTGAATCTTTTAGAGAAGAGATGTTAAGATTGGGAACTTTAAACTTTAATGGGTTTTTAGGGACGTCCCTAAGTTTTTTAATTAAAGGACATAGACATTTTGCAACTTTACATTATCCAATAATCTTAGTTTTAGTTTCTTATTGCTTATTTAAATTAAGAGATTTCAAGAATCACAGTCATTTTTATTTTCTATTTACAATTATGATTTTTTCAGCTTTTTTTGAGAACTTTTTTTATGGTTGGTCTTTTTTAAACCCTTTTAAAAGTTACAGTAATTTTTTAAATAATCTTACTTTTAGATTTTATTCAATATTTCCATTAGTTTGGTACTTGCTTTATAGTTTTTCAATTAAAAAACTAAAATTGAATATTAAACTATCATATTTAATTTGTTTTATGGTAGTTGCAAATAATTTTTTTGGAACATCAAATTTAAGTTCTGAAAACTCTTTCTATCATACTTTTTTCAATAAAAAATCTTCAACCCATTTTTCAATAAATAATTACTATTCTGAAAGTTTTATTAATATGATTAAAAAAGATTTAAATTTTAATAATACGACCAAAGTTGCATGTGTCGGATTTCCATCTGTAATTTTAAATTTTAATAACATTAATACAGTTGGAGGATTTTTAAATAATTATCCTCTAGAAAAAAAACATACTATGCAATTAATCATGGAAAATGAGTTAAAAAGAAGTAATAAATTATCTAATAATTTTAATAATTACGGGGTTTATTGTGAAATTCAATCTTCAGAATTAATTCTTAATAATGATTTAAATGTTATTAAAAATCTTAATATTGATCTAGATGTTTTAAAAAAACATGGTTGTAACTATATATTTTCTAGAATACCCATAAATAAATTTAATAATTTAGAAATTGAAAGTATCGGTTATAAAAATAAATACTCTAATTTCTATTTAAAAAGTATGTTTGTTTATGAAATTTAATTTAATATTTTTTTAATTTTAAAAAAGGCTTTTCGATATATTTATATGAAAAACTTGACACTAAAATTGTCAAAAGAAATGTTAAAGGATATATAATTAATAAATTAATTTCAGATTTAATAATATTTAGTATTAATGTGATGCAAATAGGGTGATACATGTATAATCCATAAGATATTTTCCCTAAATAGTTTAAAGTTCTATTTTCTAAAGATAATTTGAGGTTTTTCTTATCTATAAAATTGACAATAAATATTATGAATAAAAAACAATAAATTTCATTTTCTATTGATATTACTCCAATGTAATAGAAAGTCTCACTGTTAGAATAAATTATTAAAACAAGAAAAAGTATTAGTGAAAGTCTAAAAACACTATTATTTGTAATGAACTTTAATATATTTTCTTTTTTCTTATATGAGAAGTAAGCTCCAATAGCACCTAAGACAAAACCTGAAAGACTAAAATCATTAACTATTCCACTTATTGTTTTTAAATCATTACAGGCAATTGACAATTTAAAAAATAATACTTTTAAAATTAAATACAATATAATTATACCCAAGAAATATATCTGAGGGTTTTTTATTTTTTTTATAATTAATGGCCAAATTATATAAAATTGTTCCTCTACACCTATAGACCAAGATTGTGAAGCAAGAGGTACTGCATTGGTTACTTTAAATATGATGTTTGGAATAAATAAACATACACAAAATAGTTTTAAATAAAAATTTTCAAAAATAGTTGGAGTGGATGGTGTATGTAATATGTTAAATAGAGGGGCAATAAAAAAACTTAAAATAATTATAATAAAATATAAAGGCCAAATTCTGTAAATTCTTCTAAAAATAAAATTTCTATAATTTATTCCACCTTCATTTTCTTCTTTTAGTAACAGATAAGTAATCAAAAAACCACTTAAAACAAAGAAAAATTGAACACCAATATTTCCAAGATTACTTATTATATTAAGTTTCCATATATTTTTATATCCAAAAGTTGATTTATATTGTTCTATGTGATGGATTATAACAGCAAAAGCTGCAATAAATCTTAGTCCATTTAGATTATTGAAATAAATTTTTTTCATTCATCTCCAAAGATATTATTATACCTTTATAATAAGTTATTTGAAACCCTATTTCATGAAAATTAAATTTTTTTTAACTCCTGTTTATCCTTATGGAAATGATCATTATTTCCATGAAATAATTGTTTTAGCAGAAGGCTTTAATGAACTTGGATTTAAATTATCTGGAAATGTAAATTACTGGCAAGATTATAAATCAAAAAATTTTTTGATTAATAAATCTGAAGACGATGATTATGATTTAGCTATTTATGATTACAGGTATGTAAAATCTTTTGAGCATCTTTTATTTAGAAAAGGTTATCCTAATTTTAATTTAGATTCAATTAATATACTTGTTGATAGAAATGATTGGATTTCGCCGATATGGAATAAAAATTCTCATTATAAAGTTTTCAATTTAATTTTAGGTTGCCATTCCGTTAAAGGTTTTAAATATCCTCCAAATCATATACCATGGGTAATGGGTTTATCTTCCAGAATGATTAAATCTATTGACAAAACAAAATCCGAAATAATTCATAATGATATTGGTTATAACTTTAGAGTATGGCATAATCTTAGGAAATTATTTTTAAATGAAATTAATTCAAAAAAATCAAAGTTTCCTTTAAAGAAGAAATTAACTAAAGAACCAAATGAAAAACAATTAGATGAAGATATTTTCTACCATAGAAAAACTAATAGAAGACATAATTTAGAGTATTATAAAATTATTAATTCTACTTTACTGTTTTTAGGTATTGGAGGATATGTTGAAACTTTACCAAAATTATACCAGCCATATAGTACAATTGATAAAATTAGAAGAAAGCCTAATTATTTAATTAATAAATTTACAAGACAGCAAAAGCAATTTGTCTTTCAGTGGGATAGTTTTAGAATGTGGGAGCTGTTTTACGCAGATACATGTCCTATCTTTTTAAATTTCAAAAAATTTGATTTCCTTCTTCCTAATTTTCCAATTGAAAATGAACATTATCTTGCAATTGATGATTATACTTGGAATAGTTTTAGCAGAAAGCTAAGTACTATTTCCAACGCAAAAATAAAGCAAATTGGATTAAATGGGAAAAAATGGGTTATGGAAAATTATTCCCCTAAAATGATTTCAAAATATTTACTTTCTTTACTATAAAATTTATGGTTTTCAATCATCTAAAAATAAAACTTGATAATTATTTAAAAAATTATTTACCCTACATAACTAAACTGGGAGTTTTTGATGGCCCTAAATTAGCAAAAGCTTTATTTCCTAAAAACAGTAATATAGATGTTTTAGAAGTAAAAATGAAAGATTATAAACATCCTATTTTCCTTAGAAATAACTCTACTGATATATCAAATTTCCATGAAATTTTTTTTAATATTGAGTTTCCACTTCCAAATAATCTAAATCCAAAATTCATAATTGATGTCGGGGCTAATGCAGGGTATGCCTCAGTTTTTTTTTTAAATAAATATCCAAATGCAAATTTAATTGCTATTGAACCAGATTTAGAAAATTTTAATATTCTTCAAAAAAATTGTAATAAGTATAAAAATTTTAAAAGTTTGAAATCAGCAGTCTGGATAAACAATGGATTTGTAAAAATTAGAAATCCAGATGCTGGAAGTACTGCTTTCCAAATCATTACTGCTGAAAAAGATGATCCATTTGCTTTTTTAGCTATTACTATTGATTCTATTATTGATAATAGTAGCTTTCAAAAAATTGATATTTTAAAACTCGATATTGAGGGTGTTGAAAAACAACTTTTTGAAAAAGGCAATTTTAACTGGTTAAAAAAAGTTCATGTTCTCATTATTGAGCTTCACGATAGGTTTTCTCCGGGATGTGCAATTTCATTTTATAGTGCAATTGAAACTCTTAATTTCTCGCAATTTTCTAATGGAGAAAATTTAGTATACATTAATAATGATTTTTAAATTAAAATTAGTTTGATTAATAATTCTGAAGATAAATTTTTGATTGTTAAAGGTTGCGCAGGTTTAGGTAATAGGTTGTTCACAATTTTAGAATCGCTTAACTATGCTTTAAGAAACAATCGTAAATTATATATTGATTGGTCAGATGGTCAGTTTGGTAAACTAAATCATAATATTTTCAATGAATTTTTTTATCTAAGGCACAATCTTTTTATAGACGATTTGGCTAATTATCCAAATTATGATAATGACTGTTATCCAAAGCTATGGAATAGAAATTTAGATAAAAATATTTATGATTTATATGATGTAGGAACTCCAAATTATTTATTAAAGAAAACTCCTAACTTTTTTATATCAATTAAAAATATCAGAAATAAAAATCAATTATGGGTAAAAAAAAATGTTAATATTAAATATGGTCTTAAAGATTTATATGATTGTGAGAATATGGTCTTTGGAGGAGATTTAGTAAATAATTTAAAATATCGTACTGTAATTTTTGCAGATTTTAAAACTAAGACATACAATTACGATTTAGTTCCAGTAATAAAATTAAAAAGTTTTTACGAAAATGAAATAAATAAATGGTCAGACCATTATAAAATTTCTGATTACCTTGGTATTCACATAAGAAGTTCAGACAAAAAACCTACAGTATCAGTAAGTTCCTTTTTGAGATTTTTAAAAAAAAATCTACCAAATAAAAAAATATTTTTATCTACTGACAATTCAAATATTGAGTTTTTATTCAGAGAAAATTTCAAAGGGAATTTATTAACTTTTAAGAAAGATATTCCTTCTGAAGTTTCTGGTAGAGGAATCCATATGTGGGGATTAGATAATAATGATGATAATTATAAAGAAAAAATATTAAAAGAAAGTATTTATGATATGTGGTTATTGTCTAAGTGTAAAACTTTATTTTTTCAGGGGAATTCCTCTTTTTCTCAGTTTTCTAAAATATTACATTCAACTCCTCAAGATTGTTATGATTGGCAAAAAATGATAAAATGAAAAATTTACATGTTTTCACTAATAAATTCCCTTTTAATAATTCGGGAGAAAATACATTTTTAATTCCTGAGATGACTATACTTTCAAAAGATTTTAATATTATTTTTTATGTAAAGCATAAAGGAGACTTGTTAACAAATTTACCCTTTAAATTTAAAGTTTGTGAAGAAATAATTTATAAGAAAAAAAATATAGTTAACATAAACTCAAATTTAATTTCTCTTATTTTAAAAGAGCTTTTCTTAAATCCAAAACTTTTTTTTAGTAAATCTAAAGTTAAGGAATTAATGGTTATTTTATCAGATAATCTCGAAAATTCAAATTCATTTTTAAGATTTTTTTCATCTAGAAAATTTAATATTAAAAATGATATTTTTTACACATATTGGTTCGATGAGTGGAATAACATATTGACTTATGCTAGAAAAAAAAATAATCATTTTAACAAATTTAAATTAATTTCTAGAGCACATGGCTTTGATCTGTATGATTACAGATCTAAGTACTCTAAAATTCCATTTAGAAAAAATCAATTAAATTTTACTGATAAAATTATCTCAATATCATTTGATGGATATAAATATCTAACAAAAAAATATCCTTTTTTTAAATCTAAATTTAGTTTCAGTAGACTAGGAACTGATTTAATTGGTCAAAATCCATTTAGTAACTCTGGTCCCTTTGTTATGGTGAGTTGTTCATCTTTTATTCATTTAAAACGAATAGATAGAATAGTAGAGCTATTGTCATTAATAAAAATTAAAGTCAAATGGTATCATTTTGGAGAAGGTCCTCTTTTTGAAATGATAAAATCTTCTACTGAAAACCTTGAAGAAAATATTTCAGTAAAATTGTTGGGTAGAGTAAATAACAATGATATTTTAAACTTTTATTCAATGACAGCTGTAAACTTATTTATTAATCTTAGTGATAGTGAAGGCATCCCTGTTTCAATTATGGAAGCAATAAGTTTTTCTATCCCCGTTATAGCAACCGATGTAGGTGGAGTTTCAGAAATTGTCACTGAAGAAACAGGATTATTATTTAATAAAAATCCAAACTTGGATAAAATAGCTGATATAATAAATAATTTCTCAGAAGAAAATATCTTTAGTTCTGAATTTAGAATTAAAGTTTTTAATTTTTGGAAAAAAAATTATTACTCAGAGTTGAATTTTCAAAATTTCTCTAATAATATAAATAAGACCCATAGTTTAGAAATTAATGAGAGAGTGTAGCAGATGTATAATATCAGAACTTGATGACCCCTTAATTATTTTAGATGATAATGGTTTATGTAATTATTGTAATAACTACAATAGTCAGTTGAATGAATTAGGATCTGAAACTGAGAGGAATAATTTTATAGAAAATAAAATAAAAGAGATAAAATTTAATGGGATAAATAAAAAGTATGATTGTTTAATAGGATTAAGCGGAGGTCTTGATTCATCTTACATGGCTTACTGGTTGGCTAAAAAAGGATTGAAGCCATTAGTTGTACATTTAGATAATGGATGGAATTCTGAAATCGCAAGTCAAAACATTAAAAATATTTGCGAAAAGTTAAAATTTGATTTATATACTCATGTAATTAACTGGGAGGAATTTAAAGAGATGCAATTAGCTTATTTAAGAGCTTCAGTAGTAGATGTAGAAGTTTTAACCGACCATGCTATTAAGGCAATTATATTAAAGCTTGCAAGAAAGTTTAAAATTAAATATGTTTTTAGTGGATTTAATATTGCGACTGAATCAATAATGATACAAGGGTGGACTTATAATAAAAATGACTTTGTAAATATTAAAGATATCATCACTAAAAATAGTTCACTAAAAAAACTTAAAACTTATCCTTATACCACTTTTTGGAGTAATTTATTTTATGACTATTTTTTGAAGTTAGAAAAAATTAATCTCTTGAATTACATAAATTATGATAAAGAAAAATCTAAAGAAATAATTATAAATAGTTTAAATTGGAAAGATTATGGGGGAAAGCATTATGAATCTATTTTCACAAAATTTTATCAAGCATATATACTCCCTGAAAAATTTAATATTGATAAAAGAAAGGTTCATTTAGCAAATTTAATATGCTCTAATCAAATTACTAAAATTGAAGCAAAAAGATATCTAGAACAACCTCTTTATGAATCAGAAAGTGAATTAAAAAACGATATTAACTTTGTTACAAAGAAATTAGGGATCTCCGACGAAGATTTTAAAAATATTATGAGTAAAAAAACAAAAAACCATACTGATTTTAAAACACACAATAATTATTGGAATATATATTTTAAATTAGTGAAAATTTTAAAATTTAATTTTTCTTAATAAATGAATTTTATCTACCGCAATATCATAATGTTATTCATCATTTTTACTTATTTAAGTTCTTACGCTGCTACAGTTTTCACATCCAATGGTACAGGTGGTGGTGAATGGTCAAATTCATCAAGTTGGTTAAGAATTAGTGGAGATATAGCAACTGTTCCTGATGAAGACGATGATGTTACAATCTTAGCAAATGATAATATTACAATAAGTTCTTCATATGTTAGATTCTCTGATTTAACCGTTAATTTAAATGCTACAATTACTGTTTCTTCTGGAGCTCAAATAAGAGCCTGGAAATCTGGAGTTACTACAGCACTTGTTTTAAATGGAACAATATCTGGTCAAGGCCAAATAGTTAATGATTCTAGATTAAATATATCTGGATCTGGAAGTATAGGCTCTTCAATTAAAATGTGGGTAGCTAATGATTTACACATTAACTCAATGAATTTAGAATTTGCAAATGAGTTTAAATTGAATGGTAACTGTTATATAAATACTGGGTCTAATGTCACTTTTTCAGGAACTGCCTTCTCTACATCTGTTGTAAATAGATTGATAAATGTTGCAACATTAACAATATCAACATCAAATTTTTTCATAACTGGATCCGGTAGCACATCTCAGATATTGGAGTGTAATAATTATAATCCTAGTAACTCAAATGTTATTTACACTCTTTCTGGCGAACTGCCGTTAAGTCAAGATGGGTTCCATGATTTGACAATCAATGGTACTGTTACTTCAATTTCCAACTTTTCTATTACTGGTGACTTTTTAAATTCTGGAAGTTTTACTTCTTCCACTGCAGGAAATATTGTAACTTTTAATGGATCTTCAGATCAAACTATTAACGGAGGAGGAGTAAATAATTTTAAAAATTTACTTTTTTCCAACTCAAATTCCGCTAGCAAACTTATAATAACAAATACCACACTTAATATTGAAGAGTCGATAGAATCTTCATCTGGAATTTTGAATCAAAATGGAGGTAATATAATTTTAAAAAGTTCTTCAAGTAGCTCAGCGGGACTGATAAAAGTAAATTCCTCATCAGATTATGATTATGACTCAGGTACTTTTACTTGTGAAAGATTTTTTAATGCATCTTCGGCTGGCTGGAGGATGATTGCTTCACCATTGAATCCCTCTACTTTAGCGGATTGGGATGATGAATTTTATTTTTGTGGTATTGCAGATGATCCAAGTACTGGTCAACCAGCTGGTATTAATAATTATTCCTTAGGTTCATGCAGTGGTTTTTACAGTGTTTTAACTTATAATGAGTCTGCAGCTTCACCTAGTCTTAACGATGGTTTTGTAGGAGTTACCAATTTAACTGAGTCTGTAGCCAATGGATTAGGTTCTCTAATATATTCAAATACAGGACCTAATACAATTTCAGTAACTGGAACTCCAAATTTTTCAATTTTTAATAAGCCCATAACAAAATTTAATGATGGTTGGAATTTAGTTGCTAACCCTTATCCTTCTACTTTAGATTGGACAAATGGATCTACAGGATTTTACGATATTAATTCCTCCATAATTGATAATGCAAGATACATTTATCAAGGTGATTTAGGAAACTATACTTCAGGTGCAACTGATATACCTCATTCTCAAGGTTTTTGGGTTAAGGCATCCAATAGTGGGAATCTTTCATTTAACCCAAATCAAACAATAAACTCTTTTCAAACTGCTTTTACAAAATCATCAAATGGAGTTAATAAACCCTTAAAATTATTTATTAGCTCTGATGTAAATTCTTATGGAGACTATGCTTCAGTTTTAGCAGGACCTAACTATTCTAATAATTATGACCAAGGGCAAGATATATTTAAACTCTTTTCACCTAATCCAGATTATGTTCCTAATATTTATTTTTTAGATAATAATGGAAATTTTTTAGATAGAACATGTATCAATAATAACCAGAGCGAAGACCTATTTTTAGATGCTAGAATTGGACAATACGCTCAGGGTAACTTTACCATTGATTTTGATAATATACCTACATTTATGATTGGTTCTTGTATCATTTTAGAGGATTTACACAATGGTGTTATTACGGATTTAAGAACAGATAGTTCATATACATTTATTTCAGATTCATTAGCCCCTTCTCCTAGATTTCGGATTAGTATTAATGTGAATTATGATATAAATGTTACTAATTCAACATGTTTTCAAGATTCAACAGCAAGTATAGCTATTGAGGGATCTTCAATTTCTGGAAGTTACTTTAACTTATATGATTCCTTAAATAATTTAGTAGATTCTATAGTTGCTAATCAAGATTCTGTTTCTTTTACAAACCTTAATTCTGGAGAATACAATATATCAACAAATCATAATTCTTCATGTTCTCTTGATAAGCATCAAATTATTATTTTGGAGCCAGATGAGGTAATAGCTAATTTTTCTACTTATTTTGATACTTTATATTTAGATTCTTCTGGGCAAGCAGTTATAAACTTTACAAATTTATCTATGGGTGCTTCAATCTATGAGTGGGATTTTGGAGACGGTAATATTTCTAATGAGATTAACCCTTATCATACTTATACTAATTCTGGTATTTATGATGTTCAATTAATTTCAAAAATTGACAGTATTGGTAATTGCTATGATATCTCACAAAAAAGTATAATTGTTCAATCTCCATTTTTAAATATTAATAATTCTAGATCCGTAGAGTTTTTATTTAAAATTCACGGTAATACTTTGAATATCGAATCTCATATTAAAAATAGATTCATCAAGAAGATTTTTATCTTTAGTATCAGTGGGCAATTGCTATATGAAAAGGACTTGAACTTACAATCTTTATTTTTTAATTTATCAGAATTTTCAAGTGGTTGCTATTTAGTCAAAATTGAGGATAATAGCTCAAATAAATTTACTTATAAGTTTATAAAATAATTTATAAAAAGTGTTCCAAAATTTCAAAAAAGTTTTAATTATAGCACCTCATACTGATGATGCCGAGTTTGGTTGTGGAGCAACTATTTCAAGAATGGTTGAAGAAGGGTTACATGTCCATATTGCTACTTTTTCTGCATGTGAAAAATCTGTTCCAAGCCAATACCCTTCAAATATTTTAATTAGTGAATTTAAAAAAGCTTCTAAAGTTCTAGGTTTAAAAACAGAAAATACATTTCTCTACGCATATGAAGTACGGATATTTAATGAAAAAAGACAGCAAATATTACAGGATCTTATAGAACTTAGAAATAATATTAATCCAGATTTAGTTATAATTCCGTCTGAAAGTGATGTTCATCAAGATCATAAAACAATATTTCATGAGTCAGTAAGAGCATTTAAGTTTAGTTCTATTCTAGGATATGAGATGCCCTGGAATAATTTATCTTTTGAAACTAGCTCATTTATTTTTTTAAAGGAAAGGCATATTTTAAGTAAAGTTAATGCCTTGAAGGAATATAAATCACAGTATAAAAGACCTTATGCTAACGAAGAGTTTATAAGATCTTTAGCTAGAACAAGAGGAGTTCAAATTAACACAAAGTATGCTGAAGCATTTCAAGTTATAAGATGGATATTAAAATAGCTATGGGTAATAAATTTAATTTGATTTCAGAAAACGTATCAATTGGGCATAATGTAAAAATTGGTAATTTCATAATTATTGAAGATGGAGTAAAAATTGGAGATGATGTTATTATAGAAAGTAATACAATTATATTATCAAATAGTAAAATTGGAAATAAATCTTTTATAGGAACATATTCAAAAATTGGTAAGAATGTAGAACTTGGAAGTAATTGTAGAATGACAGCTTACTGTGAAATAAGAGATAATTGTATTATTGGAAGTGGAACATCATTTGGAAGCAGGTGTACCTTGTCTGCTGGAACAATTGTAGGTGAAAATGTTATCGTGAAATATGGTTTTGTAGCTGCTGATACACCAGATTTAACTAAGAATATTAAGCAAACTTGTGAAATGAAGTCAGGATCTATGTTTGGTGCAAATGTAACCCTCATGCCATCTGTTGTAGTTGGAGCAAATTCTATAATTGGAGCAAATTCTCAAGTTCGTTTTAATGTTCCACCAAGCGAAATATGGTTTGGTGTTCCTGCAAAGTTTCATAAAAAAATATAAAATTGTTAAAAGTCCATAAAATAGCTGAGCGTTATAATTTGAGATTATATGGTAACTTAAAAGATGAAGAAATAAATAATGTAAATTCTCTAGATAATCAAAAAATTGATGGTTTATCATGGATAAAAAATCAAAAATCCCTTGATAAAGTAAAAAAAGGATTTTTTATTGTAAGTGATAATCTATCAATTCAAAAAAAAAAAAATGTTGTTTATTTGATAACTAACCAATCTCCTAAAATTATTTTTTCTAAAATAATTACAGAATTTTTTTCACCAAAAATTGATTTTTATTTAAAAAACTGTGTAAGAGAACATCTGAAAAATGAAAATATTAAAATTTCAGAAAACGTTTTTATTGGTGAAAATGTATCAATTGGAGATGGTACTATAGTTTATCCAAATGTTGTAATTGAAGCTAATACAGTAATTGGTAATAATTGTACAATTAAAAGTCATGTTTCTTTAGGAACGGAAGGGTTAGGTTTTGAATTAGATAAAATTATTAATCAACTAGTTAAATTTCCTCAATTGGGAAATGTTGTTTTAGAAAATAATATTGATATAGGTCCAAACTCTACAGTTAGAAGAGCTGCTTTAGACTCAACTATTATAAAATCTGGTAGTAAAATTGGTTCTTTGGTTAATATTGGACACAATTCTGAAATTGGTAAAAATTGTATTTTAACTTGTAATGTCATTACTGGTGGTTCATCTAAAATAGGTGATAATACTTTTATAGGAATTAATACTGTGATTAAAAATGGTGTAAAAGTTGGTTCAAATTCAATTATTGGTATGGGTTCAATAGTCACTAAGGAACTAAAATCTAATATTATTGCTTATGGAAGTCCAGCAAAAGAAATTGGTAAAAAAATTTAATTTTTTCATTGGGAAAATCAATACTTATAATATCCTATTATATTGGAACTGACAATTCAGTTGCTGGTAGGAGGTGGGCTAAATTTACTTCACAACTGATTAAGAACGGTCATAAAGTCTTTCTATTTTGTAATAAGAATAATATTTCAGTTGATTTTAAAGATAAAGTACATGTCATAACAGGCATTAATTCTTTTTATCCTAAAATTTTAAAAACTCAGCCAAATAACCTCTTAAAAAAGATTATTTATGGGTTATCATTATTTTATTTAAAATTTCTTACTAAGGGTTCTTATTATGATTTAGGTTGCCTCCAAAAAAAAGAATTTCAGAATAAGATTTCAAAAATTATAAATAAGTATGAAATCAGTAATGTAATTGTTTCAGGAGCCCCATTTAGTTATTTATATTATGTAGCATTATTAAGAAAAAAAATAGATTTTAATTTTATTGCTGACTTTAGAGATGCATGGACGTGGAGTAAGACTAATGGAATTAGTTTTCTAAAGAATAAAAGAATTATTGAAGAAAAAAAAAGAGAAATTTTAGTTTTAAAGGTAGCTGATAATTTAATTGTTGCATCATTAGATTTGAAAATTCACATTGATTTGCAATTAAAAACTAATAAAATTTCTAAGAAATCTATAGTATTAACTAATTCAATAGAATTTTGTGAAAAAGAAATTAGTTTTGACAATTTTAATAACTCAAAACTGGTTATTTCACACATTGGAACAATTCCTTTAAAAACCAAAAAATATTGGAAGATGTTTTTAAATTATCTGAATGAAACTGATTTAGAGTTAAAGGTAGACTTTTACAGTAATTCCAATAAAGATTTTTTTGAAGACGCTATTAAGGTCAAAACAAATAACATTAATTTTTTACCTAGAATTTCTGAAACAGAATTATTAATTAAACTACAAAAAAGTTCTTTTTTGTTAATTTTCAAGCAAGATAGTTTTTCTAATACCTTTTCCTCAAAATTTTTTGATTACGTAAAATCCCAAAGACCAATTTTAGCATTTTCAAATTCTGGAATCTTTAGTAATGAGTTATTAGAAAATAACATAGGTCACATAATAAACGAACACACTAGTTTTAAAACTATTGATAATATTATTTTAAAAAAGAGAAATTTTTATAATCGCAGTTATAACTGGAAAAAATTTAGTACTGAAAATGTTACATATGAATTAGAAACTTTATTATTGTAATTAAGATATATAATATAACATTTTAACAAATGAATAAAGAAATAGAAGAATTATATTTAAATGGTTATACAGTAATTGAAAATGTATTAAGAGATAGTCTCGTAAACACACTTTTAAAATCCTTTGAAAAGATATCTAAGAATTATGAATCAAATTTTGATAAAAAAATAATTAATGAAAATGAGTTTGGAACAATTCGATGCATTTTAAGTTTAGATGATGTATTTCTTTCTCTTATAGAGGTTGATAAAATTGATAAATTTGCAAATGAATCTATGGGGAATTATAATCATTATTCATTTACAGGATTATATACTTCTAAAGATTTTGTACACCCTACAACCTATTTTCATAGAGATTTGCCAATTTTTGTATCGGGAAACATTTTGAGCTTAAACGTATTATATATTTTAGATGATACTACACTTAAAAATGGTGCAACTTGGGTTTTGCCGAGATCACATACATTTCCTAAAAGGCCATCAGAAAATTATATTAATAAAAATAAAATTCAGCTAACTGCAAAATCTGGTTCTGTAATTATACTTAATTCATTAACATACCATGCAGCTGGTATTAATTATTCTGGATTACCAAGAAGATCAATCACAAATTTATTTAGGAAACCATTTATGAAACAACAATTTCAATGGCAATCTGCGCTAAAGTCATCAACAATTTCAAAACTTTCTGAAAGTCAAAAACATTTATTGGGTTTCTATAATGGGCCTGCAAAGTCAATTGACCAATACCATGCAGAGGGTGTAAGAAGAAGAGAATTAAGAAAAATAAAGGGTGTTAAAACTAAATATGGAATTGAAATTGAAAATAATAATTATTAATTTATGATGATTTGATTTCAATAATTGTTCCAAACTATAATAAATCTAATTACATTTTAAAAACTCTTCAAAGTATAGAAAATCAAAACTATAAGAATTGGGAATGTATTGTGATTGACGATAATTCCAATGATAATTCAATAGAATTAATTAAGGGCTTCATCGAGAGTAATTCTAGATTTAAATTCATTATAAATAATAAGAATTATGGCGCAAGTTATAGTAGAAATTTAGGGATAAATTGTTCCAAAGGTGAATATATTATATTTCTTGATGCTGATGATATAATTTCTTCAGATTGTTTTTCTAATAGAATAAAGAAAATTTCTGCTAATATGGTATTAGATTTTGCAGTATTTCCTATGGGAACTTTTTATGAAAAAATTGGGGACTGTAAAAATATATGGAATAAATTCAAGGGTAATCACTTATATAGGTTTTTATCTCATGACTTACCTTGGGGAATATGTTCAGTTATTTGGAGGAAAGAAAGTTTATTAAAATTAGGAGGGTTTAATGAAGATTTTTTAAGACTTCAGGATGTTGAACTACATACAAGAGCATTAATAAATTCTTATAAATACTCTACATTTCCCAATTATGATTCAGACTGTTTTTACAGAATTAATAGAAACAGAATAAAAGATTACACAAAACATTGTTTGAATGTTATTAATGGAAAAATATTTTTCATTACTTTCTTTAATTTTAAATTGAAAAATAAAATCAAATTTAATCATCTCAAAGGAACTTATTTTGAGTGTTATTGTTATGTCTTTAATTTATATCACATTAATAGAATTTCAAAATCAGATCTTTTAATTTTATTATCGAAAATAGATAGTAGAAATTTTCAAAATATCTTTAATTATTTTTCTCAAATTATTATTAATTTATATTCCTATTTAAGGATTAACAAGATTTATTTTAGAGGATTAGATAGGGTTTTTAAATTCTTATACATGATTTAAATTTATGTTAGCCTTTATTTTACAATTAATTTTCTTCTTTTATTATAAACCATATAATTAAGTACTATTATTTATTGAATATTTGTTATATTATTTTAGAAAATTTTTAATAATGAAAATAGCACTTCTAACTGATGGTATTTATCCTTATGTAAATGGAGGAATGCAAGTACATTCCTCATATTTAGCAAAATATTTCACCTTAAATAATTGTTTAGTTACTCTTGTTCATTGTGTTCATGGCAGAAATTTACCTACTGATGAGGAGATTAATAAAAAGATATTTAACGACGAAACAAAACTATTTAAAATTATTAGCTTAAAGTTTCCTAAAAGTTTAAAGTTTCCATGGCATTATTTATTTAACTCTTATAGATACTCAAAATTAATATACAAATCCATAAAGGATACTATTTTTGAATATGACTTTATTTATATTCAGGGACTCGCGGGTTGGGAACTTTTAAAACAAAAATCAAACGGATATTTAGATGTAAAAGTCGGAGTTAATTTTCATGGCTTAAATATGTTTTATAAAACCCAAAGCTATAGATTAAAATTATCCTATTTATTATTTAAACCTATTGTTAGATTTAATATAAGATCTGCTAATATTAATTTTTCTTTTGGAGGAAGAGTATCTAGAATTATTAATGAGATCGGAGTTTTAAATAAGAATATTATCAACATTCCAAATGCAATTGAAGATGAATGGGTGAAAAATATTCACGAAATTAAAACTAACAAAAAGTTAAATATAGTTTTTATTGGAAGGGATGACCCTATTAAAGGAGTTAATGAAATTAATAAAGCAATTGGTCATTTTAATGATCAAGATTTTATTTTTCATTTTGTAGGTCCAATGAAAAATAAAATTTCAGGAATTAACATTAAGTACTATGGATTGGTTAGTAATAGATTAAATATGATTAAAATTTTAGATAAGTGTGATATTTTACTTTTACCATCCTATTCAGAAGGAATGCCTTACGCAGTTCTTGAAGCAATGTCTCGTGGTCTTATTATAGTAGCTTCTGATGTTGGGGCAGTGAATTTAATGGTAGACAATAAAAATGGAATTCTTTTGAGAAGCCAAAGTTATAAATATATAATATCAGCTATAAAAAAACTTTCTGCGACTCCTAAATTAAAATTAAATGAAATGAAATCTAATTCTATTATGAAAGTCAATAATTCTTTTATTTGGAGTGTGGTATTAAAAAAACTTATCAGAGAAATTAAATTAAAAATAAATTGATAAACAATTATAATAATAGTATCTCTTATTTTAAAGACTATTCATTTTGGATTCTTTTTATTATTTTTTTTACATCAGGATATGTTTTTTTTAAAATACCTTTTGAATTTTACTTTCATTATTTTATTCTTTTTCCTTTAACTTTTTATTGGATAATACAATATGGGCTACCTAAATTTTATTTTAAGGTATTTACTATCCCATTTATAATAGGATTAATACATATAGGAATTGGTAACAATGATATTTTTACTTTTTTTAAAATTTTTGGAGGACTTTCTGTTACATTACTTTTCTTTTATTATGTTTTCATTTTATATGAGTTTGATAATTTTAAAGTCTTTGAAATTTATTGTCTAGCTTGTTGGGTTCTCTGCATCATTGCATTCATTCAAATAATTTCATTTTTTATAGGCTTTAAGCCAGGATATAATTTTTCTTGGATTTTAAATAAATGGGGTTTTGTTTCAGGTGGAATAATTGGATTTAGAGTTAATTCAATTTTACCTGAGCCTACTTACTTAGCAACTTCACTTTCACCTGCAGTGTATGTTTCAATTAATAATTTATTTTCAAAAAAAAATATGATCTTTTCGAATTTTCAATCTATTCTAGTAATTGTGACGTCAATTTTGACTACTTCGACAATTGGATATTTAGGGATAATAATTTCCATTATTCTTAGTTTAGATTATTTAAGATTAAGATATATATTAATTGCTTTATTAATAGCTATTGGGGGGTATATGGTTGCTTACGAAAATGTATCTGATTTTAGTAATAGAGTTAATTCTGCTAAAGGATTATGGATAGAAAAAGATTTTAACATAAACAATACCAATAATTCTAGTTTTGTTTTGTACAACAATTTACATATTGCAAAAGAAAATTTAAAAAAACACCCGTTTTTTGGAACTGGGTTAGGATCTCATGAATCTGCTTTTAAAAAGTATACTTTAACAAAATCCCTTATTAAATACAATTTTGAATTTAATATTAAGGATGGAAATTCTTTATTTGTTAGATTATGTACTGAAACTGGGTTAGTGGGTATAGGGTTTATAATTATAATGATATTTAATGGTTTTATTTTTAAAATAAACAGTAATAAAAATGAATTACTTAAATATAAAATAATAAGTCAAGCTCTTTTTGTTGTTATTTTTCTAGTATTAATTAGGCAAGGAAACTATATGTTAAATGGATTGCCAATGATATTTTTACTATATTATTTAAATGGTAATCAGTACAGAAGCAAATTAAATTTATTTGAATAATAAAAAAAAAATACTATTTCTTTACACAGAACTTTCAGGTTATATTTTGAATTCTTTTGAAAATGCTATGTCCGATGGCTTTGAAGTCCATGTCGTAAATTACCCTTTAAACAAAGAAGCTCCTTTCCTTTTAAAAAAAAATAAACATATTTTTTTTTATAAAAGAGATGATTTTAAGTCATCAAATAATCTTAGAGTATTTATTGATGATTTAAATCCTAATGCTGTATTTATAAGTGGCTGGATTGATAAAGGGTACTTAAATGCTGTTAGTAATCTGACTATTAACACAAATAAAATTTTGTTGATTGATAATCCATGGATAGCAACTTTATTTCAAATTTTATGGGCATTTTATTTTAAACTTTTTTATAGAAAATTATTTGACTATATATGGGTTCCTGGCAAATCACAAATTAAATATGCAAAAAAATTAGGCTTCAAAAAAGAAAATATTTTTGAAGGTTTGTATACTTGTAATAACAAAATTTTTAATATAAAAAATACTCTTTCACTACCAAGAAAATCTAAAGTGTTGCTTTTTGTAGGTAGGTATTCTGAGGAAAAAGGAATCAAAGAATTATGGCAAAACT
>MDSV01014069.1_pt1 | contig 28056 bp, 27 predicted proteins | sample 810851 | NCBI WGS metagenome assembly MDSV01 (sample SAMN05326640, study PRJNA326480) | marine metagenome | isolation source: seawater | place: Atlantic Ocean: North East | collected 2012 | reverse complement strand
ATCGCTGATACAATTATTCTTGCAGGAAATGTTGGTTTAGAAAAAGCAATCAAAAAAGGTGGCTCTAAAGTTAAAGTACCATTTCATCCGGGCAGAGGTGACTCGACTCAAGAGCAAACAGAAAATAGAAATTTCAAATGGTTAGAGCCCTTACATGATGGATTTAGAAATTTTGTAAAATCAGATTATTCTGTAATGCCAGAAGAACTTTTACTAGAGCGTGCATCTTTGATGGGTTTAACTGCACAAGAAATGACGTGCTTAGTTGGAGGCATGAGAGTTCTGGGAACAAACCATGAGTCAGCAAAAAAAAAAGGCGTGTTTACACAAAAAATAGGTTCTTTAACAAATGATTTCTTTTTAAATTTAGTTGATATGAAATATATATGGAAGCCTACAGGCAAGAACTCCTATGATATTATCGATCGTAAAACTAACAAAGTAAAGTACACAGCATCCAGAGCAGATCTAGTATTAGGTTCTAATTCAATATTACGATCATATGCTGAAGTATATGCTCAAGACGACAATAAGGAAAAATTTGTCAAAGATTTCGTTGCAGTGTGGACGAAAATAATGAACGCAGATAGATCAGAAATGAAAAAGTTGAATTAGAAAATGGTTGAATTAACACACGGAATTTTTACTGCTACAAAAAACATTTACAACAACAATAAGGGTTCAATACTAAGAACGGTAGTTTATACAATCGGCCATTTTATGATAGCAATAACTGTGCTAATGTTAATTGCAGAGGTATCTTTTATGATTGCGTTAACAGACGCGATTGTTGAACCGTTAGCAAATGCAGTATGGTATTTTCTACTTGATAAATTTTGGGCTTCTAAAGTAGCGAATAAAATTGATTCTTAAAGACGACCCCATAGACTACTTTTCTTTAACCAACCTTTATAATTTTCAGATTTAGCCTTACACCACTCATCCTTACATTTTATTATTTTTGCCAGCCGTCCTTTTTTAAAAATGGCGATTGGTTTTGAATATATAGTAGGATTTTTAAACATTATTAATTCATCATCAATTACGATAGCAGCTTTTTTCTTTGATAATTGTGATATGTGTATCCATCCAGAATTATTTTCATGATCTCTAATTTTTCTAAAATTATCAGAATGATCTTGTATCAAGACCGGTAAAAATTTTTTTTTATAAAAGATTTTTATAGGATATTCACGTGAAGGACCTTGTCTTAAATTGACTTTGTCATATCTTAAAGTTAAAAAATATTCATCTTTTGCAAAACAAATAGTTTGAATGAACAAAACACAGAAAAATGATAAAACTATCTTTAACATTTATTTAAACATTTAGGGTTGATAGATATTCTCAGCTTTCTGAATTCAGTTTTTAATGCATCGAAAATTATGATATTACCTGTCAGAATGTCCTTCATTGACAGTATTGTTTTAATTACTTCGTTAGCTTGTAATGATCCCATTATGCCTGCAACAGGGGAAAAGATGCCCTCGGTTTGACAATTATTATCTGAATTAGGTTTTTCTGGCATAAAACATCTATAGCACGGACCTTTTTTCTTGAAATTAAATTTCATCAGTTGTCCATCAAATTTGCTTATAGCAGATGAAATCAATATCTTCCTATTTTTCATACAATAATCGTTTATTAGATACCTTGTATCAAAGTTATCTGTGCCATCACAAACAATTTCAAAGTTTTTAAATATTTTTTTTATGTTAGTCTTATTTATTTTTTTTTGAAATGTGATTATCTTAATTCTGTTATTTAGTTTTTTTATCATTTTTTTTGCTACAGAGACTTTAAATTTACCAATATCCGCAGGACTAAATATTGTTTGTCTGTTTAAATTTGAAATTTCAACTTTATCAAAATCAACAATACCAATTTTTCCTACACCAGAAGCAGCCAGATATGTTAATAAAGGACATCCTAAACCTCCTAAACCTACAATTAAAACGCTGGAAGAAAAAATTTTCTTTTGTCCTGCTACACCAATTTTTTTTAAAATTATTTGCTTTTCAAACCTTTTAAAATTTTTCATATTTTCTCTCATTTTAAGATTATTTGGTTCCAGTTGAGCCAAAACCACCTTTTCCTCGATTTGTTTCACTTAAGCTATCAACTTCTTGAATTTTTACTTGTATTACTGGACACACGATCATCTGAGCAATACGGTATCCCTTCTCAATTATAAAGGGTTCATCCCCTAAATTTATTAATATAACTTTGATTTCCCCTCTATAGTCTGCATCAATTGTTCCAGGAGTATTTAAAACTGTTATTTTTGATTTTGCAGCTAAACCCGACCTGGGTCTAATTTGTATTTCATAACTTTTGGGGATAGAGACAGCAAGACCTGTCGGTATGATGGCAGTTTTGCCAGGATCAATTCTGATTTCTTTTTCAATGTTAGCTGCTAAATCCATACCCGATGATCCTTCGGTTTCATATTTAGGTAAAGATATATTTTTTGATAATCTTTTAATTAATATTTTTATCATTCAACAAAAGTTTATCTAATATAATCTTAGCTATTGAACTGGCTATAAAACTTTTTTTATTTTTTGGAAGAGATTTCACTTTACCTTTTTGGTCAATAAGAGAGACTTTATTATAGTCAGAGTTAAAGCCCACATCCTTTTTAGATATGTCATTAGCTATTATTAAGTCACAATATTTTTGTTTTATTTTTTTTATTGAATTTTTGATGACATTTTCTGATTCTGCTGAAAAACCTACAACTATTCTAGGTCTAGATCTGTTGTGTTTACTTAAGTATTCTAAAATGTCTGGATTACGTTCAATCTTGATATTATCTAAGACCTCATTATCTTTTTTTATTTTATTTTTACTTTTACGAATTGGTTTATAATCTGACACAGCAGCGGCACAAACTGCTATATCAACTGGAAGGGATTTTTTTACTTCGTCCATCATCTCCTTTGCAGAGACAATTTTTTTTATTTTTAATCCATTAGCTGAATGTAGATTTGACGGTCCAACAATAAGCTTTGTTTTAATTCCTAATTTTTTTAGGGCTAAAGCAATTTCATATCCTTGTTTTCCACTTGACTCATTAGAAATGTATCTTACAGGATCTAAGTATTCTCTAGTAGGTCCAGAGGTAACTATAGCTTTATAATTTTTACTCTTGACTATATTTCTTTTATCAAAATAGTTTTTTAAATACGATAATATTTGTCTTGGGCTAGACATTTTACCTTCTCCGTATTCGCCACAAGCCATTTCACCCTTTTCAGGGCCAACAAAATGATAACCGTAGTCTAATAAAATTTTTAGGTTACGTTGGGTTGCTTTATGCAACCACATTCTAACATTCATTGCTGGAACTAAAAGAATATCCTTATTAGAAGCCAAAAGAACTGTAGTAGCTAAGTCTTCAGCTTTACCAAGGGTCAACTTTGTCATAAAATTTGCTGTTGTTGGCAAAACAACAATTAAATCTGCCCATCTTGACAAAGATATATGATCAATTTCTGCTTCAGTTTTTGTATCAAAAAGATCTTCGAACGTTCTATTTTTTGTTAAAGTTGTAATTGATAGAGGAGTGACAAATTCTTTTCCACTTTTAGTAAGTATAGCTTTTACGTTTACTTTATTTTTTTTTAATAATCTTATTAGATCAAGAGACTTATACGCAGAAATACCGCCTCCAATTATAACTAAAATTTTTTTATTTTTTAAATACATAACTAATTAAAATACTAATAAAACAAAAATTACAATACCTAAAACTCCAATTATTAAATTGTTTCTAAAATTTTTTAAATTAAGTTGCTCCAACTCTAATTTATTGTTATTTCCAGAGCTGATATTTAATTTACCCTCTGCCATTAATTGTAAAGCATAATTAGCCTTATCCATAATCATAGGAAATTCTGGTATTCTTTTTAATATTTCAGAAGAAGTATTTATTGCTGTATCCATTGTAGATTTAGGACTTTTGACTTCCCTTAGCCAATTTTCTAAAACTGGCCTAGATACCTCCCAAATATTTGTGTCTGGATAAAGTTTTCTTGCTACACCTTCAACTACGACCATTGTTTTTTGCAATATTATTAGTGGAGTTTGTGTAGGCATATTAAATTTCTCTGTAATTTCGAACAACTGTGCTAATAAATTACCTCCCGAAATATCTTTTATCGACTGACCAAATATTGGTTCACCTACTGACCTTAGGGCTTGAGCAAACTCCTCTTTAGATGCATTCTGTGGAACTAAACCCGCTTGAAAATGTACATCTGCTACTTTAGCATAGTCTCTTTGTGTAAACCCATATAAGATTTCGGCTAAAAAACGTCTGTTATTTTTATCTAGTCTTCCCATTATACCAAAGTCTACAGGTATTATATTTCCCTTATTATCAACAAATAAGTTTCCTTGATGCATATCGCCGTGAAAAAAACCATCTCGCACTGCTTGTTTTAAAAAATGTTGAATTAAGTTTTCAGCTAAAGATTTTAAATTTATGCCTAAGCTTTTTATTTTTTCATGTTCTCGAATTGAAATACCTTCGACTCGATCTAAAGTTAAAATTTTTTTTGATGTATAATTCCAATATATTTTAGGTACATTAAATCCTTTATCATTTTTTGTATTCTCGTATAGTTCGTTTGCAGCTGCAGCTTCGAACCGTAGATCCATCTCAATATTAGTTATCTCACGCAGTAAGTGAACAACTTCAACTAGTTTAAGTCTTTTTGCTTTAGTAATTGTATTTTCAATAATATACGCAAATAACATTAAAGCATCTAACTCTTCATTAAATAATTTTTCTATATCTGGACGAAGAATTTTAATTGCTACTTCCTTAAATTGATTGTCACTCTTAATTTTTGCTATATGCACTTGAGCAATAGACGCTGCCGCAATAGGTTCACTTAACTTTGTGATATTGTTAAACTGAGCATCACCAACTTCTTTTCTTATTATTTTTTTTGCTTCAATTATATCAAAGGCAGGAAGTTTATCTTGTAATTTTTCCAAATCCTTAGCAATTTCTTCTCCAATAATATCAGGCCTCGTTGCTAGGAATTGTCCTAATTTTATGAAAGTCGTTCCCATGCCTTCTAATGCATGGCAGAGTTTTTCTCCTGGTTGTTTTAGGTTATCAAAATTTTTTTTTGTTGAACCAACTGCAATTACACTAAAAAAGATATTTACAGTTAATGGTAAATTATAGATTTGATTAATAGTGTCTACTGCGCCCGAGGTAGAGAACTTTCTAGCAATCTTAAATAATTGGAAAAATCTTTTAAACATTTATATCTTCCACCCAGAATGTATCGCAGAAATACCATTGCTTAGGTTTCGGAAACTTACATTTGAAAATCTGTTTTTTTTAATTAAGTCTACCAATTCAGATTGAGAATAAAATTCATTAATGCTTTTAATCAAGTAGTCGTAGGGTTCCGATTTTCCAACTACGAATTTTCCTATAATCGGGATTACTTTAGAGTACTTTTGATACATTAATTCCAAAATTTCATTATTTATTTTTGAGAATTCTAAACACATAAATCTACCTCCAGGTTTGAGAACTCTATAAGCTTCTTGTAAAGCCAAATTTATATTAGAAACATTTCTTATACCAAAACTTATAGAATAAAAATCAAAAGTATCGTCATTAAATGGTAGCTTTTCAGCTATTGATTTGTGCCATTTGATATTTTTAAAATTTTTTAAATTTTCTTTTCCTTTGATATACATTTCATTATTAGGTTCCACACAAGTTACATCTGCTGAATTATTAATCTTGTTTGAAAAAAGTTTAGCAATATCGCCTGTACCAGAAGCTACATCAATTAAAGTGTTATTCCTCTGGGGGTTCATCCAATTAATTAGTTTATTTTTCCAAATGCGATGAGCTCCAAAAGACATGATATCATTCATAATGTCATATTTTTGATATACTTTAGAAAAAACAGAATTGACTAGTTTAGATTTATCTTGAATAGTATTTTTCATAACTAAATTATATGCCAGAATTACCAGAAGTTGAAGTTGTTAAAAAGTCTCTTGAAAGTCAAATTAATAATTTGACCATAAAAAGTATCAAAATAAATGACAGCAATTTAAGATATAAAGTTAAAAAACAGGATATTTCAAAAATAATAGGACTTAAAATTCTCAAAGTAAAAAGAAGATCTAAATATTTATTATTCCATTTAAATAAAGATTTCACAATGATTGCACATTTAGGAATGACTGGAAAATTTTTCATTATTGATAGAAATAGAATTAAACAGAAAACAAGCTTTTATTATGATTTGAAAGAATATGACAAAAAACACAATAGAATAATTTTCGTCTTTAAAAATAAATCTGAACTTATATATAATGATGTAAGAAAATTTGGTTTTGTAAAAGTAATTTTAAATAAAGATATTCATAAAGAAAAACATTTAAAAATACTAGGCCCCGAACCATTCGATAAATTTTATAATTTTAGATATTTCAAAAATTACATAAATGGAAAAAAAAAGACTATCAAAGATCTATTAATGGATCAAAAATTTTTAGCTGGTTTAGGAAATATTTATGTAAATGAAATTCTTTATTTATGTAAGATCAAACCTAATAGAAAATTATATAAATTACATGATTGTGAGATTAAAGATATAATAATTAATACAAAAAAAGTTTTAAAAAAAGCAATTATTTTTGGAGGATCATCTATTAAAAACTTTTCGAGCGGTTTAGGAAAAAAGGGAAATTTTCAACAACAATTCAATGTTTATGGTAAAAAAGAGAACAGATGTTCTAACTCAGATTGTAGCGGCAAAATAAAGAAAATTGTTATTTCTAATCGTGCGAGTTTTTATTGCTCAAAATGTCAAAAATAATAAAGTTGACCGCTATTATGCTGGCATATATACACTTTTAAAATATGCCTAATACAAAATCAGCAATTAGAAGAGTTCGTAGAGTAAAAAAACAAACTCAAGTAAATAGGATAAGAAAAAGTAAATATAAAAATGCTATAAAACAGATGGATTTATTGATTAAATCCAAAGATAAGACAAAAGTAAAAAAATATTTCCCAAAATTCCAATCAATTCTAATGCAGGTTGCTAAATCAGGGGTAGTAAGTAAGAAAACAGCAGCTAGAAAAATTTCTAGAGTTTCAAAAAAGATTTAATTAATTTTCAAACTACAGTTTGTTTTAATACAAATATAAACTCTATATTTAGTTTTATATAATCAATGATTTAAATCTCATTTCATTTTAAAGTTGTAATTTATTAAGAAATTTTTTTTTCTATTTTAACGCTAATGGTACAACCAAACTAAGTTTTTTTTTAATTACAACCTACAGCTACTTGCAAATGTTTTCAAAAAAGAGTTTAAAAGAAACTCTTTAAGAATTAATTACATGGACAAAAATAATTTTAAAAAACAAAATGTTTACGTTTCCGAAGAGGAAAAAACATTAAACTGGGAAGACGTTAAGAATTCTTTTAAAAAAACTTTTGGTACTGAGATTTACACAAGTTGGTTGCAAAAAATTTCACTGGTAAAAGAATATAATGATTTTTTAATATTGGGGGTACCAACAAGATTTTTTAGAGATTGGATAGTATCCAGATATTTAGATAAAATTTTAGAACAAGTAAAAACATTTAAATTAAGTTTAAATAGAATAGAATTTAAGATTATTGAAGAGACCAAAAGTGCCTCGGATCTATCAAAAATAGATGAAATAAACAAAGTAACTGAAATCAAAGACTCTATACTTAATTACAATAGATTGAACCCTAGCTTAAACTTTGGGACATTTATACAAGGTAAAAGCAACGATATTGCTTTATCTTACTCCAAAAAAGTATGCGAACATGTGTCAAGATATAATCCTTTATACATTTGTGGAGGCGTAGGATTAGGCAAAACGCATTTATTAAATGCGATTGGTTTACAACTTCAGTCAGAAAATAATGTAATGTTTATTTCAGCTGAAAGATTCATGTATCACTTTATTAAATCGATAAAAAAAAATGATATGGTTAATTTTAAAGATTTTTTTAGAAAATCATCTGTTTTTATAATAGATGATATTCAGTTTATTAGGGGCAAAGAAAGCTTGCAAGAGGAATTTTTTCACACTTTTAACAGTCTTATGGACAAAGGATCTCAAATAATAATATCTGCGGACAGAAATCCAATGAAACTTGATAGGGTACAAGAAAGGATTAAATCACGTTTAGCTGGGGGGCTTGTTGTAGATATAGAAACACCTGATTTAGAACTAAAAGTCAATATAATAAAGAAAAAAATATCGGAGATTGAAAGTCAGTTTAAAGAAAATATTAATTTAAGTGAGGAAGTAATTAGTTATATTGCCAATGAGAGCAAAACTAACATAAGAGAACTAATTGGTATTTTAAATAGAGTTATCGCATTTAGCAGAGTACATAATAAAGTTTTAACAATAAATGATTGCAAAAGTATTTTGAAAGATGTTTTTAGTCAAATTAAAGTTATAACGGTTGATAAAATTCAAAATGTTGTCTCAAATTTTTACAATATTCCACTCAGCGATATGCTTTCACAAAGACGATCAAGGCCATTAGCAAGACCTCGGCAAATCGCCATGTATCTTGCAAAAAAAATGACCTCTAGGTCTTTGCCAGAGATAGGAAGACGATTTGCTAATAGGGATCACACTACCGTTATACATGCTGTTAAAACAATAGTAAGACTTTCAGAGCAGGACGATGAAATGAAAAAAAATATCAGTCAGATTAAAAGTCTTTTATTAGAACAGTAATTAATATGCAATTTGTTGTTAAAAGAGATGTCTTATTAAGATCACTCAATTTCGTTCAAGGAGTAATTGAAAAAAAAAACACTCTTCCAATACTTTCCAATGTTTTATTACAACTTAAAGATAATAAACTTTCTATTGTAGCTACAGATTTGGATTTGATTTTTTATGATGAAATTTCTGAAGTTAAAATTTTAAAAGAGGGGAGCACGACCACCTCAGCAGCAATTATTTACGATATACTAAGAAAGATATCATCTAATGCTGAACTAAACTTTGATTTAAAAACTGAAAATAAATTAAGTTTAAAAAGCGACAATTCAGATTTTAATTTACTTTGTTTGCCTACAGATAATTTTCCAACATTTGCAGATGAGTTTGAAGAACAAGAAATTTTTCTTAATAACAAAAAATTCCTAAAACTTTTAAATAAAACTAAAATTGCAATTTCAAATGATGATACACGACATTATTTGAATGGAGTATATTTACACTTAACCGAGGCACATGGAAGAAATTTTTTAACGGGTGTGGCAACAGACAGTCACAGATTATCATCAAGTAGCTTAGAAATTGAAAATTCTAACAATTTTTCTTCATTAATTTTACCAAAAAAAACAGTTTTTCAACTATGCTCTTTACTTGTTGAGTCAAATGAAAAATTATCAATGCAAATAAGTGAAAATAAGATAAAATTTAATTTGGGGAAAATTAAGTTAATTTCTAAAGTAATCGATGGTAAATTTCCTGACTATAGAAAAGTTGTGCCGATTGACAATAAAAAATCTCTAATTGTACCGTCTAAAGATTTTATTAATTCAATTGAAAGAGTTGCTAGTGTGTCATTAGATAGAAAAGAGGGGGTTAAATTAGCTATAAATAAAGAAAATATTCAACTTTCTGTTAATAGCGCTAGTTCAGGGGAGGGTAACGAGATTATAAAGGCAGATTTTAACTCAGATAATTTAAATATTAGTTTTAATTCAAAATATCTAATCGATATTGCCTCTGAAGTTGAGGACAAAAATTTAAAAATGAATTTAAAAGACTCTGTTTCACCTGTTTTAATTGAAGACGCTTCAGATAAAAACAGTTATTTCGTAATAATGCCCATGAAAATCTAATTTTTAAAAAAATCAGTAAAATTTTTTTATTTTAACTCAAAAGCATTGGTATGTAATCATTCTGGGCAATACTAACTTATGGTCGTTTTATATTAATTAAAAAAGATGGTATAATTATTTATCTAATTAAAAACCATGTCAAAAAATTCTGTTTTAAATACCAATTTATCTTACGGGGCTGACTCGATTAAAGTACTTAAGGGATTAGATGCTGTAAGAAAAAGGCCCGGAATGTACATTGGGGACACCGATGATGGCTCTGGTCTTCATCACATGGTATTTGAAGTCATGGATAATGCAATCGATGAAGCATTAGCTGGATATTGCAAAAATATTATCGTAACGATGAATAAAGACAATACGGTAACCGTAGAGGATGATGGACGGGGTATCCCAGTCGATATGCATAAAACTGAAAAAATGTCAGCTGCAGAAGTTATAATGACACAACTTCATGCAGGTGGTAAATTTGATCATAGTTCATATAAGGTCTCAGGTGGATTACATGGTGTTGGTGTTTCAGTTGTTAATGCTTTGTCAGAAAAATTAGAACTAAATATTTTTAGAGATGGCAAGGAATACTCGATAGTTTTTAAGAACGGCAACGCTGTAAAACCATTAAAGAAAATTGGTAAGACTAAGAAAAAAGGAACAAGAATAAACTTTTTACCCTCAAAAGAAGTTTTTTCATCAACTAATTTTAGTTCCTCAATTTTAGATAAAAGAATTAGAGAATTAGCATTTCTGAATAAAGGAATTTGTATAAAACTTATTGATTTTACATCAAAAAAAGAAAAAGAATATGTACACAAATATGATGGTGGAATTGTAGAATTTGTTAAACATATAAATAGTAAAAAACCTATTTTAGTTAATAAAAGTGAAAAACAGGTATTTAAAAAACCCATTTATGTTACTTCTACAAAAAACAATGTAGTTGTTGAGTGTTCTTTGGAGTGGAATTCGGGGTATTCAGAGGATGTTCTTCCTTTTACTAATAATATTCCACAAAAAGATGGAGGCACACATCTTCTCGGCTTTAGAAGTGCTTTAACCAGGGTGATCAATAAGTACTTCAATGAAAGAAATAGTAAAAAAAATAAAATTACTCTTTCAGGAGAAGATATTAAAGAAGGTCTAACCGCAGTCTTATCAATTAAAATGCCTGACCCAAAATTTTCTTCACAAACTAAAGATAAACTTGTTTCTTCAGAGATACGACTAATAGTTGAAAGTATAATTAGCGATAAGGTTTCAACTTGGTTCGATCAAAATCCTTCAATTGCAAAAATAATAATTGAAAAGATTACTCAGGCAGCAATGGCTAGAGATGTGGCAAGAAAAGCAAGGGACAGTGTAAGACGAAAAGGAGCTTTCGAACTTTCTGGCTTGCCAGGCAAGTTAGCCGACTGTCAAATTCAAAAAAGAGAAGGAACGGAATTATTTATTGTTGAGGGTGACTCAGCTGGCGGCTCTGCTAAACAAGGAAGAATTAGAGAATATCAAGCTGTATTGCCTTTAAGAGGAAAAATTTTAAATACATTTGTAAACGGTAAATCCAATGGTAACGATCAACATACCAAAGCCCTGTCTAAGATGATGTCTTCAAATGAAATAGTTACATTAATTAATGCTTTAGGAACAGGGTCTAAGGATTTTAATATAGAAAATTTAAGATACGATAAAATTATAATCATGACCGATGCTGATGTTGATGGTTCACATATAAGAACTCTTTTACTAACTTTTTTTAATAACAATCCATTCAATCAACTCATTGAAAATGGTCATGTGTATTTAGCGCGACCACCATTGTTTAAAGTTACAAAATCAAACAAAAGCGTTTATATAAAAGATGAAAAAGCTTTGGAAGAATACATTCTAAATGTTTCAGATAAGACTAGTAAGAAAATGAAAAGGGGCTCAGTGGAATATAATAAGTTTATGCAAGAGCAAAGAGAGAAGTTGTCGATACAAAGATTTAAAGGACTAGGAGAGATGAACCCTGAGGAATTGTGGGATACAACGCTTAATCCAGATAATCGAACTATGCTTAGAGTTCAATACACCAAAGGCACTAAAGAAAAATCAAAAGAAGATCAAAAGATGATCGAAATATTGATGGGTGACGAAGTTGCTCCTCGAAAAGATTTTATTACAAGTAATGCTTTAGATGTCGTAAACTTAGACATTTAATTCTTAAAATGAACTTTTCTACTCTTTTTAGATTAGGAGAAAATCTTAATTTAGATAGAAAAACATTCGTTAATCTTAGATGGATTGCAATATTTGGACAATTTATTGCTGTAAATTCAGTTTTTTTTATTTTACGTCTAGAATTCCCTATTTTATTGACTTTTTTGGTGATTACCATAGGTCTCATCACTAATCTTTATTTGCAATTTGGAATCAAAAGCATTCGTTTAAAAGATTTTTACGCTAGTTTCTTTTTAGTTTACGATTTAATTCAACTTAGTTTACTACTTTATTTAACAGGAGGAATATCAAACCCTTTTTCAATTCTGATGATAGTTCCTGCTATTGTATCATCAACATTTTTGAGTATGGGCACTACTATCATTTTAGGTATTTTAACAATAATTTCTTTATTTATTTTGTCTATATTTCATTATCCTCTACCTGGATTACATGAAAATAATTTTACATTTCCTAAATACTATTTGAGTGGGTTTTTTATTTCAATAATTGTTGGTCTAATTTTTTTAAGTTATTTTGGTATGCGTTTTTCTGGAGAATCAAAAAAAAGATCAGAAGCATTAAATAAGCTGCAAGAAATTTTGGCTAAAGAATATGAATTAGAGTCATTAGGTGGTCAAGCAGCAGCAGCAGCGCACTCATTGGGAACTCCTCTAGCAACTATTAGTGTCGTAGCAAAAGAACTTAAAAAAGAATTAGCTAATAATCAAGATTATTCTAAAGATATTGACTTACTTATAAGTCAAACCAAAAGGTGTAGTGAAATACTAAAAAAGATTTCAAAAAAACAAATAAAGGAAGATAAATTTTTTAGTTATGTTACCTTAGAAGATCTTGTGAATGAAATCATTGATTCATTCAAAGAAACATCTTCAAAAAAAATTTATATGTTTTCGAACAATGATGTTAACAAAATAGATATTAAAAGATCACCTGAAATCGTATATGGATTAAGAAATTTCATTGGTAATGCGGTAAAGTTTTCAAAAAATAAAATAAATATAATATTAAAAAGTAATGAAAAAAATATAGAATTAATTATTAATGACGATGGACCAGGATTTCCTGACGATATAATTTCTGTAATTGGTGAGCCCTATATAAAAAGTAAATCTCAAGAAGTTTCATCGAACTCTGGTTTAGGACTTGGAACTTTCTTAGGAAAAACACTTTTAGAAAGACAATTTGCTAATTTAACTTTTTCTAAGGACGACGAATTAGGTGGTGCTTCTGTTAAAATTACATGGAATATAAATTATTTAAAATTTAACGTTTAAATTCAAAGATGTACGATATAATTTTATAAACTAATTTAGCTACTAAAAAGTTATAAGAATTAAAATTTTTTATAGGAGCTAATTCATTAATATCCGCACCAATGATGTTGGATTTTTTGCAAGCTATTTTTATTATAGACAAGACTTCTTCCCATACAAATCCTCCTGGTTCTGGAGTGCCGGTTGCTGGCATAATACTTGAGTCAAAACCATCGACATCAAATGTTATATAAACGTTCTTATTTTTTAGCATTTTTTCTAGCTGTTTTAGACTCCATTTATTTTTATCTTTGGCCCAAAAAATTTTAATTCTATGTTTATTTTTACTAAAAAAAACCATTTCTGATTTAGAGAGGTTTCTAATTCCAAAAGAAATCACTTTAACATTAGTATAATCCAGACACCTTTTAATAGCAGAGGCGTGAGAAAATTTATTGCCATTATAACTTTCTCTTAAATCTGCATGAGCATCAAAATGTAGAATTATTAATTCATTATATTTTTTTATAAAAGGTTTAATAGAACCTGGTGTTAATGAATGTTCACCTCCTAAAACAATTGGTAACTGATTATTTGATATTATATTTTGATTGATTTTTGATAATTGATTTAAAGCAGCAATAATGTTTTTTTTTATTGCAAATGGTTTTAAAGTTTTAATTCCAATTTTTTTATATGGTTCTTTATTTAATTCTTCATCAAACAATTCTACTTGATGAGAAGCTTTTATAATCTCTCTAGGGCCATTTTTCGTGCCACTTCCATAACTTACAGATTTTTCTAATCCGAAAGGAACAATAACAACTTTATTTTTAATTTTACTTATTGCTTCATAACCTAGAAAACCTTTTTTTTGACTTAGATAATTCATCTAGGTTTTAAATAATTGAGAAAAGTTTCTTTTTTTTCTATTCTTCCAATTTTCCCGATGATACGCATCACTAGCAATTAAAGGCAATACACTCGTCGCCTCTGCAAAAACCATTTGTTCTTTAGCTATATCAACCTTTCCCCATGAGCTCGCTTCTTTTAAAGTAGAGCTACTACAAGCTCCATCTCTAGTATCTGCTACTGTTATTTGAATTGCGTATTTATGCATATCTACTTTTTTTCCAATCAAATCAGCACAAACTACTGTATCCTGTATAAAATTTTTAGGCACTCCTCCTCCAATCATTAACAAACCTGATTGTTCAGATTTAATTTTTATTTCTGTTAATTCTCTCATCTCTCTAATCGAGTCAATTGTTATATGTTTTTTTGGGTTTTGTTCTTGATGCATTACTAAACCAAAACCAGCAGAACTATCAGTGAATGCAGGGCAAAAAATCGGAACATTGTTATCATAGGCAGTTTCTACTAAGGAGCCTTTTTTTTTGGCATTCTTTTTAAGATATTTACCAAGCTCTTTTATAAACTCTCTAGACGTATAAGCTTTAGGCTCTAAAGAATTTGCAATATCGCAAATAGCTTGGTCACATGCTTGAAGCTCTTCTTCATCAATATAAGTATCATAAATTCTATCAATATAATTTTTTCTTAATTCCGAGTCATCTTGAAATTGTGAACCTTGATAATGTTTGAAGCCTAAGGCCTCAAAGAAGTCCATATCAATGATAGAGGCCCCCGTAGCCACAATTGCATCAACCATGTTATATTTTACCAAATCAGAATATAAATCCATGCACCCTCCCGCTGAAGTAGAGCCAGCTATTGTTAAAAAAATTGAGCATTTTTGATCTGAAATCATTTCATTATAAATTTTGGCGGCACTCGCGGTGTCTCTTGATGTGAATGACATTTTTCCCATTCCATCAATAATTTTTCTAGCGTCAAAAGATTTAATATCAATATGTTCTACAGGAGAGTTTAAAAAAGATTTTTTGTTATGTCCTATTTCAGGAATATTTTTCTTTGTCATTATGCAACCAAGTAATCAACTTTACCTGAATTATCATACATTGACATTATTGGTTTGTCACCTAACTCAAAAATTTCATCTGAATAAAAACCATTAAATTTAGTTCTAAAAGTTAAACCGTAAGCACCAAGTTGACCTAATTCAATATAATCACCCTCTTTTATGTTATTTGGTAATAAAAACGGTCCCTTCATATAATCTAAACTATCACAAGTAGGTCCAAAGAAACTAAATGACGTAAGCTTTTTTGAATGAACCCGTCCATTAGTAATTAATTTGCTCGGTAAAACAAAATTTGGCACACCAGCATCAAATAAAGACCCGTAAGTTCCATCATTTATATATAAATTTTGTTTCTTTCTTAAAATAACTTTAATTATAGTTGATCCACTTTCAGCTACAATAGCTCTTCCTGGTTCACAAATAACTTCAGGCAACTTCTCTAATTTTAATTTTTTCAAAGAATTTTTTATTTCTGCAAGGTAATTCTTTAGCGGCTCTGGATTTAAATCTGGATAAACAGAGGGAAAACCACCACCCACATTTATTACATCTGGGACAATCTTAGTTTTTTTAATAATACTTGCTATTTCAGAAATACCTTTTGAATAAGAAATTTTATGCATACATTGTGAACCAACATGAAAACTTATTCCAAGTTTTTTTGAATATTCTTTACACAACCTAACCAAACCTAATGCCTCAGATGGTAATGCACCAAATTTTCTTGATAAGTCTATTTCCGCATGCTCATTTGAAATTGCAATTCTTACATATAAATTTAGATCTTTAGCTTGATTTGTTGCTTCTAGAATTTTTCTTAATTCATCTTTATTATCCAGCGCAAAACTTTTAACGTTATAGTCATAATAAGCTGACGATATACTTTCTTTGCTTTTTACTGTGTGCATAAAGTACAGTTCAGCATTGGGTTTAATTTTTTTTATTAGCTTAATTTCGTTTAAAGAGGCGACGTCAAAATCATTTATACCATTTGCAACAATTTGTTTTATAACCATCTCATTTGGATTAGTTTTCACAGCATAGAGAACTTTGCCTGGAAAGTTATCCTTAAAAAATTTAGTGGATCTTTTAATTGACTCTGGCCGTATGCAGTATACGGGATAGTCAGGTTTCAATGCATTAACTAGTTCGTTAACTTCTTTAAATTTTCGCATTTCATGTGTCCCTCGTTAGTTTACACAGAAGGTTTTCAAAAAATTTCTATAAAAAAAACCTTATTTGTCGCGTTTAAGGTTTTTTTGAGATTATGTAAAGAAAAAAATGCTGTTCTGAGCATTGTAATTTCACTCTTAATAACTATATCAAGATGTATGAGAGATAATAAAAATTACCCAGAGCAACTGAAGCTGTCCGATTTTACTGACAAATCTCTCTTAATTTTGGATGATGATGATCCATTAAGAGGTAGGCTCTCAAGAGCCATGGAAAAGAAGGGATTTGTGGTAAAAGAGGCAAAAAACGTAGCTGATGGCCTAAATTTAGTTAAATCTACCCCCCCAAGCTTCGCTCTTGTAGATTTGAGGTTAGAAGATGGAAACGGACTTGACGTTGTAAAAGAGCTATCTAAGCGTAAAGAGGATTGTAGAATAGTGATGTTAACCGGATACGGGAATTTGCCAACAGCAGTAGCAGCAGTTAAAGCTGGAGCTATAGATTATATGGCAAAACCTGTTGATGCAGATGATGTAGAAGCAGCATTGTTAGCGTCCTCGGGATCTAAAGCAAAACCACCAGAAAATCCAATGTCAGCAGATAGAGTAAAATGGGAACATATTCACAGAGTATTTGAGTTATGTAATCGGAATGTATCTGAAACAGCTAGACGTTTAAAAATGCATAGACGGACACTTCAAAGAATTCTTTCAAAACGCTCCCCAAGATAAACTGTTATTTTTTTCTAAAGATATTTATTTGTCTAGCCACAAATGTTGCTAGAAGAACTTTAAACAGCTCAGCTAATAAAAAGGGTTGAGCTCCTAACTTGAAAATAGGTTTATCCCAGCCAATTAAATACCCAAGCCACAACATCCCTAATAAATATATAAAACTAGTGGCAAAAGATAATTTTAGAAAATTAATGATTAAATTATTATTGTAATTAAATTTACCTGCACAAAATACTGCAATTAAAAAACCGAGTAAGTAGCCCATTGTTGGTCCTGTGAAGTATACTATACCGATACCTTTTTCTGGAGTCCCAGAAAAAACAGGCAAGCCCATGACCCCCTCAAATAAATATAATGAAATAGTCGCTAAACCAATCTTCCATCCAAACATAATACCAATCAATAAAACGACAAAAGTTTGCATAGTCATTGGAACAGGATAGAAAGGAATTTTAATTTTAGATGAAATAGCTAAAATAATTGATCCAATCAAAATTATAAAAGTATTCTTGATTAGTTTTGATTGTGTTAAATTTTTAACATGCTCCATAAGGGTATTTTTATCCTTTTTTAAAATTAAATCTACTTATTTGTTAGTTGTACAAATACGTCTTCTAAATCACTGTCTTCAGTCACAATATCAAGTATTTTTATATGATTTTGTGATAAATAATTAATAATTTCGCCAAAATTTAGTGAATTTTTTTCATAAGTAGCTGTTATAGAATTATTCAGATTAACTTTAAATTGTATTCCTTTCATTTTTAATTTCTGATTTATATCGATATTTTTTACCTTAAAATTTATCTTTTTTGTTTGAATTCTATCTAGTAAGTTTTGGGTAGTATCAAGAGCAACTAAATTTCCTCTATCTATTATTGCTATTCTATCACACATTTGTTGCGCTTCGAATAAATAATGTGTAGTTAAAATAATTGTAACTCCTTCTTTATTTAATTTCTTGACGTTATCCCACAGATTATTTCTTAATTCTACATCTACACCAGCTGTTGGCTCGTCTAAAATCAAGATTGGAGGTTGATGAACCATCGCTTTTGCAATCAGCAATCTTCTTTTCATTCCCCCAGACAGGCTTCGCGAGTAAGAATTTGCTTTATTTTCAAGCGCAACCATTTTTAAAATTAGATCTGTTATTCTATCTTTTTTTTCAATTCCATATAGGCCAGCTTGTAACTCAAGTAATTTTCTTGGACTGAAAAACGCATCTAAGTTAACTTCTTGAGGAACTATACCAATAGATGCTTTTACTTGACGAGGATTTTTGTCTAAGTCAAACCCCCAAACATTTACTTTACCTTCGGTTTTTGTAACTGTACCCCCAAGTATACTGAGAAATGTTGTTTTGCCAGCTCCATTAGGACCAAGTAGACCAAAAATTTCACCCTGGTGAACCTTAAAATTTAAATTATTAAGAGCTTTATTTTCTTTTTTATTTTTAGAATGTGAGAAAACCTTTGTTAGATTTTCAACAGTTAAGGCAAATTTACTCATAGTTTGATTAAATATCAGATTAAAATTAATGTACTATATATATATGAGTCCAATAAAAAAAACAGACCATTATTATCTTGTTGACGGATCAGGTTATATCTTTCGGGCCTATTATGCTCTGCCGCCTTTATCAAGAAAGAGTGATGGTTTGCCTACAGGTGCAGTTAGTGGATTTTGCTCAATGCTCTTTAAACTCTTAGAGGACGTTAGATCAGATGATTCAAAATATAAACCGTCACATTTTGCAGTTATTTTTGACTCAGCAAGAAAAAATTTTAGAAATGAAATTTATAAAGAGTACAAAGCGAATAGAACAGAAGCCCCTGAAGATCTTGCCCCACAATTTGAATATATTAGAAAATCAGTAAAAGCATTCAATTTACCTTCAATTGAACTTTTGAATTATGAAGCGGATGATTTAATCGCAACTTATGCCAAAATTATAACTGATGCTGGTGCAAAAGTAACAATTATTTCATCTGATAAAGATCTTATGCAATTGGTTTCAAACGAAATAAGATTATTTGATCCGATGAAAAGTAAAGTTATTACTGAAAAAGAAGTTTTTGAAAAGTTTGGTGTTAAACCTGAACAAGTTATTGATGTTCAATCCTTAGCAGGTGATACATCTGATAATATACCGGGTGTTCCTGGTATTGGAGTTAAAACAGCCGCCGAATTAATAAATAAATATAAAACTTTAGACAATTTATTAAAGAATGCATCTGAAATTCCTCAAAATAAAAGAAGAGAAACGTTATTGACAAATAAAGAGAAAGCAATTTTAAGCAAAAAACTCGTGACATTAAAAGATGATGTTCCTATCAAAAATGATCCTTCAGAATTTTTAATTAAGAAAATAGATAAGGAAAAACTCTATAATTTTTTAAGAGAAATGGAATTTAATAGGTTACTTAGTCAGGCAATAAGTTTTTATGGAAATTCCCAAAATGACAATATAAATCTTAAAGACAAGTCTAAAGCACCATCAAAAATAGATACAAAACTTTACAAATGTATTCTTACGGAAAAAGATTTAGATAAATTAATAGAGAATTTAAATAAACAGACTGTCATTGCTATAGATACAGAGACATCTTCTCTCAATCCACAAGAGGCAAATTTAGTAGGTATATCTGTTAGTTATGCACCGAATGTATCTTTTTATATACCTGTGGGGCATGAAAAAGCTAACAATCTAAATAAGGATTTAGTTCTAAAAAAATTAAAAACTATTTTAGAGGACTCAAGCATAAAAAAAGTTGGGCAAAATATTAAATATGATTTTATAATATTTAAAAAGTTGGGTATCGAACTTAACTCAATTGAAGATACAATGTTGTTATCTTATACGATTGATGCAGGTAACAATCGGCATAATATGGATACACTTGCTGATCTGCATCTAGGACATAAAACTATCTCGTATAAAGAATTAGTTGGAGCTGGAAAAAAACAAAAAAATTTTTCAGAAATCGATCTTGACCAGGCCACTGAATACGCAGCTGAAGATGCTGACGTAACATTAAGATTATATGAAATATTATTAGAAAGGGTAAACAAAGAAAAACTTACTAAAATCTATGAAATATTTGAAAAACCTATGGTAAAAATTTTATCAAAGTTGGAGAGCAATGGTATAAAAGTTGATGATACATATTTGAAAAGATTATCCAAAAAATTTGAAGATAAACTAGTAAAAATTGAAGAAGAGATCTATAAAATTTCCAAAAAAAAATTCAATATAGGCTCTCCAAAACAACTTGGAGAAATTATTTATAATGAATTAAAAATAGCTAAATTAAAAAAAACAAAAAAAGGAAGCCTAGCTACAAATGCAAAAATTTTAGAGGATTTAGCGCTTGCTGGTCATAAATTTCCTACCCTGGTATTAGAATGGAGACAGGTTTCAAAGTTGAAAAGCACTTATACAGACGCTCTGCAAGAACATATCAGTAAAAAAACAAAAAGAGTTCACACCTCATTTTTGCTTGCAGCCACAAATACTGGAAGACTTGCTTCTAGTGATCCTAACTTACAAAATATTCCAATTAAAACCATAGATGGCAAAGAAATAAGAAAAGCTTTTGTAGCTGAAAAAAATAATATCTTAATTTCTGCTGACTACAATCAAATAGAGATGAGAATACTTGCTGATATGGCTGACGTAAAAGAATTAAAAAAAGCTTTTAAAAATAATCAAGATATTCATGCAATAACTGCTAGCCAGGTATTTGATCTTCCTATCAATAAAGTAACAGAGGACTTTAGGCGAAAAGCAAAAGCTATAAATTTTGGAATAATTTATGGAATAACTCAATATGGTTTAGCAAAACAAATTTCAGTTTCAAACGATGATGCTTTAGAGTTCATCAATTCTTATTTTAAAAAATTTCCTGAAATTAAAGACTATATGAACACCACTATCAAAACTTGCAGAAAACAAGGTTATGTTACTAATATTTTTGGTAGAAGAATTCATCTAAGAGGAATAAATGATAAAAATTTTAGTGTAAGAAGTTTTCAGGAAAGAGCGGCAATAAACGCACCTATCCAGGGTTCTGCTGCAGATATAATTAGATTAGCGATGATAAAAATTGATAAACTTTTAGAAGAAAAAAAATCAGCAAAAATGTTATTACAAATTCATGATGAATTAATTTTCGAATGCAGCAAAAAGGAAGAGCCGAGTATTAAGAATTTAATTAAAAATGCCATGATTTCTGTTTCAAGCTCAGACCAACATATGTTCTCAATACCTTTAGAAGTTAATGTTAATTCTGGTAACAACTGGGGGGAAGCACATTAACGCCTAAATTTTGACATTAAGATTAGCAGAATAATTATATGACACAGACTATTGCTTTAGTAGATGACGACAGAAATATTCTTACAGGTATAAGTATGGCCCTTGAAAGAGAAGGTTTTAAAGTTCAAACTTATATTGATGGAGAGTCCGCACTCATTGGATTAACAAGAAATCCTCCAGACCTAGCAGTTCTAGATATTAAAATGCCACGTATGGACGGTGAAGAATTACTAAAAAAACTAAAAAAAAAGATGTCCATACCGATAATTTTTTTGACTTCTAAAGATGAGGAAGTTGATGAACTTTTAGGTTTAAAATTAGGAGCTGATGACTTTGTTAAAAAATCGGGAGGATTTTCTACCAAAGTGTTAATTGAAAGAATACGAGTTCAGTTAAGAAAAAAAAATAATGTTGCTGATGATACAAAAAATATTATTAGCCATGGTAAACTCAAGCTAGACCCTGCTCAGCTTGAGTGTGAATGGGATGGGAAACCTTTGCCAGATAAATTAACAACCACCGAATTCTTGATAGTAAAAGAACTGGCAAAAAGGCCTGGAGTTATAAAAGAGAGAGCACATTTAATGGATATAGCATACAAGGAAAATACTGAAATTGAGGATAGAACTATTGACAGTCATGTTAAAAGAATAAGAAAAAAGTTCAAAAAAGTTGATGAAAAATTTTCTGCGATTGAAACTAGATATGGAAGTGGGTATAGATGGAATGTTAGTTAATGAGACAAAAAAAAACAGCATCTATATTAAAGAAATTTTTATTATTTAATCTTACAACATTTTCAATTTTAGGCCTATTAACAATATTTTATCTAAAGGCAATTCAACCAAATTTAATAAAAAAAAGAACGGTAAATCACAAACTTATAATTAGCAACACCGTTGACCATCTTAAAAGACTCAATGTGGATTATAGCAACGAAGGCATAAGAACTTTTTTACTTTCAACAAGGTTTCTATTTCAAAGTCTTGATAGAGTTCAGTTTTATGATTCAAACGGAGAATTGATTGGAGATACAAATATTTTAGATTTAGATCAAAGTGTATTTTCTCGATCAGATATAATTATTGAGGAGTCAATAGATGGCAAAACATCTGATAAAACAAAATCATCAAGTATATTTGAGGAAAAAAATATTAATATGGTTAAGAATATCATTTTAAAAAAATATAACAATGAGCCATTGACTTTATCAGAAAAAATTAAAAACGATTTTTTTGTAAGAACCTTAAGTAAAATTAAGTTATCCAATGAAGAAGTTGGTTATATTTTAGTTTCTGAGCAAGCAAATGACATTTTGAACGCTGTAAAAGAGAGAAAAGATTTTATTATTAGAACTGTTTTTGCTGTAGCATTAGTAATTTTAATTTTCTCATTATTTCTCAATAAATATATTTTAAAGCCAATTGGTTTATTGGTAAAATATAGTGATTCAATTAAGAAAAAATCAAATGAAAGCATTAATATAAAAAAAGCTTTTGTAAGGGATGATGAAATTGGAAAATTAACAATGTCAATAGACGAGATGACCAAAGAGCTTCAGCATAGAACAAATAGAGCTGAAACATTTTCTAATGATTTAGCACATGAAATCAGAAATCCGTTAGCATCTTTAAAGAGTGCATCAGAATTATTAGATAAGACAACAAATAAAGATGATAGTGAAAAGCTGCTCAAAATTATTAATCATGACGTTGAACGTATTGAAAGATTGATCACTGATTATTCTCAAATGTTGAAGGATGAAGCATCCTTATCTAGAGAAAAAATGAGTAAAATAAATTTAATAGACATTATAAATAATGTTGTTGAAGACTTTAAACAAGATCTTAATAATCAAAATAAGAACATTGATATAAAAATTATTGAAAAAATAAATACCAAAAATGGACGGCACATATTAGGTATTGAAAATAGATTAGAGCAAGTAATTGCAAATTTACTTGATAATTCGATTTCTTTTAGCCAAGAGAATCAAAAAATTGAAATTAAAGTCGAAGAAACTTCAAAAAATTTGGTTATGACCGTTAAAGATGAAGGGCCAGGTTTCTCTGAAACTTCACCTCAAAAAATTTTTAAACGATTTTATAGTAATAGGCCTAAAAGTTTCGGCAAACACTCAGGTTTAGGGCTAAATATCGTGAAGAATATTGTTGAATTGCACAAAGGTACCATTGCTGCATCTAATCGCTTGAATACTAAAGGCGCTCAAGTTGAGGTATTGCTTCCTAAATTTTCTTAGCAATCTACCTTGATAAGATAAGCTTATGTTGATAATAACATCTTCAAAATGTCTCAAGATTATAAAGTAAAAGATATTACGTTAGCTGATTTTGGCAGAAAAGAAATTTCATTAGCAGAAACTGAAATGCCAGGGTTAATGGCATTAAGAAAAGAATATAAAGGAAAAAAACCATTAAATGGAGCTAAGATTTTGGGTTGTCTTCATATGACAATTCAAACTGCTGTACTTATTGAAACATTAGTAGAGTTAGGTGCTGAAGTTAGGTGGTCTTCATGTAATATCTTTTCAACTCAAGACCATGCGGCTGCTGCAGTAGCTAAAGCAGGAATACCAGTGTTTGCCTGGAAAGGTGAAACCGAAAAAGAATATTGGTGGTGTGTCAAACAAACTATCGAAGGAAAAAAAGACTGGAAACCTAATATGATCTTAGATGACGGGGGTGATCTAACAGGATTGATGCATAAAGAATATAAAGACTTGTTAAAAAATATTAAGGGTGTATCGGAGGAGACAACAACAGGAGTATTGGCTTTAAAAAAAATGGAGTCAAACAAACAACTTCTCATACCAGCGTTTAATGTTAATGACTCCGTTACAAAGTCTAAGTTTGACAATTTGTATGGTTGTAGGGAAAGTTTAGTCGATGGGATCAAAAGAGCTACTGACGTAATGTTATCAGGAAAGGTTGCGGTTGTTGCAGGATTTGGAGATGTAGGCAAAGGCAGCGCTGCTTCACTACGTCAAGCAGGTGCAAGAGTGATGGTAACAGAAACAGACCCCATTTGTGCACTACAAGCTGCAATGGAAGGATATGAAGTAGTTTTAATGGATGACGCAGTTAAAAACGCTGATATCGTCGTGACGGCAACTGGAAATAAAGATATTGTTACAGCAGATCATATGAGAGATATGAAAGATAGAGCAATTTTATGTAATATTGGACATTTTGATAATGAAATTCAAGTAGAAGCATTAAAAAACTATAAATGGGATGAAATAAAACCACAGGTACATGAAATTGAACTCCCAAGCAAAAAAAGAATTATTTTATTAGCTGAAGGAAGGTTAGTTAACTTAGGATGCGCAACCGGTCATCCTAGTTTCGTAATGAGCGCCTCTTTTACAAATCAAGTAATCGCGCAAATTGAATTATGGAACAATTCAAAAAAATATGAAAACAAAGTTTATGTGCTGCCAAAGCATTTAGACGAAAAAGTAGCAATGTTACATTTGGAAAAAGTTGGTGCTAAATTGACAAAAATGTCTAAGGAGCAAGCAGATTATATTAGCGTTGAACCATCAGGACCATTTAAGCCAGATACATATCGCTACTAATAGTAGCTAATGATTGTAAAATCTTTAGATCACCTAAACATTATTTCTAAAAAAATTTCAAAAAAATTGGAAAATGGAGATTGGATATTTTTAATTGGTGAAATTGGTGTAGGAAAAACTACATTCACAAGATATTTAATTAATAATTTACAAAATCAAAAAGGGCTTAAAGAAACAGAAGTTTTAAGTCCTACATTTAATTTACTATACGAATATGAAATTGAAGATTTGAAAATTATGCATTACGATCTTTATCGTATAAAAAAAAACGACGATCTTAATAATCTAGGAATTTTTTCTGATAATAGTAAAGTTATAAAAATCATTGAGTGGCCGGACTTAATTCAAACACCATTAAAAGATAAATTAGAAATTTATTTAGAATATAAAGAAAATGAAAATGAAAGAAACATGATATTAAAAGGCTTAGGTAAATGGGAAAGCATAAAATATGAAGTATGAATTGAAAAAAGTTTCTGGAGACGCATCTTTTAGGGAGTTCTATAGATTAAAAAAAAATAATAAAACTTCAATAATCGTATCTGCTAAAAAAGAAAAATTTAAAAATTTGGCGGTATATACAGCAATAAATAATATATTAAGATTAAATAAGATTAATGCGCCAAAATTATTAAGTAATAATTATAAAAACAATATTATTGAAATATCTGATTTAGGGGAGCAATCTTTCTATGATTATATAATTTCAAAAAAAAATAAGTTTAATGCTTATAAATCCTTAATTAGATTACTTATAAGAATACAAAAAATAAAAATTAAAAAAAACTACAAATTTAAAAAACTTAAAATTAAAATCCCAAAATATACTCTTACTAATCTTCATAAAGAGTCCGATTTGTTCTTTGATTGGTATTTGAAATATTTCCTTAAAAATAAGAAGATTCATAAGATAAAAAAATTTTTAAGATCTGAGTTGAATAAAGTTTACAAAAGACTGAATTATGAAAATGACACTTTCGTACATAGAGATTTTCATATTTCAAATGTAATGATTAAAAAAAAAAAACTTGGATTAATTGATAGTCAAGATGCAATTATTGGGAATCCTTTATATGACGTATCATCTCTAATTGATGATGTAAGAATAAAATTACCAAATAAATTTCAGAAAAAGCTTTTGGATTTTTATCATCAGAAATCAAAACTTAAGAACGATAAAATTCAAAAATTAAAAAATGATTTTGATATTTTATCTGTACAAAGAAATCTAAAAATATTAGGAATATTTGTGCGCTTACACAAAAGAGATAAAAAAGATAATTATCTTAAATTTTTACCCCACACATGGAAATTAATTGAAAGAAGATTGGGAAATCCAGTTTTAAAAAATTTAAAGATATTATTTTATAAACACTTGCCAATAAAAAAATTAAAAAAATTAAATAAGATATGAATATTAAACATGCAATGGTTTTAGCAGCAGGATTAGGTAGAAGAATGAAACCTATTACTCTCAAAACTCCAAAACCTTTATTAGAAATAAATAATATTAGTTTATTAGAAAGAGCAATAAACTTACTTATCAATCACGGTGTCCAAGAGATTAGTATTAATGTTCATTTCCTTCCAGATAAGATAAAATCATTTATTAATAAAAAAAAATTTAACGCTAAAATAAGTATTTCCAATGAATCAGATTTACTATTAGACACAGGAGGAGGCGTTCTTAAAGGAACTAAAAATTTTGGTGATAATCCTTTTATTGTAATTAACCCCGATACGATTTGGAGCAAAAACTATTTAGATGAATTAAAAAAACTTGAGTTAATTTATTTCAAAAATAAGAAACCAGTTTTACTATTAGTGAATAAGAAATTATCTGTAGACCCATCTTTTAATGGAGATTTTAATTTAAAAGATGAAATAATTACAAAGGATGATGAAAATCATTTTATTTTTACTGGACTTCAAATAACTAATAGAAGTTTTTTGGTTGGAGAAAAATCACAAATTTTTTCAATGAATAAAATATGGAATGCACTAATTAAAACTAGAAACTTAAATGGTTTAGAAAGTAATCAAAAATTCTTTCACCTAAATACTTTTGAAATGTATAAAAAAATATTAAGTTTTAATATTACTGATTAAAAATTATGTTTTTAGCTCTAGATTTGTCTAAATAATAATATTTATTAATTTTTAAATTATCTTTGAATTCAATTACCAAAGGATTTCCTGTAGGTATTTCTAATTCATTAATTTTTTCATCTGAAATATTGAATAAATATTTACACAATGCTCTAAGAGAGTTTCCATGAGCAGAAATCAAAATATTTTTATTGTTTGTGAGATTTTTTTTAATCTCATTTTCATAAAAAGGTACTACTCTATCGTAAGTACTTTTCAAAGACTCTGCAAAAGGGATCATGCCTACAGGTATACTGGAATTCAAAGGACTAAATAAATTATGATATTCACTTTTTTCCTCTATCGGTGGAGGAGCTATATCCCAGGACCTTCTGTACTTTTTAAATTGATCTTCACCAATTTTTTTCTTAGTTTCTTCTTTGTTTAATCCAGTTAAAGAACCATAATGTCTCTCATTAAGTTGCCAGGCAGTATTGAATTTTAGTTCTAAATTATTTTTTTTAAGAATAGTTGTTAAAGTTTTGATCGCTCTTTTTAAACAAGAGGTATAAGAAACATCTATATTTATATCTAAATCTTTAATGAATTGACCTGATTTTTCTGCTTCGAGAACACCTTTTTCTGATAAATCTACATCAACCCAACCTGTAAACCTATTTTCTGCATTCCAAACACTCTGTCCATGTCTTGTAAGAATTAATTTCGTCATAATAGTTAAAGCAGTTATTATGTACTATATTAAATCAATAATGAAAAATACTATATTTAAATTAACCGAGAATGTTTATTACATT
>MDSV01076541.1_pt1 | contig 28058 bp, 25 predicted proteins | sample 810851 | NCBI WGS metagenome assembly MDSV01 (sample SAMN05326640, study PRJNA326480) | marine metagenome | isolation source: seawater | place: Atlantic Ocean: North East | collected 2012 | reverse complement strand
CCAAAGGGTGCTGGCGAAGTCATCGCTGTTCATGCCAAGCGTGGTGCCGCTGGTGCCTGTAACCATGAGGAGGATCATGCCGACCGAGACGATGGCGATCAAAATCCAGAAAAGGCGCAAGGCATAAACTCCCGGTCCGAGACGACAAGATATTGTCCCGATATCGGGTTTCAGGCGGCGATAACAAGGGTCGCGAGGAAAACGATCTCGCTGATCTGCGCGGCAGCGCCCAGCGTGTCTCCGGTATGGCCGGCGATCCTCTTTCTGACGAAGGCGGAAAACAGCAGTGAGGCAATGCCGGCAAAGGCAAGGGCTGCCACCACCTGGACGAATGCATTCGCCGCGATGCCGAGCGCAACGCACAAAAACAGGGCAATCGCCTCTGCGGACGCCGTGGTCCGGACGCCGGGCCGTCCGAGCGTCGCGGCTGCGCCATCCGTGCGCGCTGCGGGCAATATTGTCCACTGCAGCACAAGGCTTCCGCGACCGGCAATGGCCGCCGCAATGAACAGCAACGCCGCCGCGGTCGCGCCGTAATGCGGAACGAGTGCGGCAAGCGCCGCCGCCCGCAACAGCAGCGACAGAACGATCGCGGTGACGCCGAAAACGCCGCAATGGCTGTCCTTCATGATCGCCAGTGCCGTCTCGCGGTCGCGCCCGCCGAAAAGCCCGTCGGCGGCATCGGCGAGACCGTCTTCGTGGAGCCCGCCGCAGATCATGATCGAGATCAGCACGGCGATAAGCGCGGCAAGCAGCGGCGAAGCGCCGAGCCAGACGAACCCGGCCAGTGCGATGGCGGGCAGGATGGTTGCAATCGCGCCGGCAAGCGGGTACGCCCAGGCAGCGCGGGCGCCCGCCGGCATCTCGGCCATCAGCAGGTCAGGCATTCTGAGACGTGTCAGGAAGCTAAGGGCGCTCGTCAAGTCGGTAATGAAGAATGGCATCTTCATCGGTTTGTGCTCGTTTCCAGGTCTTCGGCCTTGCTAGCCGGCCGTTTGAAAAATATGAGCTTTGGCAACGCTGTCAGCATAGCACGGGACAAGACAAATGAGCGATGGACACCCATTCGAGGATTTTCGCACTTTGCTGGACGCCTTCCCCAAGGCCGACGCACAGATACTCTCTCAGACGAGAAAACGCAACTCTGTACTTACCAAACCTCCGGGTTCGCTTGGCAGGTTGGAAGAGATCGCTATGTGGCTTGCCGCCTGGAGCGGCCGCACGCCGGCGGTCAATCGGCCCATGGTTGCGGTGTTCGCCGGTAACCACGGCGTTGCCGCCCGGGGCGTTTCGGCCTACCCGCAAGCCGTCACAAAGCAGATGGTCGACAACTTCGCCAAGGGCGGTGCGGCGATCAACCAGATCTGCGCCAGCGTTGATCTCAGCCTGAAAATCTTCGATCTCGCGCTCGATCATCCCACCGGCGACATCTCGGTCGAGCCGGCGCTTTCGGAGCGGGATTGCGCCGCCACCATGGCCTACGGCATGGAGGCGGTCGCCGGCGGCGTCGATCTTCTCTGCCTCGGCGAGATGGGGATCGGCAACACCACCGTGGCCGCCGCGCTCAGCTACGGGCTTTATGGCGGCAGTGCCGCCGACTGGGTCGGTCCGGGCACGGGTGTGGAAGGGGAAGCTTACGAACGCAAGGTCGCGCTGGTCGAGCAGGCCGTGACGCTTCACAAGGATCACCTGTCCGATCCGCTGGAAGCCTTGCGCCGCCTTGGCGGGCGGGAACTGGCGGCAATCGCCGGCGCGATCATCGCCGCGCGCATGCAGAAGGTGCCGGTGCTGATCGACGGCTATGTCGCGACCGCCGCCGCCGCCGTGCTGAAAGCCGCCAATCCCTCGGCGCTCGACCATTGCATGATCGCCCATGTTTCCGCCGAGCCGGGTCACCTGAAGCTCGTGCAGAAACTCGGCAAGACGCCGCTCTTGGCGCTTGGCATGCGGCTGGGCGAGGGCACGGGCGCGGCCCTTGCGGCGAGCCTGGTGAAGGCCGCCGCCGCCTGTCATACAGGCATGGCCACATTCGAGGAAGCCGGTGTGTCCGACCGGGAAGCGTGAGTCACAAACGTGTCGCAGGACTGTCACGGGCCTGTGGCAGTTTGCGCCCTAAACCGGGCGACACCGCAGGCCTTTCAGGCTAGGTAAGTGATTTGTCTGGTTTCGAAAACGGCGAAGGATAATGCATGGCCCCGATCGAGAAGAAGAAGGGATTCCGCCATCTGCTCGCGGCTGGCGGCTATTCGTTCCAGGGCTTCATGCGGTTGCTGAAAGAAGAGGCCTTCCGCCACGAACTGATCGGCTTCGTGGTCGGCCTCGTGTTGTTCTTCCTTGTCGGCGCCAGCGCCGTTCAGTTCATGATCTTCGTGATCCTGATGCTGTGCCTGTTCGGGGTAGAAGCACTCAATACCGCCGTCGAGGAGATCATCGACCGGGTGTCGCCGGAGCTTTCTGTGGAAGGCCGGCACGCCAAGGACCTCGGCTCGTTCGCGACCTTCTGCCTGATCAGCAGCAATTTTATCTACGCCGTTTACGTGGTGTTTTTCTAAGGCGCTTGGCGCTCATGCCGGTAGACGAGGTTCGCCGGGTGCGGGGCAGGGGCGTCCGGATCGAGCCGAGCGCCGAGCCGTTCGGCAAGGCGGATCGAGTGGGCGTTGTCCGGATCGACATAGCTGACGCATTCGCTCACGCCGAGCGTTGCAAAACCCCAGTCGCGCAGTGCTGACGCCGCCTCGAGCGCATATCCCTTGCCCTCCGCGGCGTCATAGACGAACCAGCCGAGTTCCAGTTCGGGAAAGAGCGGCCCCTTGCAGAGCGCCACCTGTCCCATCGTTTCGCCCGTCTGGCGGTCTTCGAACATCAGCGCGCCATGGCCGAAGAGCGACCATTGGGCGACATCGTTGCAGAAGAACGACCACGCCGTTTCCTCGCTGTGCGGTCCGCCCATGTAGCGGGCGCGATCGGAGGCGAGAAAGGCGAAATAGGCGGGCCAGTCGGCAAAGACGAGCGGGCGCAGAAGCAGCCGTTCGGTTTCGATCACCGGGATCGCGGCGATGTCATGCGGCATTGGCGGCCTCGTGCCGGCGCGCGCCGTCATCGGCCTGCAGCGCCTCGATGATCTCGGCTTCGAGCGCGTCTTCGAACGCCAGGGCGGCCGCCGCGTCTTCTTCAGGCTGAAGCGGCGCGTCATTGGCAACCTTGCGGCCCCGGCGTTTCAGCGCCGCGGCAAGGCGGTCGCGGCCGCTGCGGGTTTCGGACGTCCGGGCCGGGGTCTCGATCGTGATGCTGTCGGGCGCAAACGGCATCGCCCGTTCGGTGGAGAGGGCCACGGTGAGGCCGGTGTCCTGGTGATGGAGTGCTGCTGCCGGCAGGTCGATCACCCGGCCCGCGGGGAACAGGATCGTGGCGAGCGTGCCCTCGCCGGGGGCGGATTGCAGGATCAACTCGCCCTGATGGGCTTCGGCAAGCTGCTTGACGATCGCAAGGCCGAGGCCGAAGCCCTCGACGTCGCGGGCTTCCGCGCCGCGCGAGAAGGCGGTGGTGGCAAGCGCCAGCGCATCCTCGTCCATGCCGCAGCCGAAGTCGCGAACGCTGAGATACTGGCCGCCCTCCGCGGTCGTGCCGGCCAGGATCAGCACCTCGGAATGTTCATCGGAAAACTTGACCGCATTCGAGATCAGGTTGAGCAGCATCTGCTTCACCGCTCGGCCATCGGCCGTGATCGGCGAAAGCGCGCCAGCGACATCGCATTTGAGGGCGATCGCCTTGGCCGCGGCCGCGCCGCCGATCATCGCCATCGAGGCATCGATGACGTCGACGAGATAGACCGGCTGCTCGTTCAGCCGATAGCCGCCGGCCTCCAGCCGCGACAGGTCCAGCACGCTGTCGATCATGTCGAGCAGGTGCCGTCCGGACTGATGGATGTCGGCGGCATATTCGCGGTAGTGGGCGTTGGGCAGCGGTCCCATCATCTCGGTCTTCATGATTTCCGAAAAGCCGATGATCGCGTTGAGCGGCGTGCGCAGGTCGTGCGACATCGCGGCGAGGAAGGTCGATTTGGCCTGGTTGGCCGCCTCGGCGGCCTCGGCCGCGGCTTCCGCCTTGGCGAGGCTTTCGGTCAGTTGTCCGGCAAGCAGGTCCTTTTCGCTTTCCCTGGTTTTCAGCGCCTTGTCGCTCGCGGCGATATGATGGTTGAAATAGGCGATGAACAGCATGACGATCGCGAGTACGGCCGCCAGGCCGATATCGAAGGGTTCGCGGCTCTGATAGGCGACGAGGCCGAAGGCGATGACCGCCGGCAGGAAGACATGCCAGGCCGAGCGCGGCAGCGCGACCGCGCCAAGCGCCATCATCGACAGCGCGACAATCACCATGGACGCCTTGAAGAAGGGCAGGGCAGCGCCGCCGCAGGCGCTGCATTCCAGAACGGAGAGAAGCGCCCAGGCGCCGCCGGCAAGCCAATAGGCGCCGATCACGCGGGCGTTCCATTTGCGCACCGATGCGGTATCCTCGCCCGCGCGCGCGGCCTGACGGATGGTCAGGAATGCCACCCCGTGCAGGATCAGCGCCGCCAGAGCCCAGACCGCGAAGATCAGGTCGCGCCCGAGATAGAGGAAGCCGAAGCCGGCAAGCGCCAGCATGATCGCGATCGCTGGCGCGCTCTTTTCGAGACTTTGAAGCGCGGCATGGAATTCGCCGGCGGAATCGGCTTCGTTGCGGGGGCTGGCAATCAGTTCGGCACGGTTCGTCATCGCATCCATCCTCGATTGAGGGGGAGGATACGAACGAATTGTTAAGAAATCCGTAAAGGATTTGTTAGGGCTGTTTTTTAAGACGGCGGTAACACATCTATGCCGGGAGCCGGCAATAAGGGAGCTTTCGCTGACAGATCAGATTGAACTTGCAGAACGGATCGCGGCCTGCCGCATCTGCCGCGATCGTCCGCAGATGGCCGAGCCGCTGCCGCATGAACCGCGCCCCGTCGCGATCCTGTCGCCGACCGCGCGGGTGCTGATCGCCGGTCAGGCCCCGGGGCTCAGGGTGCACGAGACCGGCATTCCGTTCAACGACCGCTCCGGCGACCGGTTGCGCGACTGGATGGGCGTCGATCGCGCGGCGTTTTACGACACGGCGCGTTTCGCCATCATGCCGATGGGTTTCTGTTTTCCGGGCTATGACGCGCGCGGCAGCGACCTGCCGCCGCGCCGGGAATGCGCGCCGCAATGGCGCGAGCGGGCGATGGCGGCGATGCCGCAGATCGAACTCGTGCTCGCCATCGGCATGTATGCCCAGAAATGGCATATGGGCGAGGCGAGCCGGAAGACGCTTACGGAAACCGTGCGCAATTGGCGCGCCAGCTATTTCGCCAATACCAGCCCCCGCATTCTGCCGCTGCCGCATCCAAGCTGGCGCAATACCGCATGGCTGAAGCGCAACCCGTGGTTCGAGGCCGAAGTGCTGCCGGAACTAAGGGCGGCGGTGCGGCTTTTCGCGGGGTGATGGCACGGCCCGGCGTCGCGCGGAATGGCCCTTTCAAATCGAAAAATTGATGCTATAAGAGCAAAAATATTTTACGGAGAGCGGAAATGGATCGCCTGGATAGGAAAATTTTGCGCCTCATACAGGAGGACTCGACGCTGGCGGTTGCCGATATCGGCAAGAAGGTCGGCCTTTCGACGACGCCCTGCTGGCGGCGTATCCAGAAGATGGAAGAGGAGGGCGTGATCAAGCGGCGGGTCGCGCTGCTGGACCCGGAAAAGGTCAACGCCAATGTCACCGTCTTCGTCGCGATCCGCACTAACACCCATTCGGTAGAATGGCTGAAGCGGTTTTCCGAGGTGATCGCGGATTTCCCGGAAGTGCTGGAGTTTTATCGCATGAGCGGCGAGGTCGATTATCTGCTGCGCGTGGTGGTGCCCGATATCGCGGCCTATGACGCCTTCTACAAGCGGCTGATCGCCAAGATCGAGATCCGCGACGTCTCGTCCTCCTTTGCCATGGAGCAGATCAAGTTCTCGACCCAATTGCCGCTCGACTACATGAAGATCGAGCCCGCCCGCAACGGCGAATGATAGATCGTCCCGAGGTTGTGCGAATTAAGGGTATGTAAACCATAAGCTGACGAATTTTTAACGCTTCATGCGCTATGGCTTTGATAAGTCATCACGTACGGAGCCTTCCATGAAAAAACTGTCTGCGTCACTTCTCGCCGTTTACGGCGCATCATGCTTTCCGGCATTTGCCGCCGATCTGGCGCTGCGCCCGCCAATTCAGCCGGTGGCCTATCAGGAAGTCTATGTCGAGGAAGAGCCGCTTTGGAATGGTCCCTATGCGGGCCTCGGCGGCGGCTATGGCTGGACCGGCGGTCGCGGTACGATCAGCGGCGGAGGCGCCGACCGCCTGGACTATAACGGCGCGATTGCCAATCTGTTTGCCGGCTACAACAAGCAGCTTGGCAACAATATCGTCGTGGGCATTGAGGGCGACGCCGATTACAGCTGGGGCAAGCAGAAATTCGCGACCGGGCTGGGGTTTGACATTGAGGGCGGCTCCGACTGGAGCGGTACCCTGCGCGGCCGGTTGGGGTATTCCTTCGGCAATGCGTTGGTGTATGTCACCGGCGGCGCTGCGGTCGCCAATGCCTATATTCGCGCACTGGACGTCAGCGTCAGCGATACGATTTACGGCTATACCGTCGGCGCGGGCCTCGACTACGCCGTCACCGACAGCATCTTCACGCGGCTGGAATATCGTTATACCGGCTACCCGGATCAGAAGGTCGTCGACGATCTGGCCTCCGCTGCCGGCGGCACGGCCAAGTTCAAGATGCATACCCACGCGGTGATGGCCGGTCTTGGCGTGAAATTCTGATCCCGTCTTGTTTCGGCACATGGCAGCAACCGGCCTTGCGGCTTTACGCAGGGCCGTTTTTTCTTTATTGACCTGCCTCGTTTAAGACGCCGTGCGATACGGCAGTTTGTCCACCCGCATTCGTTGGCGGGACTGGTTTCAAGGAGCATGATATGTCTGACCAGATTTCCCTCATCTTTCCTGATGGCTCGAAGCGCGAATACGCCGCCGGCACGACCGGCCGCGATGTCGCCGAATCGATCTCCAAGTCGCTGGCCAAGAAGGCCGTCGCGATCGCCCTTGATGGCGAGCTGCGCGACCTCGCCGACCCGGTAAGCGATGGCCGTATCGAGATCGTCACCCGCACCGACGACCGCGCGCTGGAACTGATCCGCCACGACGCCGCCCATGTGATGGCCGAAGCCGTGCAGGAGCTTTGGCCCGGCACACAGGTCACGATTGGTCCGGTGATCGAGAACGGCTTCTACTACGACTTCGCGCGTGAGGTTCCGTTTACCCCGGAAGACCTGCCGAAGATCGAAAAGAAGATGAAGGAGATCATTGCCCGAAACGCGCCGTTCACCAAGGAGATATGGTCGCGCGAAAAGGCGAAGAAGGTGTTCGCCGAAAAGGGCGAGGCCTACAAGGTCGAGCTGGTCGACGCGATCCCGGAAGGGCAGGACCTCAAGATCTATAGCCAGGGCGACTGGTTCGACCTTTGCCGTGGCCCGCACATGACCTCGACCGGCCAGATCGGCAACGCCTTCAAGCTGATGAAGGTGGCCGGCGCCTATTGGCGCGGCGACAGCAACAATCCGATGCTGACCCGAATCTATGGCACCGCCTGGGCCGACCAGAAGGATCTCGACGCCTATCTGACCTTCCTCGAGGAAGCCGAAAAGCGCGACCATCGCCGCCTCGGCCGCGAGATGAACCTGTTCCATTTCCAGGAAGAGGGGCCGGGCGTCGTCTTCTGGCATTCCAAGGGCTGGCGCATGTTCCAGTCGCTGACCTCCTATATGCGCCGCCGGCTTGCCGGCGAATATGAGGAGGTCAACGCGCCGCAGGTGCTCGACACCTCGCTGTGGAAGACCTCCGGCCATTGGGAATGGTATCGCGAGAACATGTTCGCCGTTGCCTGCGCCGATGAGGAGGCCGAGGACAAGCGCGTCTTCGCGCTGAAGCCGATGAACTGCCCCGGCCACGTCCAGCTTTTCAAGCACGGTCTGAAGTCCTACCGCGAACTGCCGATCCGCTATGCGGAATTCGGCGTCGTCCATCGCTACGAGCCGTCGGGCGCGATGCACGGGTTGATGCGCGTGCGCGGCTTCACGCAGGACGATGCCCATGTGTTCTGCACCGAGGAGCAGCTTGCGGAAGAATGCCTGAAGATCAACGATCTGATCCTGTCGGTTTACGAGGATTTCGGGTTCGACGAGATCGTGGTGAAGCTCTCCACGCGGCCTGAAAAGCGCGTCGGCTCCGACGAGAGCTGGGATCACGCCGAGGCGATCATGACCTCGGTGCTGAAGACCATCGAGGCGCAGTCGGGCGGCCGCATCAAGACCGGCATCCTGCCGGGCGAGGGCGCGTTCTACGGACCGAAATTCGAATATACGCTAAAGGACGCGATCGGCCGCGAATGGCAGTGCGGCACCACCCAGGTGGATTTCAATCTGCCGGAGCGCTTTGGCGCCTTCTATATCGACTCGACCTCGGAAAAGAAGCAGCCGGTGATGATCCACCGCGCGATCTGCGGCTCGCTGGAACGCTTCCTCGGCATCCTGATCGAGAACCATTCCGGCCACATGCCGCTGTGGTTCGCGCCGCTGCAGGTGGTGGTCGCCACGATCACCACCGAGGCGGATGGCTACGGCGAAAAGGTCGCCAAGCGCCTGCGCGATGCGGGACTTTCCGTCGAGACCGATTTCCGCAACGAGAAGATCAACTACAAGGTCCGCGAGCACTCGGTGGCCAAGGTTCCGGTGATTCTCGTCTGCGGCATGCGCGAGGCGGAAGAGGAAACGGTCAACATCCGCCGCCTCGGCTCCCGCGACCAGCAGTCGATGTCGCTCGATGATGCGCTGGCCCTGCTGATCGACGAGGCAACCCCGCCCGACCTGAAGCGCAAGCGGGCGTAATGTCCTGAAAGGGGCGGGGCTAGTGGCTCCGCCCTCAGAATGTTGGCAAGGCTCTTCACCCCATCGGCGTCATCCTCGGGCTTGACCCGAGGATCCAGGCAGATTTGTACAGCGTTAAAATGACCTTATGATTCAATTGGTTGGTCGGTATGGATGCTCGGGTCAAGCCCGAGCATGACCCCTCTGGGTGGGATCAGCAAGGATCAACAACTCTGAAGCTGCGGCTTTATCTGCATTCTGGATGGCGGGGCTTGTGGTTCCGCCTTTTTTTATGGCGCGAAATCGATCACCCGTGGGCGCGCGCCGCTCGCGAAATTGCGCAGCTTTCGGCAGGCATAGGCCAGTCTGTCCCTGATCCTGTTTGCCAGTCTTTCGCCCGGCGTCGCGCCATAGGATTTGTGGCTGGCCCTTTCTGAAATATTGCTCGCGCTTGCAGGCTCTGCGCTGGTCTGCAAACGCGTCTGGATGCAGAGCGCGGGCGAGAGCTGGAACAGCGACAGCGTTTCGGCGACGCCGCCGCGCGGGTCGAACAGCGTGGTGTCCACCGCCATGCGCAACTGCCTGCTTTCAGCCAGCATTCGGGCAGCGCCCTTGCGCGTGATCACATAACCTGCGGTGCCGATGTGGCAGCCGGCAAGGCGCCGGATCTCGCGGTCGCCGATGGCGGCTTCTGGCGCCCGTCCCATCTCTATCGGCTTCAGGCTGGTTTCCAGTTTGACGACGTCTGCCTCTTCCGGCATCCAGTCTGCTATCGCGGAAAGAACCTCGGCTGCGTCGCAGCTCAGGTCGATATCATCCTCGAAAATCGCGGCGCAATCCTCTTCGCTGTCGAGCAGCAGGCGCCAGGCCTTGATATGGCTGAGATAGCAGGCGATCTCACCGGGTTGCAGCCGGATGCTGACCGGCGTCGGATAAGCGCAGGCCGCCGCGATCGCGTCTGGAGAAAGCGACCGGGCGTCAACCGCCGGGACCCGGGTGAAGGCAACATCCCGTTCGAAAAGCAGCGCTTCCACACGCTTCAGCCTTGCTTTATCGCGGTCAAGATTGATGACGAATGTGAGCACGGTGCCCTTTCGCGCTGGCGGAGGAATGTCGCCTTTGCGGCAATTCCGGGCAAGGCGGCTCACCCTTTTCAATTGCCTGAAACATTGGAATAGAGCGATTCACGGAATGCTCCGCGATTGCATAGCAGTTTTATAGCGCGGGCTCGGTCGCTTGCAAGATGAAGCGGGGCGCTGTCGAAAGTCGATAACGCGCTTGCGGTAAGCGCCGATCCTGTATCTGAGGCACAGGCGCAGGCGGCGCAGGCCGTCACACACCACATAGCGAGCGTATTCGACGGCATTTGTTCCACAGGATTTCCGGCTTCTCGGAACCGGGTTGTTCGAGCAGTAACCCAGGCGGGGCAGGCCGCAGCGATAGGCGATATCGTCCTGAATGCAGATCGCGGGATCGATCTGGTAGTTGATCATCTCGTGCTTCAGCCGGGGCCGCGGATTGAACATCACCGCGTCGACGCCCATTGCGAGTTTATCGCTGTTTTCCAGCAGCTTGCGAGCGCCCTTTCGGCTGAGAATATAGGCGGCCGACCCCAGATGTCGGGATCGCAGACGAAAGAGCTCACGTCCGAAAACCGTATCCACGGAGCATCTTTCAAGGCGCACGGGCTGGAGGCAGGTTTCCAGCTTGACGACATCCGCATCCTCGGGGAACCAGCTTTCCGCCTGTTCCAGAAAGACGCCGATATCCTCGGCGAGATGGACATCGTCCTCGAAGATTGCGACGAGCGGCGCCCCGCTTTCCAGAAATGCCTGCCAGCATTTGACATGGCTGAGATAGCAGCCGTACTGGGTGGGCGTCAGAGCGTGGCTTCCGGCTCTTGGATAGCTGCCGCGCCTGACGATCTCGTCAAGCGCGACCGTGCGGCCGTCAACGGCCTCGATCCATTCGGCACGCAGGCCGACTGCATCGAGCGCGCCTGCGAGATGCTCACGCCTGTTGGCATGCTGTCGAAGACTGATCACATATATCAGCAAATCTCGGCCCCCCGCGACGTGCCGTCACAATATCTCATGCGCTGCGCGGGCAACAGAGGGGACCTCAGGAAATCCCGGATAAACAGACATCGGACAATGTGCTGGAGGCTGATCCGTCTTCGCCGGCGTTCCATCTGTCTGCTCTGCCACACCTTCGCGGACATAAGTCGATTCCGTCTGGCTGCGGCGGGCTTCAATCGAACCCGTCGGCGTCGGTGTTCGCCTTGTTTTCGGACAGCAGCAACTCGACATCCTCGGTGCCGGCGGAGGAGACCGTGAAGGTCTTCTCGAAGAGGTTGTCCTGGTTGCGGGCCACGGCGGTGTAGCTGCCCTCGGCGAGGATCATCGTCGGCATGGCGCTGCTGCTTTCGGTCAGCACGTCACCGGAGGCGCCGAGCACCGTCCAGGCCGTGTCGGCGAGCGCTTCGCCTCCCGTTTCGCCGGCCAGCTTCAGGGTCACCTCGGCGGCATTGATCTTCAGCTTGGCGTCGGTGATCTCGCCGGCCTTGACCTTCAGCCTGGCATGGGTTTCGGCATTCAGCGTGCCATAGGAGGATACCACGTCATAGGTTCCGGCGCGCAGGCGCAGAATGCTGCCGGGCGCGATATCCTCGGCCACCAGTTCGCGGCGGTCGTCGTGGTCCTCATAGACCGAGAAACGAAGCTCGCTGGCGCTGGCGGGCTTGCCGTCGCCGAGCCGGGCATTGAGCATCAGCCCGCCGGCGTTCAGCACAAAGGAAATCTGCTCCGCCTCGCCGGCCTCGTGGGCGATGCGCACCTTGCGCGTTGCCGACGCCCGGCCGAAGGCGCAGTTGATGAAATAGTCGCCGGGGGAAAGCTCGATGGTCTTGGTGCCGCCCTCGGCCGATGCGACCAGTCGCAGCCGGCCGTTGGTGTCCGGAATGGTGGTGAATACCCGCCAGAACAGGCCGTCGCGCATGACATTGCCATCCTCGGCCAGCCGCGCCTCAAGCTTCACCGGGCGCTTTTCGCCAGGCTGCTGCGTGCCCCGCATCAGGGAGAAGGGATCGTCGGAGTGAACCGATGGCGTGCTCTGGGCCAGCGTTGCGGTCGGCGCGGCCAGCAAAAGCCCGGCCATGACCGCGGCGATGGGCCGAAGGGAATGATGTCTTGGCGTTCTGTGCGGAAACATGTTGCTCGCCGGTTGACTTGCATACCGCAAGTGTTCACTTCAATGTCCGATTGCGTAGTGACCCGAATATCGTGGCGTTTTCAAGAGCGTCGCATGATTTTTTGACTGAGTGAGGCCCCGCCGTGACTGCCAAGAATGACACCCTCATCGATTTCCTGAAAACCCGCCGCTCGACGCCGGTGCTGCAGCTTGCGGCCCCCGGTCCGGAGCGCGGCGAGATCGAGGAAATGCTGACCATCGCCTCGCGCGTTCCAGATCACGGCAAGCTCGCGCCCTGGCGTTTCATCGTGTTTGCCGGCGCGGCGCGCGAGGAGGCAGGCGAGAAGCTTGCCGAGATCATGAAGGCGGACGATCCGGAAGCCTCGGCGGAGCGGCTGAAGCTGGAGCGCGAGCGTCTTACGCGCGCGCCGCTGGTGATTGCCGTCGTCAGCCGGGCGGCGGTTCATCCCAAGATCCCGGAATGGGAGCAGGTGATGTCGGCGGGCGCGGTATGCTACAATCTCGTGGTCGCGGCCAATGCCTTTGGCTACGGCGCGACCTGGCTCACCGAGTGGTATGCCTTCGATGAGCGGGCCAAGCCGGCGCTGGGCCTGGAAGCGGACGAGAAGATCGCCGGCTTCATCCATATCGGCACCCGCACGGAAGCGCCGTTCGAGCGCGTGCGGCCGGCGCTGGAAGATATCGTCACCTGGCGCGGCGAGGCCTGATCACCATGTTCTACACCACCGACACCAATGCGCATGGCATGCCGCATGATCCGTTCAAGGCGATCGTCGCGCCGCGGCCGATCGGGTGGATCGGCTCGCGCGGCCGGGACGGCAAGGACAATCTCGCGCCCTATTCGTTTTTCAACGCGGTCTCGTCATCGCCGCCGGTGGTGATGTTTTCCTCCGACACGGTCAAGGACAGCTTCACCAATATCGAGGAGACCGGCGTGTTCACCGCCAGTCTCGTGAGCCGCGACCTTGCCGAGAAGATGAACACCACCTCGGCCGCTCTTCCACGCGGCGAGAGCGAGTTCGAGGCGGCGGGCCTGACCGCCGTGAACGGGCAATTGGTGGACGCCGCCTTCGTGGGCGAAGCCTATGCGGCGCTTGAGTGCCGCGTGACACGGATTATGGCGGCTCCGACGCTTGATGGGTTCCCGACCGAAAGCAGGCTGGTGTTCGGTCAGGTGGTCGGCATCCACATCCGCGACGAAGCAATCGGCGAGAATGGTCTTCTCGATATGGCCAGGATCCGCCCTGTCGGTCGCATGGGCTATCTGGACTATGCCGAGTGCGGCACGCCTTTCCAGATGAAGCGTCCACGGCGCGGCTGAGGCAATTCAGGGGCGCTGCGGGCTCCCGACGTTTTCGCCTCGGGTGTGCTCACGGTGGATTACACGAACCTGCCGGTCAAGGTCAGGCGGCGCCGAAGGCGTGTTTGATGATGCCGATATGGTCGGGATTGCCGGTCAGCTTGCCGGTAAAGCCGGTGCGGGCGGACTGGTGGCAGGCGGTTTTGAAGGCGGCGGTGGCGCTGCCGGGGCCGGAGAAATCGATTGCCGGTATGCCGAGATTGCGCGCCGCCAGCATGGTTGCCACCGCGCCGTGGCGGGCGATGTCGCTGTCCGCCGTTTCGCCGTCCAGCGGCTCGGCATCATAGCCGAGCGCGATCAGCCGGCCGAGCTTGTGGATGAAGTGGCGGGCGTTCAGCAGGCCGCCGCCATTGTCGCCGATCATCGCGATCAGGGCGATCGCGTTCTCGGTCAGACCTTCACGGGCCTCGGCAACTCTCAGCAGCGTCTCGGCCATCTGTATCCGGGCAGCGCTTTCGACGCCGCGCAGAATGATGCCGTCCGGCGCGCATTTCGCGGCCTCGGAGAAATCCGCGACGTTATAAGCCTTGGAGATCGGTTCACAGATCAGGAAGATCGGCAGCGAGGGCAGCAGATTGCGAAGCGAGGCGACGCGGCCGGCAAGGTCTCTCTCGCCGGAAACGGGAAGACAGAGGCAATCGGGCTGGGTCTCTCGGGGATCGAACGGCAGGGGCTCATCGGAGCCAAGCAGCCAGACTTTCATGCGGCGAATGTCCATGCGTCATTCCTCCAACCGGGTCTCCGTCGGGCTGCAGAATGCCAAAACGCCCGCCGGTTTCAAGCGGCGGGCGCGGCTATCCACGTCATTTATGACGGATATGCTTCGGGTTCGTGAAATTTCTGCGATTTTCGCATTTGCGGTCGTTGCGGATGCGGACCGCAAACACGTCCGAGCCGAATCAGCTGGCGCTGCGGATCGTCGCCAGCGGCCCGGCCCATTTGAACAGCTCATCGAGCATGCCCTTGGCGCCCGCGTTCATTTCGTCGTTGGGCGTGAATACGCCGTCTTCGCTGATGAATTTGGGAAACAGCGGAACCGGAACGACCTGCGGAATGGCATGGGCATTGAGATTGCCGAGCAGCGTGCGAAGTTCCTGCGCTGAGCGAAGGCCGCCCGAAATGCCGCCATAGCTGACGACGCCGGCCGGCTTGTAGCCCCATTCCAGCGAAAGCGCCTGGATGGCGTTGATCAATGCTGCCGGCGGAAAGTAGTCGTATTCCGGCGTAACGAAGACGAACGCATCGGCTGCCTGAACGCTGGCGCTCCATTTCTTGCTGTGTTCATGTTCGTATTTCTGCATGCGCGGATGCGCCGCTTCATCGAGCAGAGGCAGGTTGAAATCGACGAGGTCGATGAGTTCGACCTCGAATTTGCCATGTTCGCGGGCCGCAGCTTCCACCCATTTTGCGATCTTGGGGCTGACGCGGCCGGGACGGGTGCTGCCGATGATGATGTTCAGTTTCACAATCATTCTCCTTGCCGGCGCGGGCGCGCCGGTCTTCAAATTCAAAACCCTTAATGGGTGTCATTTCCGGGGAGGAACGCGACCATGAAGGTCACAAAAAATGACTTGCTAAAATTAAATGACCACATACCTTGATGCAAGAACGCAATTTCTTGGAACCAGGTCACATCGAGATGACTAATACGGGATCAAAGCCCGAAACAAGGCCGGAAACCAGACATGTTCTGGAACGGTGTCGAAATGTCGCGCCCATCCTGCAGCGCGTCGGCGACAAATGGTCGATGCTGATCATCATCGTGCTGATCGACGGGCCGTGCCGGTTCAGCGTCCTGAAGCGCACGATCGACGGGATTTCCCAGCAGATGTTGACGCGGGTGCTGAAGGCGCTGGAGCGGGACGGGCTGATCAGCCGAACCACCTATCCGACCAGTCCGCCGCAGGTGGAATATGCCCTGACCGAGCTCGGACTTTCGCTGAGCGAGCCGGTGCTGCGTCTTGGCGACTGGGTGCGGGACAATATCGGCAGGATCGAGGCGTCACGGGAAACCTACGACGCCCGGTAACGGGCTATGACAGACGCCCCCAGAAAACCGGGGTCTATCGCATAGAACTTAGTCGCATAGCCCCCCAATCTTCTCGCCCCGGAGGGGAGAGATGTCGGGACAGCGACAGTGAGGGGGGAGACTTTCACCGCGAGCGCCCTCACGATCTGAAGCACTGCACCACCCTCACTGCCGCTTTCGGGGCATCTCTCCCGCCAGCGGGAGAGAGTATTGGGAGCAAGCTGCTACGCCATATGCGATGGCCCTGCCGGAAATCCGGGGCCGATGCAACTCACTGATAGACGACGATCGGCGTCGGCAGGTTGTCGACCCGGTTGTAAAGGTCGATGACATCCTGGTTCAGCATGCGGATGCAGCCGGAGGAGACCGCCTTGCCAATGGACGTCCAGTCCGGATTGCCGTGGACGCGGTAGAGCGTGTCCTTGCCATTTTCGAAGATATAGAGGGCGCGCGCGCCGAGCGGGTTCATCAGCCCGGCCGGCATGCCGCCATTGGCTTCGGAATATTCCTTGAGCTTGGGGTCGCGCTCGATCATTTCAGCCGGCGGGAACCATTTCGGCCATTCCTGCTTCCATTTGATCACGCCATTGCCGCCCCAGGAGAAGCCGGCGCGGCCGATGCCGACGCCATAGCGCATGGCGGTGCCGTTTTCTTCCACCAGATAGAGGAAGCGGTTGGGGGTGTCGACAACCACGGTGCCGGGCGCTTCGCCGGTCGGATCTTTCACGCGCTGGCGATAATACATCGGATCGATCTGCTGGTAGGGCACGGCCGGAATCAGGTAGCCGTTGTCCTCAACCGGACCATACATGGCATCGAGCTCGGCGACCGTGTAGGGGGTGTCCTGGACGCGCGGGGAGGGCGGGGCGACCGGGGTGATATCGCGCTGGCTGACGCAGCCTGCAAGCACAGCGGTGGTCGAAACGGCGCCGAGAAGAAATGTCCGGCGCGACATCGTTTTATCAACGAGCATTCAAGCCTCTTGTATTGGTGATTTGTATATCGATTACGGCTTTTATCCGACCGGATTGCCGCTTCATAGCGGCGCGTGATCACAATCCCGGGATCGGGTCACTTGATGCGGCGAGTGTGGCGGAAAACACGCATTTCTGTGAGAAACGGCAGCCGCCGCGCGGTTTATTGCACCGCGCAGCCGGTATCCTTGCCCAGATTGCAGATTTGTTTCAGCGCTGTCGTGCGCGCCGGCGACCAGTCCTGCGGACGGGATACGGCGACCCAGGCGTCGATATAGTCGCGGGCGAGGTAGTTGTGGCCGAAGCCGGCCGGCAGCGCTTTTGACAACGCCATGTCGAGCGCAAGCTGGAACTGGGTGACCACCGGCACGAACCGCAGATAGGGCGAAACATCGGGCGCTGGCGGCTCGCGCATCCATTCCGGTTCGATGAAGCTCGCATTGGGCTCGAAAAACACAATCGGATCAGATGCATATTGCAGGAAGTTGATCCGCACTCTGCCCCAGTTATCGCCTTCCGCCTGCGGCTTTCTGAACTGTGAGGAAAAGCGGACGACGGCGCTGTTGTCGATCACCGGCAGCACGTAAGGCGTGCCGGTATTGCGCGCGGCGACGGTGTGGCGCCAGAGATAGGACGGGAAGGGCGGCCCGGCCCAGACCGCGCCGGCAACCGGCACGTCCAGCATCTGGAAAACGTTGAAGGAATACATCGACGACCATGCGCCGAGACTGATTCCGTGCATGTAGAGTTCCGGACGGCTGTCTTCCGGCAGGGTGCGCCAGTAGCGGTAGACCTCTTCCATCGTCGCGGTGGCCTGTTCGAGGCCGGTGTCGGTTTCGAAGATCAGCGCCAGCGGCGATTGCAGGAAGGAATACTGGACCGCAACCGTCGCGACATCGCCATTATGCATGTATTCGAACGTATCGTGGGCGCCGGGATCAAGCCAGCCGGTGCCGGTCGGGCTCGCGATCATGAGGTAGGCGCGATCGAAGGCCCCGAGGCGCTGCATCTCCTCAAGCGCGATCCTGGCGCGTTCCTGCGGCTCGTCGGCCTGCGACCGGCCGACATAGACGCGGATCGGGCGCTCGGCCGGGCGGCCGGTGAAGGTTTCGATATCCTCGGCGGATGGCGCGCTGGTGACGAAGTTGCGGCCGGGCTGGCCCATCGCCTCCCAGCTCGCCAGCGAGCCGGGGCCCCCGGCGATGAAGGAATCGGTGGGGGCCGGCGGGGCGGTTTCGAACAGGTCCTGCGCGGTCTCGTAGCTTTCATCGAGGAAATCGAAGATCGCGGGCACCACCCAGTCGCGGCTGGCCACGAGCACGACCAGCAGCACGATCACGACGCCGGCGAGATTGGCCGCGCGCGGCGACATCACCCGGTAGAGCCGCAACCGGACGATGTCGAAAGCCTTCTGAAACAGGGCGCCGATCAGGAACAGCACGATGAAGACGGCAAGCCCGACGGCGAGGATGCCAAGCACCGTGCCGCCTTCCAGCAGTTCCATGTTGACCCGGGAGCGCACCGAATTCTGCCATTCGGTCATCATCGACAGGCAATAGACGAGAAGGATGAGGGCCGCGGCGTTCACAACCGCCAGGCTGATGGCGCGCCAGCGGCCGCGCGGCTCGGGGATCTGCAATCCGCGCCACAGCGCCACGAAGAACCGCCCGATCATGTAGCCAAGCGCCATCACGAGGCCGGCCAGCACGGCCTGCAGCGGCCATGCCCGCGGGATCAGCGATGGTGTCAGGGACGCGGCGAAGAATGCCAAGCCGAGCGCCAGGGAAAAAAGGCTGATTGAGAACCAGCGCGCGGTTGTCGGCGTTTCCGTCTGCATTGCGGCTGACCCGTCCTTATCTGTTCTGCTCTGAGAGCTCTTCCATCTGCCGCTTGAAGGCATCCTGGTCCTTGTCAACGGTCGAAAGGATCGTCTCGATGTTGAAGAAATCCAGAGGTTGATAACGCCCAACATTCGGCGCCACGAAAAGGTCCGGCGCCGCGTTTTTGAGTTTTTCCACCACGATCGAGTGCTCGGTGATCGAAAACGACCCGGCCCAGGTCTCGAACGACCCCGGAATGCTGCCATCATTCTCGATCGTCGAGCCGGTCACGTCGATGCCGATGGTGATGTAGCGGTCGGCGTCGAGAAGGTCGAAGGGCGTCGGGTTCACGAAGCCGCCGTCGATCAGCACCCGGCCATCGCGGCTGACCGGCGTCAGCAGAACGGGAAGGGCGGAGGACGCAGCGATCGCCGACAGCAGCGGACCGTCCCGCATCACATATTCGTTCTGTTCGTAAAAGTCGGTCGCGACGATCGCGAGCGGTATCTCCAGCTCGGCGAAATCGGCGGGCAGGTCTGCAGGCAGCAGCGCCGCGAACAGGACCTCGGGCTCGATCACGGCCGGCCGGAACAGGTTGAACAGCGAGCCCCAGGTTTCGCCGGTATCGATCAGCAGGCGCTTCAGCAGCGACTGGCGCTGGGTCAGCAAGTCGACGGCATATTCCCGGATTTCGTCGCCGCTCATACCGCTGGCGTAGAGCGCGCCGATGATCGAACCCATCGACGTGCCGGTCATTTGTTTCGGCTTGATGCCGAGTTCATCCAGGCTCTGGAGATAGGGGATATGGGCGAAGGCCTTGGCCGCGCCGCCGCCGAGCGCGAGGGCAAAGCCATCGCGGCCGACAGGCTCAGCCTCCAGCGCAACGCCGGGCAGATTGCGGGTGACCGTTCCCGGTCGGGTCTCGGCCCTGGCAAGACCGGTCGCGCCGGCCAGGCCAGCGGCAGAGGCGATGATGAAGTTTCGGCGCGAAGTCATTGTTTCACAGCGCTTTTCTTTTTTGTCAGGTACAGACTATAGAGAGCGTATCCATGCCCGACAAGCGCGGAAACCGGCTCAATCTTGGCGTTTGCGGAGAAACTGGTTTAACGCGTTGGTCCCATGGTTTTAGTTTCTTCCCTAACACCATGTTTCTTCGACACATAATTAACCTTAACAGCAATCTTCCACCCGGTGCCTTCCGGCGAGATCGCGGGGCCGCGTTTCACGGTGACGCGGCCCCGCCTCTTTGATTTTGCAAGGGCCGTCTTAGCGGTTCAGACCGGACAGGCTTTCGATCCGGAAGGCCAGGAACTGGGTCTTCTGTTCGGCGTTGAAATTGTTGTCCGAGGCCAGCAGCAGGAGCGGCATTCCGTCGTCCGATCGGCCGATCGTCATCGCCTCGATATTGTCCGGGGCAAGGCCGATGGCGCCGAGATCGAGGATCAGCGTCTTGGCCACCGGCACGATGGTTTCCTCGCTGTCGGCAAGCGAGGCGATGGCCGAAACATCGGTCGCGCCGTCGAGGTCGATCATGAAGATCCGGATGGTGAAGCCGCGGTTTTCGGCGAAGCTGCGCTCGGAAACCAGAAGACGGGTGTCGTCGAGCGGCATCATGTCGGAGAGGCCGTTGTCGTTCCATGCGCCGCCGTCGACCGGTGCGTGGGGAATCGGGTCGATCATGTAGATGTACTGCGCCATCGGCTCGCCGCTCTCGGCATCGTAGCGCACGATCCGGGTGGGGCTGGCAGTGGTGAGCGTCGAGGCGGGGCCGTCCTGATAGAGCGCTGCCTCATTGGCCACCAGCACGTCGCCTTCGGGCAGCACAGCAATGCTCTCGAAGGCATTGTTGTTACGGATACCGGTGGCATGGTCCTCGCTCGGCGCAAAGCCTTCCGGCAGGGTGAACGCGCGCACGAAATCGCCATCGGTCGACGTGATGCGCACGAACGGCGCGATCATCGCCTTGCCGTCGCCCTCGCTCGACCAGATCAGATTGTCGCCGAACAGGCGGATCTGCTCCGGGTCGACCGTCTTTTCCGCGAAGGACGATCCGTCCTTGTCCTTCAGCGTAACGGTCCGCACGACGGAGACATCCTGGATACCGTCGGGGCCGGATTTGATGCCGAGTTCGTAGAACCGGGCGGGAGCCTTCTGGGAACGGTCGTCGGAGATCGCGATGTAACGGTTGGTCTCCGCATCGTAATCGATCCCGGAAATGCCGCCTAACTCGACGCCGTCGACCATGGTGCCGGTATCGATGGCGAATTCACCGGCGAATGTCAGGCTGACTGGGGCGTCGCAGTCGTTGATCGGGCAATCGACGGCAATTGTCTTGCCGATATCGGCGGCATGGGCGCCTGCGGCAAGCACGGCGATAAGGGCAGTGGCGGAAAGCAGGGATTTCATGGCAGCACCTCGTGTGAGACGGCGGGAGTGTCCGTCATGGAGGTAGTGCCCTCGCTCGTTATCAGGCGTATGACACCGGCCCCGTGAGAACGTCTCCGGGCCGGCGCTCCTCGTCAGATATCCAGATTCTCCGCAAACGCCGCATTTTCCTGGATGAAGCGGAAGCGGGCTTCCGCCTTGGTGCCCATCAGATCTTCCACGGCGGCCTTGGTGCCTTCGAAATCGATCTCATCGATATCGACGCGCAGAAGCGTGCGCTTCTTCGGGTCCATCGTGGTTTCCTTGAGCTGGGCCGGCAGCATTTCGCCAAGCCCCTTGAAGCGGCTGATCTCGACCTTGCCGCGGCCTGAAAACATGGTCTTCATCAGCTCTTCGCGGTGGGCATCGTCGCGGGCGTAGGCTGTCTTGCCGCCCTGGGAGAGCTTGTAGAGCGGGGGGACCGCCAGATAGAGGTGGCCCTGGCGGATCAGCTCCGGCATCTCGGTATAGAAGAAGGTGATCAGCAGCGAGGCGATGTGCGCGCCGTCGACGTCCGCATCGGTCATGATCACGATGCGTTCATAGCGCAGGTCTTCCTCGCGGTACTTCGTCCGCGTACCGCAGCCGAGCGCCTGGATCAGGTCGGCAAGCAACTGGTTGGAGGTGAACTTGTCGCGCCCGGCGCTTGCCACGTTCAGGATCTTGCCCCGAAGCGGCAGGATCGCCTGATTGGAGCGGTTGCGCGCCTGCTTGGCGGAGCCGCCAGCCGAATCGCCCTCGACCAGAAACAGTTCTGCCCCGGCGGCGGTATTCTGCGAACAGTCGGCAAGCTTGCCGGGCAGGCGCAGTTTTTTCACCGCGGTCTTGCGGTTGACCTCGCGCTCCTTGCGCCGGCGCAGCCGCTCCTCGGAGCGCTCGACCACCCAGTCGAGCAGCTTTTCGGCTTCGGCGGGATTGGCGGAGAGATAAAGGTCGAAGGGGTCGCGGAGCGCGTTTTCGACGATCCTCTGCGCCTCGACGGTCGCCAGCCTGTCCTTGGTCTGGCCGACGAATTCCGGCTCGCGGATGAATACGGAGAGCATGCCGACGGCGGAGATCATCACGTCATCCGTGGTGATCTGCGCGCCGCGCTTGTTGCCGATCATCTCGGCATAGTTCTTCAGCCCGCGCATCAGCGCCTGGCGCAGGCCGGCCTCATGGGTGCCGCCCTCGGGTGTCGGGATGGTGTTGCAGTAGGAATGGACATTCGGGTCGCCGCCATACCAGGCCACCGCCCATTCGACAGCGCCATGGCCGCCGGTCTTCTCGTTCTTGCCGGCGAAAATCTCGCGGGTGACGGTGAAATCCTTGCCGATGGTGGCGGCGAGGTAATCCTTCAGCCCGCCGGGGAAATGGAACTCGGCCTTTTCCGGCAGGTCCTCCTTGCCTTCGACCAGCGAGGGATCGCACGACCAGCGGATCTTGACGCCGCCGAACAGGTAAGCCTTGGAGCGCGACATGCGGAAGATGCGGGCCGGATCGAATTTCGCGCGCGGCCCGAAGATTTCGGCATCGGGGTGAAAGCGGATCTTGGTGCCGCGCCGGTTCTGGGTCGGGCCGCAATCCTCGAGTTCGCCCTGCGGCACGCCGCGCGAGAAGGTAAGCCGGTAAAGCCGCCGGTCACGGGCAATCTCGACCTCCAGCACATCGGAGAGCGCGTTGACCACCGAGACGCCGACGCCGTGCAGGCCGCCGGAGGTCTCATAGGCCTTGCCGTCGAACTTGCCGCCGGCATGGAGCTTGGTCATGATCACTTCCAGCGTCGACTTGCCGGGCACCTGCGGATGGTTTTCCACCGGAATGCCGCGGCCATTGTCGGTAACCGTCAGGAAGCCCTCGGCGTCGAGATGGACGTCGATGAAATCGGCATGGCCGGCGACCGCCTCGTCCATGGAGTTGTCGATGACTTCCGCGAACAGATGATGCAGCGCCTTCTCGTCGGTGCCGCCGATATACATGCCCGGCCGCATGCGCACCGGCTCCAGCCCTTCGAGCACGCGGATCGAGGATGCGCCATAGTCGGCGTTTTCCACGGAAGCGGGCGCGGATTTCCTCGGCTTGCTGGCGCTTGAGCGCTCGGGCGGCGCTGTATCGGTTTCGGCCTTGCTGCCGCCAAGATCGGCGAAGAGGTCTTTGCTGTTGTCCATAGGGTCGGGCAGCCTGTAAAGATCGGTTTGCGCCATAATCGACGCTTTGCGGCGAATCACCCTGCTATTCTGGCAAAGTTTTGGTCGCGAAGCGATGCCGCGCCAAATTCTCGCTATAAGGGTGTGGATAGCATGGTGCGCCTTATAAAGCCGTGATTGCGCCTGCTGTCAAACTGCGGGCGGCAAAACGCCCTTTGACGGCGCGCGCAAAACGGACGACAAGGGAGAACCTTTGCCGGCCGGGCCGGCCTTGAAGCAATGAATGGGAGAAAGACGAAGATGACTGCCGCAATACGCCCCATGGTCGCCGGTAACTGGAAGATGAACGGAACCCGCGACTCGCTGGCTCAGATCCGGGCCATCGCCGAAGGGGTGAGCGGCGGGCTTGCCGACAAGGTCGACGCGTTGATCTGCCCGCCGGCCACGCTGCTTTACGTCGCGACCACGCTGACGGAAGACACGCGACTGCTGATCGGCGGCCAGGACTGCCATGAAAAGGCGCGCTCCGGGGCCCATACCGGCGATATCTCGGCGGAGATGATCAAGGACTGCCTCGCCACCCATGTCATCGTCGGCCATTCGGAGCGTCGCGCCGAGCACCATGAAACCAACCGCACCGTTTCCACCAAGGCGCGCGCGGCCTATGACCAGGGACTGACGGCAATCGTCTGCATCGGCGAAAGCCGCGAGGAACATGCTGCCGGCCGCACCATGGAAGTGTTGAAGACCCAGCTCTTTGAATCCATGCCGGACGACGCGACGGCCGAAAACACGGTCATCGCCTATGAGCCGATCTGGGCGATCGGAACCGGCCAGACGCCGGGCCCGGAGCAGGTGGCCGAGGTTCATGCCGCCATGCGCGCGGATCTGGTCGAGCGTTTCGGCGCGGCGGGCGAGAAAATCCGGCTTCTCTATGGCGGCTCGGTGAAGCCGGCAAACGCCCGCGAATTGCTGAGCGTGCCCAATGTCAACGGCGCGCTGATCGGCGGCGCCAGCTTGAAAGCGGCCGATTTCCTCGCCATCTATCAGGCCTATGAGGATATCCTGTCCTCGGCAAAGTAGGAATCGACGGCGGATCGGGCCGAAAACGGCCAGAAAAAGGGGTTGGATTGCTGGCCGGCCTCATGTAGAGAGACGCCAGTTATTCTAGCGGGCCCGGACCTTCAAGGCGGGGCCGGATTGGACATTCATGCAGACGGTATTGATCGTAATTCACCTGATAATCGTCGTTGCGCTGGCCGGTGTGATCCTCATCCAGAGGTCTGAAGGCGGCGGGCTCGGCATCGGCGGTGGTTCCGGTTTCATGACCGCGCGCGGCACGGCCAATGCGCTGACGCGCACCACGGCCATTCTCGCAACGCTGTTTTTCGTGACCTCGCTCGGTCTCGGCATTCTCGCCCGCTACCAGGGCAATCCGTCGGATATTCTCGACCGGATCGAACAAAACGCCGAAACCGACGGGCAGGGCATCCTCAACCAGCTTGGTGGTTCCGTGACCACGACGCCGGCTGCGCCCAATGAGAGCGGCGTTCCGAGCGGCAGCGACGGTTCTTCGGCTCCGGCCGTCAGCACCCCGGCGCAAGATTCGAACGCCACCGGCGTTCCCACCGGCGACTGATCGCCGCACTCGAACTGACATCAGCCGGCGGGCCATCCCGCCGGCATTTCTTTGGGCCGCTCGTCGCGCGCAAGCGTCGGCGATGCGGCATTGTTGTGACAATCGACCGGGGATGCATGGGCTTTTTTGCGTAAAGGCTCTGGCAGAATCGGTTTGAAAACGGTATCGGAATAAGCCCATGGCGCGATATATTTTCATCACAGGCGGCGTGGTTTCCTCCCTCGGAAAAGGCATTGCCGCGGCAGCACTCGGTGCATTGCTGCAGTCACGGGGCTATCGGGTCCGGCTCAGGAAGCTCGATCCCTATCTCAATGTCGATCCGGGCACGATGAGCCCGACCCAGCACGGCGAGGTTTTCGTCACCGATGACGGGGCGGAGACCGACCTCGATCTTGGCCATTACGAGCGCTTTACCGGCCGCTCGGCGACCAAGACCGACAACATCACCACCGGCCGGATCTACAAGAACATTCTCGACAAGGAGCGCCGCGGCGATTATCTCGGCGCGACGGTGCAGGTCATTCCGCACGTCACCAACGAGATCAAGGACTTCGTGCTCGAGGGCAATGAGGATTTCGATTTCGTGCTGTGCGAGATCGGCGGCACGGTCGGCGATATCGAGGCGATGCCGTTCATGGAAGCGATCCGCCAGCTCGGCAACGATCTGCCGCGCGGCAACGCCGTCTATGTTCACCTGACGCTGATGCCCTATATTCCGGCGGCGGGCGAGTTGAAGACCAAGCCGACCCAGCATTCCGTCAAGGAACTGCAGGCGCTCGGCATTCATCCCGATATCCTGCTGGTGCGCGCCGACCGGGAAATTCCCGAGGCCGAGCGCCGCAAGCTGTCGCTGTTCTGCAATGTGCGCGAATCCGCCGTGATCCAGGCGCTCGATGTCGCCAATATCTACGACGTGCCGCTCGCCTATCACCACGAAGGGCTGGACGACGAGGTGCTGCACGCTTTCGGCATTGACCCGGCGCCCGTGCCGCGCATGGATGCCTGGAAAAAGGTCAGCGAGCGTATCCGCACCCCAGAAGGCGAGGTGACGATCGCGATCGTCGGTAAATATACCGGGTTGAAGGACGCCTACAAATCGCTGATCGAGGCGCTGCATCACGGCGGCGTTGCCAATCGGGTCAAGGTCAATCTCGAATGGATCGAGTCGGAAATTTTCGAGAAGGAGGACCCGTCCCCCTATCTCGAAAAGGTCCATGGCATTCTGGTGCCGGGCGGCTTCGGCGAGCGCGGCTCGGAAGGCAAGATCCAGGCGGCCCGCTTTGCCCGCACCCACAAGGTGCCGTATTTCGGCATCTGCTTCGGCATGCAGATGGCCGTTATCGAGGCGGCGCGCAATCTGGCCGGCATCAAGGATGCCTCGTCCACGGAATTTGACCGCAATGCCAGCGAGCCGGTCGTCGGCCTGATGACCGAATGGGTCAAGGGCAACACGCTTGAGAAGCGGTCCGACAGCGACGATCTCGGCGGGACGATGCGGCTCGGCGCCTACAAGGCCCATCTTGGCGCGGAGACCAAGATTGCCGAGATCTACGGCACGACCGAAATCTCGGAACGCCACCGCCATCGCTACGAGGTGAATTTCGGCTATCGCGACAAGCTCGAGGCCTGCGGGCTGGTGTTCTCCGGCATCTCGCCGGATGGCGTTCTGCCCGAAACGATCGAATATGCCGACCATCCCTGGTTCATCGGCGTACAGTACCATCCGGAACTGAAAAGCCGGCCGCTGGAGCCGCATCCGCTGTTTGCAAGCTTCATCGAGGCCGCTCTGGAGCAGAGCCGGCTGGTATAGCGGACGTTTGACTGGCAATCGGAGCGGGCGACCGCTCACGCCACTACGGTTTGCTCGCGAAGCACCTTCTCTATTTCGCTGGCCGGCATCGGCCGGCCAAGCCAGTAGCCCTGAAGGACGTCGCAGCCGAGCTTGGTCACGATCTCGGCGTGGCGCCTGGTTTCCACGCCTTCGGCGATAACCTTGATCTTCAGCGTCTTGGCGATGTCGATGATCGATTTGACGATCGCGCGCTGATCGGGCGAATGCGGCAGTGGCAGGACCAGTTCGCGGGCGATCTTGAGGCCGTTGGGCGCGACCTTCAGGAGGCCGCTGATCGATGTGTATCCCGTGCCGAAATCGTCGACATCGATGCAGATGCCCAGCCTCCTGAGCTGCTTCAGATTGTAGGCGCTGATATCGTCCGGCTCGTCCAGGAAGATCGATTCCAGAAGCTCGAAGGTCAGCTTGCCCGCCGGAAGCTCGAATTCCTCCAGCGCGGAAACCAGCGCCGGATCGCTCAGGCGGCGCGGCGAGAGGTTGAGCGAGATGCCCGGCGGATCGAGCCCGAGATCGCTCCAACGCCGAAAATCGCTGGTCGCCTGGGCGAGGATGCTGGTGTCGATCATGTTCATCAGGTTCAGCGTTTCCGCCAGCGGCATGAATTCCGACGGCTGGCCGAAACTGCCATCAGCGTGGCGCCAGCGCGCCAGCGTCTCGATGCCGGTCAGCCTCAGCGTCTTCGCGTCAAACTGCGGCTGGTAGAAGGGGATGAAGTCGCACTGCTCCACCGCCTGCATGAGCCGGTCGACAGGCGTGCGGTTGGCGGCAACCGCGCTTTTGAGATCGGCTGAGTAGAAGGCGATGCGGTTCTTGCCCTGCTGCTTCGCCAGCTTGAGGGCGAGGTCGCTGTTCTTCATCAGACTGCCGGCGGACAGGTCTTCGCAGGCGTCCGCGGTGACGATGCCGACGCAGGCGCCGATCCGGATGCGATGCTCGCCCACTTCGAGTGGCTTGGACAGTTCCAGAAGCATGCGCTTTGCAACCTGTTCCAGGCCGGCGGCGCCGTTTGTGTAGCTGCAGATGAAGGCGAATTCGTCGCCGCCCACGCGCGCGACGAAATCATTGTGGCGGCTGACGCTCAGCAGAACCTGGGCTGCATGGCGCAGCACCGCATCGCCTGCGCCATGCCCGTAGCTGTCGTTGACGGCCTTGAAGTCATCGATATCGATATGCATCAGCGCAATCTTGCCGGCCGTTGTCGGCGCCATTTCGACGCGGCGCGACAATTCATCGTCGAGAAAGCGTCGGTTGGGCAGGCCGGTCAGATAATCGTGCAGGGCCGCCTGCTCGATGTCGGACTTGGCGCGGTCGAGCTCGAAATTGCGGGCTTCGGCGAGCTGCTTTGCGGTGATCAGGTCCTGGCGCAGCCGCACCTCTTCGGTCACGTCCCAGTTGATGCCCAGAATGTTCTGCTGCCCTTCATCGTCGATCCGCATGGTCATCAGAGCGCGAACATGACGCACGGAGCCGTCGTCCTCCCGGTTGATCTTGAACTCATCCGAGACCGGAGGGTCGCCGGGTTTCAGCGAACTCAATGCCGTCTTGACGCGATTGAGGTCATCCGGGTCCGTGATCGCGCCAAGACGGCTGGCGTGGTAGGTTTCGGCCTCTTCCCCAAATCCGTAAATCTCGCAGATGCGCTTGTCGGCAAT
>MDSV01042737.1_pt1 | contig 28061 bp, 45 predicted proteins | sample 810851 | NCBI WGS metagenome assembly MDSV01 (sample SAMN05326640, study PRJNA326480) | marine metagenome | isolation source: seawater | place: Atlantic Ocean: North East | collected 2012 | reverse complement strand
ATTCTCTTTTTGGGGGAGTAATGAAAAGTACCATGACAATATGGGAGATTTCAGCATGAGTATGAAGATAACTAATATGGGTCAAATCATTGGCTGGAAGCATAACCATCAAGAAGGCATGGCTACTGAAGATGGCGTTATTACCGAGTTCCCCGGTGGTATTCCTTCAGATGAGGATATAGCTACGTGGAAAAAAGAGTACGATGCTCACGTCGCGGCTACTGCTTATGTTGGAAAAAGAAAAGACGAGTATCCAGCTATCGAAGATCAACTTGATAAAATTTACCATAACGGAATTGACGAGTGGAAGAAAGTTATCAAGGCAGTAAAAGATAAATATCCGAAATAATGGTTGTCGCCGAAACACTTGCTGGGATTAGTTTAGTAAAAGCAGCTGTTTCTGGAATTGCTCAAGTTATTGGCAGTAGTGAGGATGTCGGCGAGATTTCTGGGTTTATAGACCAGATGTTTAAAGGAGCTAAACAGTTAAGGGATGCTGACAAACCTGTAACTCGAGCAGAAAAAATAGGTTCCTTTATTCAAAGTAAACTGGGAAAGCCTAAAGATGAAACATCATTAGGTGCTGTAGCACAGGCTCATATAGATCGTTTATACGCAGATGAAGCTCTTAACAATATGGGCAAGATGATTAATCAAAGGTTTGGTTTTGGAACGTGGGAAAATATCTTAGTTGAACAGGCTGAATTAGTTAGAGAAAAAAATAAAGAAGCAATTGAGCGTAAACAATTAAGAGAAGCACATCATCAGAAGTTATTTGAAATTGGAATTGGGATCATTGCTCTATTTGTAGGTGTTGGCGGTATTATTTTTTATATCAATTGGGTAAGACGATAAATGGAATTTTCATTACGTGATCTGGCATCGTTTGGTGCAATAGCTGTATCGTTAATAGGTGGTTTTGTTACTGCACGTATCCAGATTAAACAGTTGATGGAAAAAATGGCAGAACATAATAGTATTTTTACCCGCACAGATCAGCGTTTAGATGAAGCTGAATCAGCCAGAGGTGTTATTGAGAGTCGTGTTGCAATTCTTTCTGAGATTAACAGTGTGTCAGCGTTAGAAAAACGAACGATGCAGATAACAGATTTAACAACAACCGTTCGGATGTTGCAGTCAGAGGTTAGTCTTCTTCGATCCTTGCATAATGGATCACACCCTGTAACTACCAAGGAGGATAAATAGTGGAGTATGAACATTTTTCACAAGCACCTTGGCAAGAAGATAGATGGCCTAATTTTAAAGCAGTTGAGTTGGCCTGTCCTCATTGTGGTGAGTATTACCATGATGAATGGATGCTCGACGGTATCCAATACCTGCGACGAAATCTTAATCAACCAGTCCAAATCAACAGTGCACGGCGTTGTGCCTTCTACAATGCCAGCAACAAAATCGGTGGAGCTGTCCACAGTCAGCATAAAATGCGTGTCGCCTTCGACATCTCAATCAGAAATCGTGATCCCGCCAAAATACTTGGGTTATTACGAGAGTATGGATATTCGACTTTTGGTTTCTACGGTTCTTTCATTCATGTAGATGCCAGAAAGAATAGAAAATGGTCAACTAAGTCAGGAAAAAAAGTATGGAAATCATTGGTAGCCTTTTAGGAGCAGGTGCAAGTGTAGCATCTGGAGGATTATTTGGACTGTTGGGCAGTCTAGTAGGTGTAGGTACGAAGTACCTTCAACAGCGACAGGCCAACGCACAGAAAAGCAAGGAATGGCTACATGAAATTGAATTACGCAAACTTAATATGGAAGCTGGTGATCGTGAGACAGAGAATGAACTGGCAATAGCACAGTCGGAGGGCTCATGGCGTGGACTAGAAGCCAGCTATAAGACAGTTATACCTGCATCTCAGGTACATACAGTGGTTAATGATTTGAGGGCATTGTTTAGACCCCTTCTCACCTTTAGCTTAATTGCCCTGTCAGCGGTACTCTTCTGGTGGGTATGGTCAGGTATACTAGAGGCGAATCCAAAGGTCTTAGCGGTCTTCTCTGAGTCTGATATTAAAGATATAATACGGTATATGATCCATACGATCTTCTTTTCTACAAGCACAGCAATTGTCTGGTGGTTTGGTGACAGAGCTATGGCACCTCCGGGATCGAAGACTAGATAAGTTACGGAACATAAGGGAACATGACGGAACATTGTTCCTTTAAATTAGGGAACAAATGGAACACACCCCCTATAGGGGTGTTCTATGTTCCAATTACAATTCCATTAGAATATAGTATCGCTTCAATAGCATCACATTCTGCGGCGAACTCTTCAGATGCCCAATCGGTTTTTGAACTATGTTCTGCTAGTTCTATGTATAGTTGAATGAATTGTTCAGGTTTAATGTAATGATAATTCATATGTTATTCTCCTTTCAGAACACCTAAATCTTTATAATGTTGATTTAGATAATCACAAGAAGCAGTCTGTATATGCTCTTCATCTGACTTATCAAATTTATTTCCATACACCCTTTCCCAACTTTCAGTATCAATTTCTAAAGTGTGTGAGATTTTTACTTTAAAAAATGTTCCCATTTCTGGGTGAAGCCTTAGATATGCCAACTGATTTATTACATCGTGGAATCGGTTTGGGATACGATAACCATCGTTAAAAAATTCTGGTAGTTTTCCATTTTCTACATAAGCATAGTTGTATGAATGTCCCCATTTCTGGGTCGTGTCTTCTTTTCTTAGCACTATATCAATATGACTCTCATCTTCTATGTGATTTAATTGATACTGTAAGGCTCCCCAGAGTGTAAAGAACCCAACATCAATAAAACTGTATTTACTATCGACATTATGTTCAAGTATTACGTCACCTGATTCGTTATCAACTGTTTCAACGATCCATTGGTATAGTGGATAGTCTGTTGCTTTTGCCAATTCGTTCTCCTTTTGTTGCTGTGCCCAAAACTGTGCCCAATAGTTTGTCATAATATGAGCGATATGAGCGATATGAGCGATTCAAATCAGGGGAGCAGATACAAAAAAACCCCAGTAAACTGGGGGTTAAGTGGTGCCCGGGGGCGGATTTGAACCACCGACACGCGGATTTTCAGTACGTTTATCCATGATTAAAAACCCTATATAAACTGCGGGATACAGAGTATTATATTTAGTCACTGTGCCCAAAACTGTGCCCAGTGTTTAGCATTTTTTATTTTAACCAAATATTATTTTCCAGTTTTTAAAAGTTTATCATGCACCTTATCTTCTTCAAGAAAGGCGTAGCGTTCTTGGGTTACTCTAACTGATGAGTGACCCAGTAATAACGATACTTCTTGCATCGTCAGTTTCCTGTCGTTTAACATCCGGCATCCATAGGTGCGCCTAACATCGTGCCATGTAATACGTTGTATCTTCGCACGTTCTACTGCTCCATCCATACCTCGCTTACGATCTTTGAATCTGGTACCTGTACTTGGATTAAAGAAAACATAGGGTGATGTGATATGACGCACTTGTCGGGCTCGTTCTAATACTTCCTTGGCTTCAGGTAAGAGAGGTACCTTTCGTTGTTTATCACCTTTGCCTGTAATAATTAAACGACTGTTATAAAGATCAACGTGGTTTGGTTTCTTATTATCATAAGGGTCATGGGTTAATGCCCATAATTCATCTGCACGTAGTCCAGTATAAAGGCAAAGTATTAATGCATCCCTGAATGTACCATGAGTAGCCTCGATGAGGAGCTCCTGTTCGTGATGATTAAGGTATCGTGTACGAGGTGGTGATTCTTTAAGCTTGCCTTTATTCTGCTGTTGTTTTTTCCATACGAGAACAGGGTTATTAATATCCCACTCAAGATTTATTTGTGCAAATCCATACATACTAGAGAGACAAGCTAGGTCACGATTGATGGTGGGTTCTTTACACTCAAGGATACGTGCTGAATAGTATGCCCATAGATCAGCACCTGATATCTCATCTAATTTTTTTCCTTTGAAATATGGGGTTAGCATACGAAGAGAAGTTACATACCGTCGTTGTTCTTTTAGTGTGGGTATGTATTCAGTAATAAATAATTCAGCTAACTGATCGTATGTATAGTTACATCCTGTTTGATAACTACCATTATCAAGATCATATATCCATTGGGCTAGGCGTTTGTTGGCTTCAACTTTAGAAGTTGTTCTAAGCGAGACTCGGATTTCTTTACCATTTCTGTAGGCACGACCCCACCAGTTTTTAGATAGTTTGTGTTTGTAGACACTCGCCACTGTTCTCTCCTCTGCATTTTCCACCACCTGTTTATTTCACGCTTGTCAAATCTCCAAGCTGACCCGGGGCGTAATTGAAATGCTGGTATGTTTCCAGCTTGTGCCATCCTACGAATAGTTGCATCTGAATAGCCAGTTAATTCTTTTACATAAGTTATATTAACCATGGCTATGGGACGCTTCTCGCCAAGCTGACCAAAGATCGTGTTGTTCTATAAATGTTTTTATTTCAGGTAATTCTGAATGTTCAGAGTGCCAGTTAATATCAAGCCACTCTGCTATTTTATCTAGTAGAGGTTCAGAATTACTTTCACCGAAATCTTTAGCCCAAGTCATTTCTTCGTCTTGGTAAAACCAAGTCCAATTACCATCAGTGTAGGCTATATCTAGACCTTTATTGTTTATGTATCTATATATGCTTACACTTCCAGTTTTGTTAGGATCTCCTTTACCGCGAAGGTGTTTAATATAACCATTGTCATATAGTCGTTTTCCTAACATCAATAGGTCTAATCTTTTAACCTCTGTATTTGTTTTATTGGTAAAGAAATAGTCTGTACTCATACCTTTCCTCCGGCTTGTGATGCTTTAGCTTTTGCTAACTTCGCTATAGAAGGATGGTCGACAGGGATATCAACGTGCTTGTCTAAAGAAGCAGCGACTTGTAATTGTTCGTGACTAGCTTCTCTTAATATTTTTTTGTAAGCGTAGGATATATCTGAACCTGTAAGATCATCTGATTCTTTTAGCATAACATGAAGTTCGGTAATACCTAAGCAACCAGAGTTAAACAATGCTTGGATATTTTTTATTTCGGTAGCGGCATACGATAGCTTACTCATAGTATCTCCTTTGTTAAAAGATTATGCCAGTAAAGGCAGGTGGGTTGTTGTTATGTAGACGCAAGCAATCCTTGCACCTGAAGTTTGTATTAGAGACAGGCTGAAATTCACAGCGACACGCCATACATTTGCGTGGCTTGGTTGGTTTCTGTGGATCGATATCAGATTGAGGACGTTGGTATGACATGGTGTCATTCGGTAAACGTCTGCGCTTTCTTTTATAAGCGTTATCGTATTGTTGTTTAATACGTTTGATATCTACTGGTTTGTCAGATTCGTATTGGCTTTCAAAAGCTTGGCGTCTGCTTGCTTCATTCTTGTACCATTCAGGGAGCACATCGTATCGCAATTCAATACCATTGCAGTACGCAAAGAAAGCTCGTTGGTAGTGTTCATCTCGTGGCATTTATTCCTCCGTAAAAAAAAGGGGGGCGATGGGGACTAGACCGAACGCCCCCCCTTCTCTCCCGCCAGCATTAACTAGAAGGGGATCGAGTCATCTGGCATTGGTTCTTCGGGCGCGGCTTGCGCTTTGGGAGCGCCGCCCCCTCCTGTTCGTTCCTTCTTGTCATAGAAGTTTATCCACCCATCAGCTGTGCCCACTGGTACAGCGTCGAGCTTCATGCAGTTTGAGCCATCATCTCGCTCAAAAAACTTACCGACTGTGAGGTAACTATTCTTCTCCTCACCTTGGGCATTAACATATTTGCCCGTGACACAGACGGCATCCTTAATGTACTTCAGTCCCATGTGCTATCTCCTATGCGGCTTGGGGTTGGGGGTTGTCGTTCATTTCAACCCGCTTCTTAGCAGAGGCATACTCTCTCCGCAGTTGATTGGTCTGTTCCGTGAATGGTTTAACAGACGCAAACAATTCCTTATGTTCATTGGTCAGCTGATCGATCTGCGCCATGTCATTCGCATCTTGATAAGCTTTAGCCAGGTCGCCTACTTTCCCTACTAAATCTTTGCTGATTACAGGAGCCTTGGGCTTAAACTCTTGCTCCATTTCCTGCACATATTTGTTGTCATCAAACTTACCGAGGAAAACATCAGCGTTGAATCCGAGATAGGACAGGCACTTAGTGATTGCATCGGTGGTAGCTTTCTTTGCGAAGTCACCATCTTTGCGGGTATCATTCTTATCTATATACAGACCCGCTTGCCCCCACTGTTCATAGAAGTTCTCGCGTGTGCCAGCCCATAGCCTGACAAGTACAATGAACTCATTGGTTGGGGTAAAGATTTCTTTGACAACTTCCCATCCCCAGCCCTGACCAACAGGTCCGAACTGTTCTGTTGCACACATGATCTGTGAGTGCGGATCGATAGCTGTAAACTCACGCCCAAACTTAACCTTCTTGGTTACCTTTGGGTTGGTCTTGGACACTGTATTCCACAGTGACATATTCTTATTGAGTGCCATGATAACTCCTTTCAGTTACGTAGCTGTCTTAGTTCAAAGAACCCTTTATGTTCAGGGTGGTAATGCATGAACAGTCGGGCATAGTACGGCACAACGTGATCGTTGATCTTGAAGTCTGACTCAGTGGTTTCAATATCATTGTGCCAGCGGATTAATTCGATGATGGTTCGGGCAGAGTAATGCTTGCGACCTGATGCTATGGCTTTATTTGCGTAGTCACAGAACAAGTTGTAGACATGGGGATTCGCTTTGTGAAACTCCCACCATTCCTCTTTAAGATTGCCCGTCATTGCGGTGAAATCGTTAGGGAGTTACTCTTGCTACGTCTGATGCGTATGCCGTAAGCAGTTGCTTGTCGTGCATCAGCTGGCATCAGTGACTTGAGTTGCTTGGTAACTTTCTCATTTGTCTTCTTGGCATCGATGCTATCAAGCCAGTGCTTGGCGTTGTCATGCCATTCAGATGAGTAGTTCGTATCAGCAATATCATCTTCATCAAGAATCCGTAGGGTCTCTGTTGTAAGCACTGGTGCTTTAACTGCTTTCATATCCACTGGTTCACACTTCAGTTGAACGTGCTCCCAGAACTCAGAAACTCTTTCAAGTATCTGCTCTTGCAAGGCTTTGTCTTCATAACAAATGATGGGAGGTCCGAAGGTGTTGCCATATATAGGAGAGATCATGCCAACCCGTGTCTCAGTACACATCATCTGTGTCTGCATCTGCCACTTGTAAGTATCGAGCACCCTATCTTCTGCGCTGTCATATTTTATTTTACCCCAAGGGTTGGGGTTGGTGTGCTTGCAATCCATCACCCCATGTTCTCCATCGATGGTGCACCATGCATCAGGGGTCGCAGATAGAAACGAATAACTTAGATTAGGATGCTGATAACTGGCAAGCGACACCCTATCAATTGGCCCGTTGTTTAGATTGATATCGGATTCAGAAAAATATTGAGGGAACATTGCCTGACACCAGAAGATATTAAACGGTTCGGTTTGCATCCCCAGTTGGACAGCAAAGATGGTACTCAGATCATCAGGCTGTTTGATGCCAAGCTTCTCTTCATAAAGCGAAAGCCAATTGCCCTCCATGATGCGTCCAACTTCTGATGCACCTATTCCTTTGCGGCGTAAAGCAAGCTGGTCATCTGTCATTTGTTTCGGTAGTATGTCTGTCATTAGTGCCCCCTTCTATACCCAGTTGATTCAGCGAGACTTCGCACATCTGCTTCAAGACACTCAACGATGTGCAACAGCTGGTGGTAATCATCACCAACCAAATGGTCTTCACAAAAATGTTTTAACCGTGTGATTGTTTCATCGGCAGTCGCGAATGTGCGCTTGCGCGTGACGGTAGCGTCGATTTGTTTAACGGTATTTCCAATGAGATCGTTTATGTCTGTCATGTTAACCCCCTTCATTAATGAACATAGTAACCTGCTTTTATGCAGGACACAAGGATAAAAAGAAAACTCTGAAGCGGCGGCTTCACCGAAGCCGGGCCGCCGCGCCAGAGTTTGATTAAAAAATTATTTTAGTGGGTAAGGTTTCTGATCAGTTGGATGCCATAGCCCACGATGTCAGCATCCACAACTTTAATCTTTTTATATTTTGGATCGGTACTTACGGGAACTAGCTGGTGTCCGAAGTAAAGGTAAGGTGAGACCCCCTCCTTCTCCAAGAAGATCATAACGATCGAGCCTTGGGCGATGATCTCTTTGTGTTCAACACATAGAATGTAGTCACCTTTATGTACACCTGCATCATTCATTGAATCGGTTTCCACCAGCGATCCAAACTCAACTTGAACTGTCGCCTCTGGATCAACGAGATTTAAATTATTTTTTGTCGTCATCTTTCTAACCCCATTTTTTTTCTGGGATGAAACCAGTTTCATTGAGGCTAGTCTCACTCGTTGAATGCTGTCATCCTGTATTACAATCCGTTGCCCAAGAGCTCGGGATAATTTAGTCAGGGTGGTGATAGATGGAAGGAAGTCTCGACTGCCCGACATAAATTCTGTCACAGTCGTGGCTGATACACCTGCCAGCTTGCACCATTTGTTAATCGTCATCTCATTTCTTTCTAATTGAGATGACATCCACCCTTTGATCTCGCTTTTTTGTATGGTTAAGAGATCATTCTTATCTTTTACCATAGTTCTCTATCCTCCTATAGAGTTAAGTTTACTGCTATTTAATAGGGGTAATATTTACCACTATTATTCTACCTGTTTACCAACCGCCATAGCCTGAATGTCCTGTTCAGAAATATTAAGATGTTCTAAACCTTTTTTAGTTAAGTGTGGCAATAGTTCTGGAAGAATTAATTCGCTGTCGGTAATCTCTCCAATATCGTTATGTAAGTTTGGAAGATCAGTATCGTCGATTATCCGATACCGCCGCCGGGTTGTTATCATAAAATCTACAATGAATAATGGTGTTGGAAAAATTACTTTTCTTCTTTTATTTATTTTCATAAAAGCACGTCCAAAGTAACCGCGTTCAACACCATCATTGATAATAGCATCAATTGTTTTAGGTGATCCTTTCATGAGTGATTTTACGTGAGCCAACGGCACTCCAACTTTATCACTCCCTTCTATTATGGTTTCAAAAAAGGTGTAAGCCAAAATAATTTCAATGGCCCTGTGATTATGGTCTTGATTAAACCATATTTGCATTGGGTTAGAGTTGAGAACTTTGTCAATCATAGAAAAATAATTAACACCCGCCGCCGCGACCGCATATTTGATTTTGATGGATTGTTTTCGTTTTAAAAACTCATTTAAAAAATCAGGGTACTCATCCTTAAAATTAGAAGTATGTTCAGGAGCATTTTTTTTCTCCTCTTTAACATCAGAAAATTCGTACAAATTATCTGGAAATTTTTTTCGTATAGGCATAATGCCCCCCTTCATTAATTCAGTTATTATCTATGTTACATCTTGAAACATCTGCTTTAATGCAGTAGTTTATTAACATGAAAAACTTTACTTGTTATCTCGAACAGCTGGAACGTCATGCTTACAGCATGAATGTACCCCTGAAAGATGCCTGTCTTAATGCAGGTGTACCTGACTCTACATACTATCGCTGGATAAACAAGACTACGACACCGAGCGATAGGGTAGCGCGGTTAGTCTATGACCAAATTACACATCTGGCGTGCTGACATGGAGATAATCGATGAGGCAGAATTATTCTCTACCAGTTTAATCATCGAGAAATTAAAAGCGAGACGGATGGAACTTGGTTTAACCCAAGCAGATGTCGATGATCTTCTCGATACCAGTTATGGATTGTGCGGTAAGTGGGAAGCGGGGATGCGTGTGCCTCTCGCTTCTTCACTCGCACGTTGGATCGACTGCCTTGCTTGTACTGTAGACATCATACCGTTGGAAGCTATTGATGGCGAGTAGATCAAAACAAAAAGGTGACCGGGCTGAGTACAAAATTCGTGACAGGTTTAACGAGATGGGGTTGGACTGTTCTCGCGTACCTTTGTCTGGTGCCTTGGGCGGTGAGCATAGTGGTGACCTCCATATTAGAGGACTGTTTAAAAGAACACTTACTGCCGAAGTCAAATGCAGAAAAAAATCTAATGTCTTTTGGAAGACGGTGCAAAAATATCTGGGAGATAACGATGCCCTCTTTCTTATTGAGGATCGCAAAGAACCTCTCGTTGTTATGGAGTTTAAACTTCTTCAAGAAGTAATGAAGTACCCAAGCCTATCTGTTCTGGTTGAAAGACATCGCACTGATGGAGAGCTAGATGAACAGGCTTAACAAGATTATCAAGCACGCAAGCAAGGGTGTTAATGCTAACTATATGTCAGTGGTACATGGGCATACCAAAAGATATGACGATCCGGCACGCCAGAGAGAGAGGATGTTTCAACAGATGTCCCGTGACCAGATCAAAAGCTATTGGTTGAGACAGTTAGATGAGAATAGTTAAAGACCTTTTGATAGTAGTAGTTATAATTAGTTTTGTTTTTATTTTTTTTATGCACCTGGCACAGGGGATGGAAACAAGGATGCTATCCCTGATATGTATGGACAGGGAATTATTTAAAAGCACAGTTGTTGTTCAACAAAAAATATATTTGCTTGGTACAATGGGAGACTCGGAACATCTCATTGAAATATACAGGGATGATGGATTAAAGTGGACACTGACTGCAAGGAATCCGAACAACAATGAGGTATGTATACTTGCATCAGGGCATCAGCTGTTTGAAGCTGATTGGTTTATCGAAAGAAACCTACCCTAATAGCAAGCGGATAATTACTTCTATGATGAACTCGACCATCAGTAATGTACAGCTAAGATGACAAGAGCCCATGCTATTGCCAAACCTATTGCATCAACTCTCGTCATCTTGCCCTCCCTAATCTTCTTCTATAGGTTTGTTGGTTATGTACTGCTGAAAGTCAGTCAGTACGTCAGGTCTAAACTTAGATAGTTTATCGGCGCGGCATAGACGACATACCTTAGCAAGTGGGATGCCACGCGCATCATTCTCCCACCATTTACACTCAACACAGGTATCGCAATTAAATGAGCTCATCTCGCCACCTTTCTATATTACGTTGCAACACTTTGTTCATGTGGCGTAGTAAATATTGCAGCTCTTTTTTTGATCTGCTTTTTTTACGGCAGGTTATAATGATCCTTTCTAAACCTACTAATACTGTATCGTCATAGATATAACTGATATGAAAATAATCAGGGTCATCTGAATCGTGTATGTAATACATTATGATCTCCAAAAAAATGGGTGAGCCACGGCGGTATGTGTTGTTCCCAATGCGGCCCACCCGAGTTACGTTCAGGAGTAAAACTATACGGCGACATCTAGCTTGCTAGGCTGGAGGTCATGCAGAAATTCATAGGCTTTCTGTGCTTTGCTTGCCGCTGACTTAACAATAGTGGTGTCAGATTTAAGAGCAGTAACGTAGTGCTGTATATAATCTACGTGCTGAAGGCTCCCATCCAAGGCAAAGTAATTAGCAAAGAAAGCACTGGTGATTTCAGCTACAAGTTCTTCGAAGGCATATGCTTTACTAAACTTACCTCCCCTCTGGTCACGATCAAGGCGTGATGCGTGCCCCGTCCAGTGACCGAGCTCATGGAAGAGAGTAGCAAAGTAATGCGCTTCTGATTTGAAATCAGTGATAGGTGGTATGGCAATATAATCTGCTTTGTTCTGAAAGAAAGCTTGGTTAGGATGGTGTTTAATTGTAGCCTTGGTGCCCTTTACAAAGGCATCAGCGTGGGAGTAAGTGAATGTATAGGGGGTAGGTACCTCAACACCTGACACCTCAGCTGGTAGCCCCTTAATTTGAGAGCTATTAAATACATTGAATACCTTGGTACGTTTAAGGAAAGGATCACCCGGCTCCGCATCTTTAGGTTTAAATTCTAAAACCTTGACGAGCTTGGTACTTTTCTCTCCTTTAACAGACAGTTCAATCTCATGCTGTTGACCATAGGTTAGCATCTGTTTGAAGGTCATCCATTTGTTCGTGGGATAGCCATGTTCCATCGAAGACATCCAACATAGAAGTACATTGATGCCTGTATAGGGTGCACCTGTCAGTATATTATAAGGGAAGACACTGGGATCAGTGCCCGTCCAAGGACACAGCCAATTGGTGTTGTCACCTGTCTCTTTAATCTTTAATAGCTGTGAAATAATATAGTCGGTGACCTTTTGATAAAGATCATTTGACATTTATTGACTCCCGCTCCTTATCCAACAGCCGATGCATCGTATCAGCAACATCACCCTGCATTTTATTTGCGTCTTTGTAGAATGTTGCAATGCTATATTGAAGTCGCCAGTTTTCTTGGAGTTGTTCATATCTTTCGACATCTTTATCTTCACCTGTATCATATAGGCCGCAAGCTTCAGCGCGATTAGCTTCAGCTTCAGTCCAGCCAGCAGTCCAAGCTTGGGCTAGAACAAATGCACGGGGTGTGGTGTTAATACCAATGATCTTATACTTTTCTTCAGGATCAAGACACTCGATCCAACCATCCCAGCCTTTCTCGTAGTTCTTTAAGGCATACTGGTTGATGAAGTCGAGTTGAATAGTGGGACGCTCTGGTTTCATAAAGGGTAACTCCTATTATCTTCGGGTTTAAATTAAGAGTAAGTCCAGTGTTAGGAAGAGGACTATCCTCAAGTGAATTGAGTTCATCGGGAGATACATTGAGTAGCCTAGCTACACGATTGAGATTATCAACGGACATGATGCACCTGTGAGTTGTGATGTTCGCACCTGAAACTAGTGAAGGAGGTCGCCGTCATTCTTTATTGTATGGATGATAAAGGGAGCCCATATCGCGATGAAGATGGCGATGAATAATAAAAAGAATAAGGATATGAGTAACATAATTTAAAGTTCCTATTGGGAAGGCGGCGACAGCCGACATTAATTCTGTTTCCGTCTCGTTAATGACGGCGATAGCCGACAATTCTTGTATGAAAAAAAGAGGAGGGAGGAAGCCAAGCCCGCTTGGGCCTGGCTGTATCCCGTTGGTGTTAAGCTACTTGAGGTAGGTCAGCAACCAATTCTTCGACGGCTCTCGCTGTCTTGGAATTATCGACCACTTTCGTGACGCGCTTGCCGTCTGCCCAATCCATGCTGTTCTTAAGCCAAGCTTCATATGTCTGGCAATCCTCGTTAGTGACTGCCTTGTATTTAGCTTGGATATCTAAGGACATGGTGTGCAAGCAAGCCCATTGGATGTGCGCTTGGTTCATCCGAATGTTAAGGTTAGCTGTTAGATCATCCGATGCTATCGCCTCAAGGTCGCCGCCTAGTTTGTCGGCTCGTTGATTAATTTGTTCAACGATAGAGTCATAATAATCCTTGGCTTTGCGCTTTGCGGCATAGACACCGCGCATGATATAGCCGTGTGCTACAGAGTAGCCAGTGAATTTATAGGGATTGGCTTGGCCGTTATCAGCTTCGCCAACGCTAGTTGCCTGAAGCAATGGTGCGAAATCAAGGTAGATTTCAGCCTCAGTTTGGATGGTGTCGTTATGATTTGTATTTGATGTTGGTTTTACAATTGCTTTTTTCATTATTTTCTCCAAGTTAAGTTTCAATTTTAAATAATCTCCTCGGGATATTCCTAGTGAGGAACTCCCGCTGAGAGGTTCCGCTCTTGCAAGGTGAAACAGCCACGCGAGGCATGAGCCGTGCGCTTGCACGGCTATGCGTGGTTCTCGGTGTCAACATCTGATTGGGACGCAAGCCCCCACGCGAGAGCGTGGACTTGGGCGGCGGAGGCTCCGCAATCAGTTGTTTACGCCGATGGTTTACCTTGATAAAGCAGCGGGTTCTCGGGGGAGTTTCTCACTATTGAATCTCCCCCATATACTCATCTATATTCAAGTAGCGTATACAGATGCGTATTCGAAGCGTCGGTTTATTCCCTGCTGTTCGTATAGTTTGCAGAGTTCTAGTTCAAGTTCGTCTATTGATATGCGCACTTGATCCATCCGCACTTCGTCATCCCATGAAGCAAGGTTGCGATCCCAGAGGTCTTTGATGTTCGCGAACTCCTCCTTCAGTTGCTTGATACTGATGCGGATCGCAGTCATATCTTCGTAAAAGTTATATGTATGCATAGTGTGTACTCCTAAGTTGATTTAAGTTGTTAAGACACACCGTGTTCTCACGATGATAGGGGTACGTGGCCATATCAATAGCGATACTTGTCAATGATTCCTCTTGGAACCGCCTCTTCGCGGGGCGGTGAATTATCCGTGATACAAATTGGATATCTCCATAGAAATCACGCATATAAGTGGACGGCGCATACGTATGCGACGGCAATAATTGCGTTCTTGATTTCTACAGAGCCACCCGCAGATACTCCATCGAGGATGGCGACATCGTATCAGCCTTCTAATACACGGATAATTTATCGCATCATTTACTAGTAGATGCTTGATATGTTCTGCGCCAACCCGGTATTAGTAACAGCCAAGAGGGGCGCAAGTACACCAATCAGAGAGAGATATTATCATCCGAAGGATGATTCAATTCGAGCGTACTACGCCATCGACGAGCACTTCGAGGAGATGGCGACAGCTTATGAAGAGAAGCTTGGCATCAAAGAAGCTCGGTCACGGATGTGTTCATGAGTCATCTTGACGAATGAAGGGCTTATCATTTTACCGCTACGCCCATCGATAGTTCGACAATTCGAAGATCTTAATATGTATTGTCGAGCCGAAGATGGTTCGTGGTCTTAGGGGTAAACGTATACGTTTACACCGCCCACGGATATGCTGTTCGAGTTCGCCTTCTGACGAGCACTTCGAAGCGAGACAGACTAAGGCGTACATCTCGACAGCAAACCAAACCAGTTGCAACAAAGCTTCATTATTAACAACCGAATTGGACTTGACAGGTTTATGTAAATCCCCCTTATATATCCCCCGGAGGGGGAATGACGATCCTGAATAGGAGTGACGCATATGCCCGAACCATATCTCAATAAGTTACAGCAAAAAGAAATAAGAAAGAAACAATTATCACCGTTGAGGTTACAGATGATAGAGCACGTTGTCGCAACAGGTGATGGGCACTCGGCAACAGCTAGAGCATTGAATTGTAACAGATCTTCTGTAGTACAGGCCATGAATGATCCATATGTTCAAGAGGTATTACAGCAGAAGGTAGGTGAACGTCTTACCAGAGCCAGTGCAATAGCCAGTAACACACTCATTAAGTTAGCGAGACAAGGTAAGTCTGAGTACGTACAGTTACAAGCGAGTGATTCCATTCTCGATCGTACAGGGTTCAAGCCACCCGATCGCTCTATACATCAGGTACAAGGTGACGTTAGTATACGTATCAACCTCGAGTAGAGGTAGGGGGGGTTAAAAACTACCTGCCATTGCGAGTATATGTCCTACTCACTCAATTTTCTTAAAAAAAAGCACTTTCATCCTGTGCGTGTACTAAGTTCCTCTTCTTTGTAATTAATACTCCTTCGATGTTTGAATTATTTTTTAAATGCTTGGAGTTAGATCATATGCATATTGGTTCTTTAAAGAAGCGAATGATAAAGTTGAGTAAACGCCTTCACCGTTCTATTGATGGTTCCCCTCAAGGGAATAAGTTAGAGGAGTTGGTTAATGAGTTTGAGTCTACTGTAGACGATGCTCATCGTTCTTTGTCTGATGGTCGTGGTAAGGCGAATAAAATATTAGACAAGTCTCTTGCTGAGAAGGCGGAGAAACCCAAAGCCAAACCTAAAAAGAAAAAGTAATGAGCTTTTGCTCAGAACTCCGGCATGAGGATTTGATGAGGCTCCGCAAGGTGCTTCGTCAGATGTTTAAGGTCCGTACCAAGCGTCATGAGGTATCTGATTGGGAGCTTGATAGGTGGATTGAATCCATTGGGCCTAAAGTACGCGAGAAAACTGTAAAACAGGCAGTAGATAGAGGTCTTGTGGAGTGAGTTATGAATTTAATTATACGCCAGCAGGTGAAGTCCTTAAAACATTTCTTAAAGATGAAAGTTACTTCCGCGGTATACGTGGTCCTGTGGGAAGTGGTACCTCCTCTGCTTGCTGTGTCGAGATATTTCGTAGAGCGTCTGAACAAGTTGCAGGACAAGATGGAGTCAAGCGAACACGCTTCGCGATAATCCGTAATACCAATCCTCAGCTGAAGACAACTACGGTGAAGACTTGGCTTGAGTGGTTTCCTGAACATATTTTTGGTAAATTCAACTGGTCTGTACCTTTTACCCACAATATCAAGATTGGTGCGATAGAATGTGAGGTAATTTTCCTGGCATTGGATCGTCCTGACGATGTAGACAAGCTGTTATCTCTTGATCTGACAGGGGTATGGATCAATGAGGCCAGAGAAATCAGCAAATCTGTGGTTGATGGGTGCACAATGAGGTGCGGCAGGTACCCTTCTATGAAGGATGGGGGGCCGACTTGGTATGGGGTAATCGCTGATACCAATGCGCCAACCGATGACCACTGGTGGCCCATTATGGCGGGAGAAAGCCCTATTCCAGACTATATTCCAAGGGAAGAAGCAGCGATGTTGCAGAAACCAAGCAACTGGACCTTCTTTACCCAGCCATCTGGCATGGTTGAGAAGTTTGATAGCACAGGAAAGACCATTCTAGGCTATGAAATGAACCCTGAATCAGAGAATACGGACAATTTAACCCCTGATTACTACAACAATATCATTAAAGGTAAGACGAAAAGCTGGATTGATGTCTATGTCATGAACCGATTGGGTTCAATTGATGAAGGAAGGCGGGTTTATCCTACATTTAATGACGATGTTCATGTTGCCCCAGAGAGTTTGATCCCAATTGAAAGCCTAGACATCTATGTGGGCATTGATTTTGGTCTAACACCCTCTGCAATCTTTGGTCAGCGCAGACCTGATGGCAGATGGAATATCTTACGAGAACTTGTGACCACTGATATGGGCACGGTTCGCTTTGCGGAGACTTTAAAATATGAAATTAAAAGACATTTTCCGGGTTTTGGGCCTGATCGCTTTAATTTCTACGGTGATCCTGCTGGGGATCAGCGCGCCCAAACGGACGAAACCACACCCTTTCAAATCCTACGATCTAACGGCATCGTGGCCCTGCCCACCAACACCAATGATCCTGTTGTACGGATAGAAGCCATCGAGGGGATGCTCAACCGTATGGTTGATGGACAGCCGGGGCTGTTATTAGACCCGAGTTGCAAGACATTGCGCCAAGGCTTCCGCTCTGGCTACCAGTATCGCCGTTTATCTGTCTCAGGTGATGCCAGATACGAGGATAAACCCAATAAAAATAAATATTCACACCCTCATGATGCCCTTCAGTACATGGCAATTGGCGCGGGGGAAGGAAAAAACATTCTTCATGGCGGCAGATCATTCAAACAAGTCAACATTAAACCGGAGTCAGGATTTTGGAATCGACAAAGAAATCAACGGAGGGGGTCAAGGGCTACATATGGTATGTAGGTTTTCGAAATACGACCCGACCCCTCCCCTTACCTTGGAGGTGGATTTGTAGAGATGGATATAAGCACGTTTATGCAATGCGGTATGATCCTAATATGGACTGCTGGATACTTTGTGAGTGGCTTGGCTTTCGTCTTCATATCGAACTATTACGGGGAGAGAAGGTTGAGGCGTTATTCCATCAAGCCTCTCAAAGCGGCGGGATGGTTTCTTATGAGTCTGAGTATCGCGATGGTCTTGCTCTTAATTTCAGGATGCCAATCTATTGTGTCACTTGGGCAAAGCACTTGCTCGGTTTGCAATTATGTCCTGCTGTAACCCCTTATCAATTATTCTGTGCGTTGAGAAATCGCGGCGGTTCAGTCATGTTCGAGCAGGAGAAACGTAATGGATTTTTTTGGAAGCGATGAACAACAAGTTGTTCAAGAGGAAGACCCTGAATTAACCCGCCTTAAAAAAGATGAGAAAGCTCGTCTTTTAAAACAGGAACAAGCTTTGGCAGAAGAAAAAACCGCCAGATCAAAACGCCTTCGTGGTGCGCGATCTCTTATGTCGGCTGGGTATCGTGGGTATGATGACAATAAATTAGGAACAGCATAATGGGTGATAGTTCAGAAAGTGCAAGTGGCGGCTTCGATGATGTGGCCAGTGCTTATGACGACCAAGGTTTTGAACGTCAGTCTAACGTCAATCCCGTTGGTTCTTTTCTAGGAAGTACCACACCTGCTGAACATTCAGAAAATGACAGGCGTGTTAGTGAAGCTTTATCGGCTATGCCTGACCCTGATACGGGTGAACGTATGTTTGATAACGTCATCACAGGGCAAAGGGAGTCAGTAGAAACTTATAGTCGGCCAGATTTTTCTCCAAGAGAGGGCAGTGCTTTGGATTTTAATCAAGAACCGTCCATCACCGCAACACCTCTTGGTGTTGCTGGTCGGGTGCTAGGCAGTCTGGCTTTTGGGGGACCGCTTGGTCTTGCGGCAAGTACACTATTAGGTGCGGCTGGTAATAAAATGAGTGAAGAGGCTGGTCATGGCTCAATTACCATAAGAGCCAGTGATGGTGTCACGGTTAATCGTGGTGATAGTGGAACGGGTAATCGTAATGTCTATACGACTGAAAATACAAAAGATGTTCCTGAAGGATTAATGGCAGGAAAAGACACAGCTTTTCCCGGCAGATATGATAATCCTCCTGAAGAAAATATTGATTATAATGAGACACCTAATGTACCAGCAAAAGCACCAAAACAAAAAGCAAGTTTGTTGTCTCCACAGCAACCAAATATCCAAGAGGAAGAAGTTGATCCTCTGGCACAGTCACGACGAAGATATGCTGGGCAAAACAGTTTAATGAGTAGTGGTTATAGAGGATTTGCGTAATGGCAATGAAAACAATTAGAGAAGTTGTAGAAGGCGAGGAACGTGCGCTTTCTTTGCGCCGTTTGTGGGAGCCTATCTGGGGTGATTGTTATGATTACTGTCTTCCCGGTCATAATGGTTTTACAAATCTGTCTCCCGGTCAGCGTGCTGATGAATTAATCTTTGATGAGACTGCTATTGTTGGAACTCAGGAGTTTGCATCACGCATGGTACAGGGAATTGTTCCCAATAATTCAAGGTGGACACGATTAGAACCTGCACCTGCGGCAGTTGGTGAGCTCGATGACAAACAGTTGGCAACCTTGCAGGGCGAACTTGATGAGGTTACTGACTACGCTTTTGAAGTCATCAATAATTCTAATTTTAGCCAAGAAGTCCATGAGGCTATGCTTGATGTTGGCATTGGCACGGGGAATATGACCATTGAGGAAGGGGATGCGGTCAATCCTCTCAAATTTAATGCTGTTCCATTAAGCCATGTTGCTCTGGAACGTGGTCCTTATGATTCAATTGGAGCTCAGTATCGTAAACGGGTTGTCCGGGTTGACAATATCAAGACCATATGGCCCGAAGCGACCTTCAATACAGAGCTTCGGGGCTTGCTCGATAAAGAACCACATAAAGAAATAACGATTTCTGAGGTTTGCTATCGCGATTGGGCAGAGATTGATGAAACCCATCACTACTGCGTCTATCTTAAATCCAGTGAGCATAAAATTTATAGTGAAACCTATTCAGGGATAGGCTCAAATCCGTGGGTTTCTTTTCGCTGGGCTAAAACCGCAGGTGAAATTTATGGTAGAGGTCCAATTTATAATGCTTTAAGTGCAATTAAAACGTGCAACTTGACGGTTCAGCTTATTTTAGAAAATGCGGAACTGGCAGTTTCGGGTGTATGGCAGGGGGATGATGACGGCGTGTTGAACCCTGCCAACATTCGTATGATACCTGGCACCGTCATTCCCAGATCAGCAGGAAGCAGAGGATTGGAAGCCCTGCAATTCCCGGGTAGTTTCGATGTTGCCCAGCTGGTGCTTAATGATATGCGTCACAACATTAATCGAGCTCTTTACAATGAGACATTGGGACGCAGGGAAGGTACACCAATCAGTGCAACAGAGGTTGCCGAGCGTATGGGTGAGCTCTCCAGACAATTGGGAAGTACCTATGGCAGACTGCAAGCTGAACTGGTTCTGCCTTTAATGAAGCGGGTTTTATATATCCTGAAAAAGCAGGGAAGGATTACGCTTCCCCAGATTGACGGTCGGGAAATTCAGATTCGTGCTGTCTCTCCAATGATGAGAGCCCAGCGCAATGAAGATATTTCACAGCATATTAATTATGTAAGAACAATTGGTGAGTTATTCGGCCCTGCAACAGTTCAGACAATTGTTGATCCTACCAAGTTTTCTGAAAAGCTTGCGCCTTGGTACGAGGTCGATCCTGATGTTCTGATGGATGAAGAGAAACGCCAGCAACTTACCCAGCAAACTGGAGAAGCAATGGCTCAAGGTGGTGGTGGTGAAATGGTATCACAGATAAGGGAGTTAATGCCTTAATGAAACAACGGCGTGTTGAGTCAGAGGAATCAATAAAATTAAATAAGATGTACAGGGCAACATTTACCAAAGGTTCAGGTAAGGCTGTTCTCAATCATCTCAAACAGATCAGTATTTATAGTGTAGGGGGTCCGGGCATTACGCCAGATACCCTTATGCATATGGAAGGTCAGCGATTTATTGTCGCTGAAATTGAAAACCGTGTAGAACAAGGAAAGGACTCTGGCGATGAATGACGATAGTGCAGGTGCAGTAGAGGCTGAAACACCAGCTGAAGCAACTGAAGAGGTTAATACTGAAACGGCTTCACGGCCTGAATATGTGCCTGAAAAATACTGGAACGCCGAGCGTGGTGAGACAGATATTGAGAAATTAAGCAAAGGTTATAATGAGATAGCCAGTGCTTTTGGTAAAAAAAATGAAGACTTAGAAGCTGAAATTACCAAAAAATTAGAAACGAATAGGCGAAAGGATGTTCCAGAAACGGCGGCTGATTATGTTTTTGAGCCAAATCCTGAACTTATTCCTGAAGGTGCCAAGTTTGAAATGGATAAGGAAAACGCCCAGTTAAAAGAATTTGGGGAACTTGCTCATGAAATTGGTTTATCACCTGAACAATATAACAAAGTGGTCAGTCTCTATGTCGCCAATGAAATGGCGATGATGCCAGACAAAAAAGCTGAAGCCGCCAAACTGGGTGAAAATGCACAAGCCCGGATTGAGCGTGTTGATATGTGGTCTAAAGCAAATCTCTCTGAAAATGCTTATACGGCTGTTGTTGGTCAGGCAACATCAGGTGAGTTTATTATGGCGATGGAGGAGCTCATCGACAAAACATCTGGTGCGACACTTGATGGTGGTGATGAGAAAAAAACAAGGGGCATTAACCCTAGAAGAGCTTCAAACCATGCAGAAAGACCCACGTTATCGTGATCCCAGACATCGTGAAGATGCGTATGTAAAGCGTGTGGAAGCTGGTTTTGCGGCATTAACTCAGTAAACGGACAGACAAGACATTGCCGGACATTTTTTATTCTGTCCGTTGACCTATTGTTATTGGCAGGTCATTTTTTTACCGTAACCCTCGGCCTGAAGTTTCGGAAAGCGGCCCTTTATGGATACCCGTCCTACGAATCCGACGACACCCGAATTAACTTTAACTCTTGTGTTCAACGATTTGGAGGATAGCAATGGCTTTTCCAGATATTAATGATTCATTTGTTAAGCAATTTGAATCTGAGGCGCATATGGAATACCAACAAATGGGTTCCAAACTGCGTAACACCATTCGTACCAAAGCTGGTATTACTGGTGAATCTACTACTTTTCAGGTTATTGGAAACGTAGACGTTGGAACTAAAGCCCGAAACGGCAAGGTTCCTCGTTCTGAAGCTTCCCATGCACCTGTCGAAGTTTCTCTACAAGACCGTTATGCATCAGTAATGATTGACGATCTTGATGAGTTAAAAATCCAACATGACGAGCGTGGTGTTCAAGCTAAGAATATCGCGGCGGCTATGGGTCAAGATACTGATACTATCATACTCACAGCTATGGATGCGTCAGCTAACAGTAACAACGTAAGTACCGCCGAAACATTTTCTGCGGCGGCTACACCAATCGGAATTATGGAAGACTTTGGTAATGCTTCTATTCCTTTCGATGGTGAGCTTTATGCTTGTGTTTGCTGGGAAGCTTGGGGCGATCTGCTCGATCTTGATGAGTTTTCAAACGCTGATTATGTACCAAGTGAACAGCTTTGGTTTGAAGGCGTAACAGCTAAGAAGTGGTTGGGCTTTAACTGGTTCCCACATGAAAACTTACCTGTTGACGGCTCTAGCGATGCTAAGTGCTTCTACTATCATCGTTCTTCAACTGGTCATGCAATCGGTCAGGATTACTCACAGCGGATAGATTATCTTGCTGAGTATGATTCCAATCAGGTCATGGCTAAAATGTCGCATGGTGCTGGTCTTATCGATGATACGGCTTGCATTGAGCGTGTTTACAACAGTGCTTGATAAAGGAGATTTGAATCATGGCTTATAGTGCGGCAGGTCTTGTCAAAATGGGATCAGGAGGCGGTTTTAATATTTATTTCTACCGTTCACTTGATACCGCGGCAACGGTCAATTCAGCGGCTTATTTCAACAGCGCAGTAGATTTTCTGAATGTTGGTGATTTAATTATACAACAACAGGTTGGTGGCTCAGTGGCTACCCCTACTTCTGTTACTGCTGGAACATTAATGTGGGTGCTATCGAACAATGGCACAGCCGTCGACGTTTCGGATGGAACGGCGATAGTTGTAACGGACGGCGATTAGAACTCCACGCCGGAGTATGGCGGGGCGAGGGTTTTTCTCATATGACTCTCTGGTTTGGCCTGAGTCCCGCCTGTTCCTGAAAGTATATAAATGAGTGTAGCGACTACTGATATTGCTGTTGCATCAAAAGGATTGGTTCTTATTGGGGCTGATCCTATTGCGGCTTTTGACGGAAGCAGTCGCGGAGCGATAGTTGCCGAACATATCTATGATGAGGCAATTGAAGATATTCTAACAGATACACCGTGGTCGTTTGCAACGACACAGGCTGATCTGTCCCATGTTTCAGATACACCAGAGTCGATCTGGTCTGATGCATGGCAAAAACCAACAGAAGCTTTATTGATACGCCGTGTAACGGTTAATGATAAAGACATTGATTATGAAGTCTATGCAGACAAAGTGTACTGCAATTATGACGAAAACAATATCCTGACAATGAATTATATTTTTCGGGCACTGGAACAGGATTGGCCTCCATATTTCAGGTATGCCGCTGAATTAAAGCTTGCCAGCATCTTTGCGATGTCGGTGGCGGGAAAGCCTGATATGGCTGACACCTTTCAACAACAGGCTGAATTTGCGTTACGTAAGGCTAGAAGTCAGGATGGTCAGGCTGACACAACCCACGCAATTACGACAAGCCGTTTTATTATTGCTCGGAGGTAGACTATGCCTTTAAGAGCAACAACTTTCCAAACCAACTTCTCATCTGGTCAACTCGATCCTCGTATGATGTCACGCGCTGATGTTGGTGTGTATAATAACTCAGGAGAAAATCTCCTTAACAACTCTCCTTTGGTTCAAGGAGGAGCTCGTCGTCGACCTGGCTCAGATTATGTTGCGACATTAACTGGACATACACGCCTTGAAAAACTGCGCTTTAATGACACACAGCTGTATATCTTTGCGTTCTCAAATACTGAACTAAAGATATTTAATTCTGCTGGGAGCTTGTTGCAGACCCTGACATCCCAGCCGTGGAGCGCAACGACTATGTGGGAGATGCGTTTAACCTCAGCTGGCGATACAACGATTATTACTCATGAAGACTTCGCAATGCAGAAATTACTTCGTACAGGGGCAACGACGTTTACGATTGCCGCTTATGCATTTGAGTCTCATAGTTCTGGTTATCCCCGGTATCAGCCGTTTTATAAATTTGCTGACGATAGTACGACACTGACACCCAGTGCAACGTCAGGCAGTGGAGTTACTTTGACAGCTTCCGCTGCTTCTTTTGTCTCTGCTCATGTTGGATCAATCATTCGATATAAAGGAAAAGAATGTGATGTCACAGGTTTTACCGATACCACCCATGTTACCGTTACGGTCCGGGAAACGCTGTCGGGAACATCTGCCGATACCGATTGGGACGAAAATGTTTTTTCAGCGGCGAAAGGGTATGCTAAATCGTGTGCGTTCCACCCTCGTAGATTGTGGTTTGGCGGCTCCAGAGATTTGCCCTCCCATTTATTTTCGTCGCAGTCGAACGCCTTCTTCAACTTTAATGTTGGAACTGGGCTTGATGCAGAGAGCATCCAAGCACCGTTAGGATCAGATAGTGTTTCTGAAATACTTCACCTTCACTCTGGTCGACACCTCACTGTTTTCACAGATAGTGGTGTTTATTACGTTCAGGAGTCAAATACGACTCCTGTAAGCCCTTCTAACTTCAATCCTCGCTTCTCGGTACCCTATGGTAGCGCACAAGCCCCTCCTAAGCGCTACGATGGCGCTACGCTCTTTATACAGGATACTGGAAAAGTCGTGCGAGAATTGCTGTGGAATGACCTTCAGCAATCTTATACCGCTGAACCGATCAGTTTGGTGTCAAATGACATGATTGATGACGTACAGGATCAAGAGGTATTCTACGGAAATGATACAGGACCAGAGCAGTTTAATGTTATTGTAAACAACAATGGCAACATTTCTATTTATCATTCTGTTCGATCAGAGAAGATCGCGGCATGGTTTCCATGGGAAACAACTGGTGATTTTGAAAGTGTAACAGAATTAAACGGTGAAATCTTTGTATCTGTTAAAAGAACGGTTAATAGTTCCACAGTTTATTATCTTGAGAAATTTAATTTTTTAAAGACTGTCGATTGTTCTGCAACATTAAGTAATGTTTCAGGGAATATATGGCAAGGCTTGTCTCACTTGGTAGCATCAAGTGTTTCCTGTGTTGATAGTAATATTTATCATGGCGATTTTACCGTGGCATCTTCGGGGCGTATTACCTTAAACGAAACTGGTACGGCTCCTGTTGCTGGTTTGAATTTTACTCGTAAGATTATTGATATGCCAGCTAACATTCAGGGGCCGAATGGTTCTTTGCGTGGATCGCAAAAGATGGTTGGTGAAATTATTGTTGAAGTTTACGACACAGCTAACTTTGCAGTAAATGGTCAGGAATTTCTTATTCGTCAGGTTGATGACGATCTTAGCACCAGCCCGTCAGCAGTAACAGGAACGTATCAGTTTTATGGTGGTGGTTGGTCGCGTGATGCCCAAGTGACTATTACACAAACGGCTCCTCTCAAGGGAACAATCCTCAGTATTTGGAAGGAGATATTAGCATGAGTTGGGAATATGTTGTAATGGCATCAGCGGTTGCAAGTGCGGCATCGAGTTATGCAGGTGCATCAATACAAGCGAAAGCTGGAGCAAAAGCATCACGAATGAAAGCAGAGCAATCTCAAACTAATAAAAGCATGGTTGAGCTTCAAGCTATGACACAGGAATCGGATCGGATAAAAGAATATGCTCGACTTGTTTCTTCTAACACAAATTCAGTCAGTTATGATCCTTATTCCAGCCCATCTTTTCTTGCAATAGATAAAGAAAGTTCGAAAGAAGTTAATAAAGATATTAGTCAAATTAGGTTAATGGGCAAAACTAAAGCTGAAAATTACGAAAAACAGGCTGAGATCGATGTGATTGAAGGTGATGCGTTTAGGTCAATGGGTCGTACCGCGTGGCTTCAACCAGCTGGTACGCTTCTGGGCGGTGCTTATAAAGCAAAGAGGGTAAAGGCATAAAATGGCTATTAAACCGTATATAAGCAAAACAACTGTTACACCTGCTGTTTCTTTTAATACTGCTGGCATTGTAAAAGCAGGATCAATCCAAGCATCAAGTATGCTAGGTGCCGCCCGTGTGATGGATAAAATAGGTGATCTGGCTTTTGAAGAAGGAAAAGAGGTCCGTACTCGAGAAGGTATGGAAAGTGGGGCAAGTTATAAATTAATGCGCGATGAAACGGGTCAAGTCATTGCGCCTAATGATTTACCCCCTCAAGATACTTTCTTTAATGAAGGTTACCGCAAATCTGTTTTAACTAAATATACTAATGATTTACAGCTGGATGTATCTAAGAAGTTACAGGATTTAAGTTTAAAACACCGATTTAAACCAGAAGAATTTCAAGAAGTATCTACAAATTATTTACGTGCAACTTTTGAATCTGTTGATCCTGCTGTTAGAAATGACGTTGAAAGATATGCTGGAGAACGTCAGAGGCAACATTACTCTGCATTATCAAACCAGCATCAAAATCGTGTTGATAATCAAACAGTTCGTTCTACTGAATTATTAATCGATCAGTCTCGCAATGAGTTACGCAACCATGTTTTATCTGGGTCGAAAGATATGGAAGCTTATACGTCTGCTTTTAATACTTGGACAGACAACCTTAATAAACTGCTCCCTTATATTGGAGAAGACAATGTAAACATCCGTAAAGCGGCAGTAGAACGTAGTCTGGGTGCTATGCATTTCTTTAAGGGATATACCGAATTATCTGATGTTGAGCGAGCAAAAGTATCGAAACAGCTTGCCGCTGGTAAGGGTAAGATATTTAACGAAAACCCTACATTAATGGCAATGAACGCAGAAGAACGTCAGAACCTGGCATTATTTGCTAATCGTTTTGATAGGGAAGTAAAGGGGTTAGAAGCAGAAGAATTAGAAATTTCTAAAAATATCGTTGCTGGCGATCTTATGGCAATAAATCTTGCTCGTCTGCCTACTAAAACGCAAGATGATTGGAAATCGTTAATTGGCAAGCTTTCACCAAAAGCAAAAGCGGAATGGGAAAAGTTCCCAAAGGTTCATCAATTTAGTCAGTTTATGGCTGAAATAGGACGTATGAATCAGACTGCAAATCAAAAATATCGTGACACGCAACGAAACTTACAAGAGGCAAAGCAGTTACAATCGAAGAACTTATTCATAGAATCCAATCTTGTTTTACGGAAAGCTCTTGCTGGCTATGAGGATGAACGTGATCGTGTAATTGAAGTTTTAAAAAATAATAACATTACTGACCCACAAATTATTAATGGTTATTTGAGGTCAACACTCCAAGTTGCCATGAAAGCAAATAAAGATGTAATTACGACACGCCTTGTTAATAGTACGAAAGCTGAAATAAAAACTTTATCAAAACAGTTAAAGCTCGATGCCACCCAATTTTTGGGAGATAACTTTCATAATCCAGATATAAATCAAGTTTATCGTTATGTAAGTGATAAAGTTGTAAAATTGCGTCAAGCGGCTCAGGCACAGCAAAAATTACATAGAGAGCTTGGGCCGTATCTTAGTGCTCACAATCATAATTATTCAATGGTACCGGGTAAGGCTAATGGAAAATATGTGATACAAGCTCTTAAACATTTAGGTGTTGAGAACTCAAGTCATCCTGATACATGGCTGGCTAATGTAAATTTAGGCATACCTGATGAGGGTGTGTCGATGATGATCCAAGCAACTCAAGGATCAGGTAGTTTTGATCCAAAGGTTTTAGAACAGAGTGTTTCCTTGTTTTCTAGTTATTATAACCGTGGTGGTGATAAACATCTACGTGCTCAACTCGGGTCTAAAACATATTTACAGCTGGCTCAGATATCACGGCTGGGAAAAGAAGATGGTTTTGGAAGCAAGGAAACCTTAACAGCTGTTCAAAATATTTTAAAAGATAAAGGTGATCCTTACGATCAGGTTAAACGAGCGTTGGGTAGCGACTACATTAACGAAGATGGAAGTTTAAATTACCATGAAATTGATAAAACACTTAATTCCGATTGGGAATCTGTAGCAGAAAAATATGTTGTTGGTGAAGGCAATGATTGGATGGATAAAGCTTTAAGGGCTTTTAAAGGTGGTAAGTTTGCGGCTGATGTTGGTGTCGATGTAAGTACACCAAAAGAATTAACATTTGCGTCGGCTCCT
>MDSV01160489.1_pt1 | contig 28095 bp, 11 predicted proteins | sample 810851 | NCBI WGS metagenome assembly MDSV01 (sample SAMN05326640, study PRJNA326480) | marine metagenome | isolation source: seawater | place: Atlantic Ocean: North East | collected 2012 | reverse complement strand
GGACGGAACAAAAAGGCGGCGGTGGTCAGTTGCCGGATTAAGACTTTTAATTAACAACATTTTTTTGGAGAGTATATAATGAGTTGGGATGTAGTAACCTCTGGTTCATATGCAGATACAGCGTACAATAATGGCGCAGCTATCTCGTTTGTAACCAAAGCGGGTGGTAATATCCACAAGATAGACCCGCAAATAAACAGTTTCATGCCTTCTGGTGATATGTACAACCGCTATAATACTAGGTTTGATGATCCTAGATATTACACCGGCGATTCAGCTAGCTAAGGAGTAAGTAATGCCTATCAATGTTCCACAGAGTGTTTTTGATAAATACTTTGACGTGATAGACTCTACTTTCAATATATTTGGCGTAACATGTCAGTTGGTTTATATAGAGAAGGTAGAGGAAATCTCTGTCTCTTACGATAATTATCCTACGCACAATTCAATTAGTGCGCATAGGAGAGGGCCGGGTGTACCTGCCTTCAGACGGGAGGATACTGTAATAAGGGAAGTGGAAAAAACAGAAGACATTACACTGAAAGTCTACTGGGATAACAGGTCTTGGATTAAGGTAGGAAAAGACATTGTTGTACCCGACAACTCAATACAAACTATAGGATACATGACGGATTTGCCTAAGATACTAAGGGCAAAAGAACTAATTGTTCATAAAGGTATAAAAGACTACGGAGAACTTAGATTTATAAGATCAGGAGAACACTATCCAGTTGGACTAAAACAAGACAGATATTTTGCTTGTTTTTGGGAGAGGACATAGTGGCCGGCAACTTAAAAATAGTTTTGACTGACCCAATAAGCGTAGTACAACAAAATGTAAACAAAGCGATAGCTATACATTTGAACAATGCGCTACCAAAGCTGGTTAAGTTTACCACTCAGGCTTTGAAGCCTATGGTTTTCAACTGGATTATGCAACAACCCGAAATGCAGTCATTAGCCGCTGGTGGGCCAAACTCACTAGCCTCTAATGTCGGCATACCACAAGGAAGCGAGCAAGAAGCAGCGACTGAAATTGCAAGAATTGTTTCAAATTCTGTATCGTCAAACTTCACAGGCTTTGACGCAAGATTAAAAGGCAGATTTGAATTAAACATTCAGCCAACGGATTTTCAGGATTTACTATCTTCCTCAGCAATATTTACAATACAAACAAAAAAAGGCGTAACACTTGAGTGGCTAAGATGGCTACTAGAGGAAGGCGCAAGACCTATTGTTATTGGTTATGAGTATGTTCCACAGACTGGTCGCGGTAGATCTAACTCTGGAACAATGAAGTCAGGAGTTAGCTGGAGAATAAAGCCAACATGGGCCGGTACTCCAGAAAACAACTTTGTTACAAGATCTCTAATCAATAGAGAAAAAGACATAGAAAAAATAATTGGCAAAGCTATAGGAGGCATCTAATGGGAAAATTTGACCTCAAAGGCTTCAACAATGTTTTTTCAGCAACTCTTAATAATGAGATACAGGATAATATTATAGAGTTTTTAGATTGGGCGCTTTTAGAAAAAGGCAACTACTTTAATGTACCAGTTGGAGAAGCTTCTCCTAACGGATACGATTACAGTAAGTTACGTCTTTCGTCTGATCCAAATTATACAGCAGGGCAAGTTTGGGAAGGATACAAGCCTAACTGGGTGTGGCAGAGCGGGGTCAGCCATAGTCCGTCACCTCTAGTTTGGTCGCAAGAGTCAAAGCCCGGAATATCTGGAGTTTACGTAGATGACGTATTTCGTCCAGCTACTGGGGTAGGAACTTACGCACATGATGTTGACTATTTTCATGGACAGGTTATTTTTGATACGGCTATACCAACTGGAAGTAAAGTTCAAGCTGCGTATAGTTATAAGTGGATAAATGTTGTTTATGCCAATGCCATACCTTGGCTTAGAGAAGTTCAGTATAGATCTTACGATATAAATGCAGAATTTTTCCAAGCTGGAAAAGGCGATTGGGACACGCCACCTGAATCCAGAGTTCAATTGCCAGCTATAGCTGTCGAGATAGTTCCCAGAAGAACTACAAGAGGCTATCAGTTAGGTGGAGGACAATGGGTTTATACTGACGTATTATTCCACTGTATAGCAGAAGATGAAATAACGAGAAATAAATTAGTTGATATAGTCTCCTTACAAGCAGACAAAACAATCGGGACATATGATAGTGATGTGGTAGCGTCTAGCGGCGATTTTCCAATAAACTATGCGGGAACACCAGTTTCTGGCGCCTTATCCTTCCCAGATTTGGCCACGAAACACGCAGGAGTGCCAATTAGGCTAATAAATCCCTCTGTGCAGGGTATGGATATGATTAATAATAATCTATATGGTGGCATTGTAAAGATGACCACTGAGGTAATTAAAACAAACATTTAACTTTTGTGTATAATAAAATAGACAAACACTCTAATTAGGAGAGAGAAAATGGCCAATAATAGAATTTTCTACGCCTGCCAAGCAGTGGGGCTTAAGCCAATGGGTCAACCCACTGGTAGCTATCAAGTTGCCCACGGTGTGCAAAGTGTAGGTGTCACAACTAACTTTAATCTGGAACAGGCTTTTGAGCTTGGTCAAATTCAGATTTATGAAAACATCGAAGGGCTTCCAGACGTAGAATGTACTATGGAGAAAGTCATAGATGGATACCCACTTCTCTACCACTTAGCATCTCAAGACGCTATTAGTGCTGGGCTTGTTGGTAGAAGTAAAAGAAGAGCAGACGTTGCGCTGGGTATTTTTAGTGATGAACAAGACTCAGTAAATGACGGCGGCGGAGCCAAGACCGGAGAGACACAAACCCTTGTGTTCATGTCTGGTATGTATATTAATAGTATTAGTTACACCGTTCCAGTTGATGGAAACGCAACAGAGTCAGTTACTCTCGTTGGAAACCATAAAGAATGGTTCTCGGCAGATGCTAGTGCGGCTGAATATACCAGTTATAAGAAGTTTAAGGTTCCAGCTAATACTTTTGGTGCTGGCGATGGAAGCGCAGACTTTCCCAAGGCTTTTAACGACAAAAAAGGTGGCGTACAAAGACGTGAAAACGTTGTCCTTTCAAAATCAATTATGCCTAGAAGTATGTTTGGTAACTTAGATGGTAACGTACTAGGTACAGAAGGTCAAGGCAACGCTGTCAGTAACGGCACTCCTTTACTTCACATCCAAAACTTCAGTACAAGCACGGACTTTGGACGTGAGGACATTTTGGAGTTTGGTAGAAAAGCGCCTTATGTTAGAACACCTACGTTCCCAATTGAAGTTTCGACAGAAATTGAAGCTATTGCTGTTTCTGGTGACTTTATTGGTGCTTATGAAACTGGCGATCCAACCTTGTTTAGTACAAATGCGTCTGGTGACAACACTCAAGAAGAGCAGATTGTTCTTGCGCTATTGGGTGGTACAGCTTTTGACTTAGGAACAAGTAATAGACTTTCTTCAGTAAGTTACGGCGGAGGCGACGCAACTGGTGGTAATGCAACACTTACCTATAGCTACACTAACTTCAACGAACTTACAGTTCTTGATAGTGGTGACCCAGCAAATAATGCTTTGAAAGCTGGTGGTACTGGTGGTTTGGATTACTCTACAGCTCAGTCTGGCTACATAGGTCATGGAGTCTGATTTTATTTTTGGATTTTGCGGCGCATTTTGCGATAGCTAACAGGAAAGCGAGTTTTCTGTGCCGTTAGGAAGGATACAATATGAATAACAAATACTCCCGGTGTGAGGTTTTATAATGAAACAGCATATGCGGGAGTTTTTTGTGTCTAGAATTAAATCTGGAGTTGTGCATATACAAAGACAAGGCATAACTATATATGTAAATTCCCCAACTATTTTAGAGAATCTGGAGTCTAATTACTTTGCTATAGAGGCATATGAAGACGCTGAGTTTGAAGGGGTAATGTCCCAAGAAGAAATGTTGGAGTGGATGATTAACAATGGGCTGTGGGAAGAAGAAGACGAAGAGAGGATGGATGGGTTAAAAAAAGATATAGAAAAGCTAACTGTAGAAATATACAAAAATAGAGAAGATGATTTCTTGAGAGAGCAAATAAGGAAGGGTATTAGGGCTGGAGAACAACAATACGCAGAAGTCAATAGTAAAAAAACACAGTTTGAAGAAAACACATGTGAAGGCGTAGCTTTATTATCAAAGCACAGGTGGATAATAGAAAATTGCTGTACGTTCTCAGACGGTAGGCCATACGATTTTGAGAACATAAGCCCCGAATTCATTATGGCAGAATATCAAAGATCATTTTTATCAGAGACGCAACTTAGAGAGTTAGCAAGAAACGAGCCTTGGAAATCCCAATGGTCTATATCTGACAAATCCGGCAAGGATATATTTCTATATCCAGATAGAGAACTAACAAATGACCAAAAAGGTTTGCTAATATGGTCTAATATGTATGATAACATACAAGAGCATATGGAGTGTCCGCCCAATGACGTAATTAAGGATGACGATGTTCTAGACGGCTGGTTCTTAATACAAAGAGAGAAGCGTAAGAAAGAAAAACTAGAGCAAGAGCTTGAGGAAAACACTAATAGCAAAATAAACAATGCTCACGAAGTGTTTATGGTTGGTAATAAGTCACAGGAAAAGGTAGATACTTTAAATAGCCCAACGGCTAAGATGTTTAAAAACCAACGTGAAAAACTAATAAAACAAAAAGGAAATGTAGAACAAGGAGAGTTCTTTGACGAGAAACTCGGAATGAGAGGCCAGCAGAATGATATGTATAAAACCAAATTTAGATAGGGATGGAGGATTATGAGATGGAAAAACCATTCAGTGAAATGCTGAAAGAGAAAGCTAATTATAAGGAAATGAGAGAAGAGAAATACAGGGCAGACTCAAGAGATAGGCTGTCCAAGATTCTTAAAAAGAAAATCGAAACCACTATGATTGGTGCTTTAAGCAGCATAGAAGAACACCTTGGGTTTCTGTGGAACGCTAAAGATGGACAACTCACAGAAGACCAAGTTTACATGAAAGATTTATACCAAAAGGTAAGATCTGAAATATTAGACAAAGGAAACACTCAAGCTAGAAATGTTGATGCTGAACTGTCACAGTACGATGTTAAATGGCTAAAGTATACTATTAAAATGCCTGTTATTAAACAAACGGAGGAGGAAGGAAATGCCTAAGAAAAACGAAAAAGAAGTTAAGGTAAAACTAGAGGATGGTAATGAAGTTAAGATTATCGTCAGGAAACCAACTAATAAAGTAAACGCTCACGCACAGCGAGTTGCTGCTAAAGTATGGACTGATTGCGTCAGAGACGGCATCATGACCAAGAAAGAGCTAGAAAACTTCATGGAACAGCATGGCGTCTGGACAAAAGGCAAAATGGCTGAACAGGATTCAATTGTTAAAGAAATCCAATCCTTAGAGAAAAAGCTGTTTCTAGGCAAAAGAGGGTCTAAGATGAAGGTTTCTGAAGCCAAAAAGATTGCGTTAAAAATGAGGGAGAGGAGAGTAGATCTTAGAACCCTGATTGCTGAGAAGATTGAGCTTGAGCAAAATTCAGCTGAAAGCCTCTCAGACAACGCTAAATTTGACTATTTAGTAGCTAATTGTACCTTCAAAGAAAACGGCGAAGATGTGTATTATAGTAGTGTAGAGGAGTATGAACACAATAGTGACGACCCAGTTGCTTTCGCAGCGGCTGCCAGTTTGGCAGAGATGCTGTATGCCGTTGACAAAAACTTTGAAGCCAAGCTTCCCGAAAATCAGTTCTTGCTTAAAGCGAAATTGGTAGACGTGGAAGATCTGTCATTAGTTGACAAAAAAGGTAACAGAGTTGATTCAGAAGGTAGAAAAATCAATGAGTTTGGCCATTATGTAGATGATGATGGCAACAGAATAGACGTTGATGGCAATCCACTGGATGAAGACGGTAATTATATTCCTCAGTTAACATACACTGCTGATAATGGTAGAGCTGTTAAATTAAAGACAGAAGACGCCACAGAACCAGCAGATAAGGTAGTAGAGGACGAATCGGAAAGTTAGTGGATAGCGTGTAGTCACAGTAACAAGGTTTAAAAATGTCTAAATTTGTACTGACTGCACAATTACAACTTCAAGCCCCTAATAATGTGGGCCAAGTTGTAAGGCAGATGCAATCTCAGCTTAACAACGTCAACGTCAATGTTCAGGCAAAACAATTGCCTAAAACAACGGCTAACGTGAATAACTTGACCAAATCACTTGGTCAGGCTAATTCTGCTGCGTATAAGCTGGGCAAAACTTTCACTAGTTCCCTAAAGAGGTTTGCGGCTTTCTCAGTTGCTACCAGAGCTGTAAGCCTCTTTACTCAGGGGATTGGTGGCGCTATTGCTGAAGCCGCTAACTTTGAAAGAGAACTCATCAAAGTCGCTCAAGTGACTGGAAAGTCAATGAGTGCCCTAAAAGGCTTATCGGATGAAATAACCAAGCTTTCTACAAATCTGGGTGTTAGCTCTAATGAACTCCTCAACGTATCTAGAGCTCTATCTCAAGCAGGTTTTTCAGCCCGTGAAACTAAGACGGCACTCGAAGCACTAGCCAAGTCTGACTTGGCTCCTACCTTTGAAAACATGACCAAAACGGCGGAAGGTGCTATTGCCATCTTCAATCAGTTTGGTCAAGGCGCCAGAGCTCTTGAAGGCCAGCTTGGTGCTATTAACGCTGTCGCCGGTAAGTTCGCTGTTGAAGCCGGTGACTTAATATCTGTAGTACGCCGTACTGGTGGTGTATTTAAAGCAGCGGGTGGTGATCTAAACGAACTCTTAGCTCTGTTTACTTCTGTAAGAGCGACCACTCGTGAATCTGCTGAATCTATTGCTACTGGTCTTAGAACTATCTTTACACGTATTCAAAGACCTAGTACTCTTAAATATCTAGACACTTTAGGTGTTAAACTCACAGATATGGAAGGTAAGTTCGTTGGGCCCTATGAGGCTGTCAGGCGGCTTAGTGCAGCGCTATCTGGCTTAGAGGCTGGTGACTTACAATTTGTCAAGATTGCTGAATCGCTTGGTGGTTTTAGGCAAATTGGTAAAGTGATTCCGTTGCTGATGCAGTTTGGAGTTGCGCAGGAAGCGTACAACACTGCGCTTGGCGGAACAACGTCTTTAAGTAAGGACGCACAAACAGCCCAAGGATCTCTCTTAGTGCAGGTGCAGAAGCTCAAAGAAGAGTGGTTGGCACTTGTTAGAGGATTCACAGCAAGTCCCGGATTTAAAATTCTAGCACAAACAGCTATATCTTTAGCCACCGCCCTTATTAAAGTCGCTGATAGCTTAAAGAATATACTCCCTATTATGATGGCTATTGGTAGTGTTAAATTATTTTCCGGACTTGGTGGTTTCATGGCTGGAGCAAAAGGAGCAATGGGAGCTGCTGTTCCTAAGTTTGCTACCGGAGGTATGGTTCCCGGAAGCGGCAATAGAGATACAGTTCCCGCGATGCTCACGCCCGGCGAGTTTGTTATAAGAAAATCCAGCGTCAAAAAGTTGGGTGCGCAAAATCTTAAAAGCATGAACGCAAAAGGGTATGCTAGCGGGGGATTTGTGGTTGACTTGCAACCTGATTCTTTAGGGGTGTTTGGCTTGCAGCCAACTAAGGGGAAAAATCTTTCGTCTAGCAGTATAAAGCAGGCGGGTCTTATTACTGAGGCTAAGTCTATACGGGCACTAAGAGGTATGACGGGAGCTGTCGGTAGGCAGGAAAGCAAACTTGACAACTTGAGCAAGTTTGATCAAATGAGCACAGACGAACAAGCCGCGTTTCTAAAAAAGAATGACCGTTCTGCATATGACACTTGGTTTAAAAGCAATTCTACTAGAGATGGCAAGCTCAAAAAAAGCGGTCTTGCTAAACCATACAACGCCAAGAAGGGTTGGTCGTCAGGTTTAACTGGTTTTGCATTCAGCAACGCATCCAACCAAGCACTTGATGCTGTAGACAAGCTAATGCCTGTGCCGATGAAGGTTCAGGGCTCTATGACTGGAGCTCTTCTCGGAGGGGTATCGGGTGACAAAGAAAAGACTCTAGAAAACGGGGCAGCAGTCAGAGAATCAGTTTTAAAATCTTCGGCTTTTGGTTTAAAAGAGGGAATTGATGATGTCACTAAGTCTGCAACAGTCCAAGGTATACTAAAAAATAAAAATAGCGTAATAAAAGTAACTAAAAAATCCTACGACACGGCGATGAATGAACTCGTAAAGACAAGTTCAGATGCTGTAGCTAGCGTGGCGGGTTTTGTGCAAGAAGGTCTTACCGCAGCAGTTACTGGCGCAAAAGTAGCAGGCGGAGGCGAAAGCTTTGATTTTCCAGACGTGTCAAAAGAATCAAAAGAGATAGCAAAACTTTATGGTAATGAAAAACTTGCCAGTATGAAGTCGGCAGACGCAAAACCTTATTTTGATTTTCCTGCCATAGCCCAAAAGTATGGCGCTTCTGTAAATGAAACACCAGACAAGTACATCTCTCCTGCCTACATCAAAAAAGTAACCGAAAACATAGACAAACCAAAAGGGGCATTCTTTGGTGGTAAAATACAAAAGTATGCAAAGGGCGGAGGTGTTTCCGATACCGTCCCAGCTCTTCTAACTCCGGGCGAGTTCGTAGTCAATAAAAAAGCCGCTCAATCTATAGGCGCCGCCAATCTTAACCGCATGAATAAAAGGGGCGTTCAGGGCTTTGCTAAAGGTGGGCCAGTAGGTGGAGTACAAAGGCTTAATATGGGTGGAGGTGTTATGGGTGGAGGTGTAGCCATCCTTGCAATACTCCCAATGCTACAGGCGGCATTTGAAAAACTTGGTCAGTCTAGCGATGAAGTTAATGATATATTTAATGCCCTTAAAGATGGTGTCGCCGCTGGTCTTGGTGTATATATTGGTTTAACTACCATATTAGCCATGAGAAAGAAAAAATCTCAAGAAGCAGCTAACGCTGAAGCAGCTACTACAAAAACCACAATGACGTTTGGTTCAGCACTCCAGTCTGCAGGTCAGTGGTTAACCAGCGCATTTACTGGGCAGCCTCAAGTGGGAGCAGGAGGTGGCGGCAAACAGCAGAATGTTGCGGCTCAAGTTGGTATGCGATCAGTAGCGACTCAAACGGCAGATGAAGTAACCGCTAGAGGATCGCAGGATTCCCAACAAGTTGGCAAGGTTGGCAGATTTGATATTGGCTCTGTAACAAATATGGAGATTAAGAGTGCTCAAAACGTAATTATAAATGCTCAAAAGGTTTCGGAAGAAGGCGGAGAAGGCGGAGCCGCTAAAAAAGACCCAATGCTTTCTAAGATGAAGGCGGCAAAGGACGCTAAAGATCCAATGCTTTCTAAGATGAAGGCGGCAGATCCAATGATTTCTAAGTTGCCTAAAGGTGGAGCAGGTGCAGTAGGTGCAATACCGCAGAAATCAATAGATGATGTTGCACTAGGAGCGGTAGAAGGCGGTCTTAAGGCAGACAAGGAAGTTGCCAAAAAACGCCAAACAATACAGGATGATCACGATCAGCAGGTCGCTTCGGCTAAAGATAAGGCCAGAATTCCCAATAGGGAGAGAGAAGCCCGACAGGAGCTTTCCAGAGCAGAGTCTGCTAAGCTCATCGCAAAAGACCAAGCTGATCCAGCAGCCGTAGGTAGGCAGGCAGCAAAGCAAACGTTGCAACAGGGTAAGGAGCAAGCCAATCAAAAATTTGAGAAATCGGCAAACAAGGCACAAGGTCAACGCTTTAACTTGGAAGCCAGAAAGTCTGGTATGAATCTGGCTGCTCTTCAGGGCGGCTCAGAGGGAGGCGTAAATGCGTTAAGAGATGCCGCTATGATGGACAAGAGCATCGGCGCCATACCCCATGACGCAAAGAGGATGAACATCAAAGAAGGCACTTACAAGAGCGAATCTGGAGAAGTCCTTGGTCAGATGCCTAAGCATGTTCAGAAAGAGATGCAACAAATACGATCTGATGAGAAGCAGGGTAAAATGCAAACCCCTGAACAATATGCCGAGGGAAAAATAAACGCTGACATAGAAAAAGCAGAAAGACAGCACTCTGAAGATATGGTAAAAAATCAGAAGAAGGCTAGTGAGGTAGGTGCAGCGGCGGGTAAAGATCAGGCAATTAAGAATAAGCAAGAGCAGAAAATGGCGGGTGATCTAGGTAGCGCCGTTGCGGGCGCCAAAATGGACATAGAGCAAAAAAAGAGAGAAGACGAAGAGCTCGCAAAACTTCCCACTCAGAAAGAAATAGATGCCAAGAAGGCTGCTGTCGGTGGGCTGCCACCAGATGGGCCAGATGATGATTTGGATAAGTTTGCCACGAAGAAGTTGAAAGATCACCAGCAACAAGTTGCGGAGCAAACCGCCACCGCAGGAGCTCCGCCTCCGGACGAGCCGCCCGATGACCCAAAGAAGGGCAGAATGCTAAAAGAAGAGCAGAAAAGAATCAAACAAAATGCAAAGGGTAGGCAGGCGCTACATAAACAAGATATGAAAAACCGCAAAAAAGCGGCAAGGGACATTGTTGCAGATGCGCAAGCAAGGAAGAACAGTGGTAGAAAACTTACTTATGCTGACAAGCTTGTAATTAAGACTGCCAAATTTAGAGCAAGAGCCATGAAAAATGGCAATAGCTTAGTAAAACAAGCCTTCAAGGACACCGGAAGAGCTCTAGTGAGTGGCGGGAAAAAACTGGGATCTTTGATGAAGGGCGCGTTGAAGGGTCTCAAGAATGTAGGGCCTGCTGCACTTGGTGCCGCTCAGGGTCTAGCTACCGCTGCAAAGTCTTATGTCGATGCTAAGTTTGATAGGGCTTTAAAAGCTGGCGATACCACTGCCGCAAGGGAGATGGTGGAATCTAAGATGATGGCAGACGAGGTTGCTAGCAGGGTCGGTGGAGCAAGTCAAGGCGCTATGATGGGCGCTATGTTAGGGCCAATGGGTATGGTCGCGGGAGCCGCTCTAGGGTCATTTATGCCGGAAATACAAGCTGGAATAGGAGGTGCCGTCCAAGGTATAATGGACGGAGGCTTTAACTTGGAATCTATTCAAAGTGGCTTTGCCAAGGGCATGGCAGAGATGCAAGAGAAGAGGCGTCAAAAAGTAGAGGCCCAAATTGCACAAGTAGATCTCGAAAACTTCAACGAATCATTCAATGACAATATTAAGGCAATAAGATCTGATGAAGCAGTGGGCGGCCCAGAAGGTGGAGTTTCTCAGTTGGCTTCTGGATTCCAAACTGCGCAGAAAGCCATTGATGCTATTGAAAAGGTTGACCCTAAAGCAGCCAAAAATGCTCAGAAACAACTCGACAAGCAAGCGGTTGACGCAGCAACAACTGTGGGTAGTGTTGTAAAGAGCGAAGCTGAGTTAGAAAAACGCATACAAGAACTAGGCGCTACGCTTGATGTCGATGTCAGAGAAAAGATGTTGAACGCTGCTAAAGCTGCATTTGCGGCAGCAGAAGCTATGCGAGCAGTCGCGGCAATCAGAGCTGACATACTAGTTGTCACATCAATATTTGGGGCGGCAGGTCTAGCGGTTGACAATTTTGTTGGTGGCCTCAAGACAGGCGCCAACACGATGGACGCAACAGTTAGGACTTTACAAGAAGCTCAGAAAAATATTGCTCTCGGAAAAGGCGGAACAGACGCTATTCGTAAAGCAAGAAAAGAAGTATTTGACAGAAGTGGTATTGACCCAAATAGTGCTGCTGGTGAGGCAATTGGTCGTCAGTTTGATGTAATGGAGCAGGCTTCTGACTTTAACGCAAGGTTGCCCGATTTCCTCAAGAGCACCAAAATCGGCAAGGGCGACGATTTAGCAAAGGTTAAAGATGATTTAGTAAATAACCTAACCTCTGGTATGGGTATAGATGAAGATAGCGAAATAGGTAAGATCATAGCTGGTAAAGTTAAGAATCTTACTGACGAACAGATACAAGCTATTCAGGATGGTAAAACAGATCTATCTACAGTCCTTGGTGACATGGGAACTGAAGTTGCTGGTTTAGCAGAGGGAGCTCTCAAAGCGGCCCAAGCCCTGCAAAAACATGAAGCCACCATGCTTAAGCTTACTCAGCAAAGAATCAAGCAAGAGCAAGCCCTTGTCTCAGCACAGCAGAGGGCAATCGACCTGCAGATACAGGCAGCTAAGATAGCAGCAAAAGCGGGCGGTCAAGCATTGTCTAGAGAAGCCAAAAGAAGAGCCGCTTTAGATAGGGTTAGTCTTGCTACTAGTGCTGCTGGCGTTGGAGGGTTAGGTTCAGCCACGGGCGCTGGCATACAAGCCATGTCCGGAAGAATTACTCAAGCATTTGGGATGCAAGAGTTTCGATCACAAATTCCCGGAGCATTTGGTGGCACCGCAGGATTAGACGCAGACAAAAGGCAAGCACTTCAAAAAGCTAACCAAGCTCTTATTAAGACAACACAAGACTTGATATCTATAGAGCAAGAAGAGCTAAAGATAATCAAAGAGAAAAACAGATTAGAGCAGCAATCCCTAGATAAACTACTTGGTGGTGACATACAAGGATTTATGGATGCTCAGTCTGCTTCCGCTGCAACATCCGCCTTGGCTACTGGAAGTCAGAGCTTAATAAATATGTTTGGTGCTACTGAGTTAGCCGGAGCTTTCAAGAATATACAACAACAACAGCAAGCTGGTGTTTCAAGTATTGGAGGCGTAGATATCAGAACTGTTGCTCAAGCTGGCGCAACTGCTGCGTTGGGCGCTAGGGGTGTTAATGACCCACGATCTGCCGCAGTTCTAGCTGGAACCACTCAAGCAGAGAATGAGGCTAACAGAAGGATTAGAGACCTTGCTGGAGGACTTTCTGCTATAGGTGAAAATGCCGCTACTATGGCAGAGATGCAGGTAGACACAGCTAATATTAATATTCAAAATGCTCAGTTGCAGTTTGATGCTTCAATACAAGACGCCGCCAGCAGATTCTCCAGAGGAGGCCCTGTATACGCTAGCACGGGCATGTTCATACCAAAGGGTACTGACACTGTTCCCGCAATGCTAACGCCGGGCGAGTTTGTTATCAACAGGTCTGCTGTAAATCGTGGAAACAATTTGCAAATATTAAGAGCTATTAATAGTGGAGCCAACGCAGGAACAGCTCAAGCAATGAGTAGCGGAGGCCAAGCTGGATATTATCAGAATGGTGGAATGGTTACAAACGGTCTAAGTATGGAGCTGATAACCAAACTGTCAGATAGCTTAAGGACGTTCAATACAAATCTAGCTGACAACATAACCAAACTTCAAAATACCAAGTTCCAAATTAAACTAGACACAACGAATGTGAATGTCAACATAAATAGTGGCGGATTCTTAAGAAGACTAAAATCAGAAGTCAAAGACGAGCTACTCAAAGACGTTGGGAATAAGATCAGAAACCTCAAGGTTAACAACGATGGTCGTTTAGACGATGCACCCGGCGTAACATAATAGGATAAAATATGGATTGTCAACTTTGTGTAAAAGCTAATGAAGCACAGCTAGAAGCCCAAGGTGTGGTTGTTAAGGCCAGACTGACAGCTATCGCTGCGATTAAAAGCTCCAACACTACAGGTACATCATCTATCTCAGTAATTGCGACTAGAGAAAGAACACAAAAGCTCAGCGTCTCTGCGGAAGCTAATATATATGACTTCCGGTCTACCACAAACGTTCTCTTTAGAAGAGAAGCTCCTAAGCTACAGGCTGAAGTACATCTTGGTGGAAACTTGGATGACGACCACTACACTCAGCTTTTAGAAGGCACCATGTCTCTAGCTGATGCCACTAGGTACGGTTCTCCAGTTAATGTTTCTGGCATAGCGTCGATTAAACAGAGAATGACCTTAAACGCCAACATTGGAGAGCCAATAGTTGTGTCGGGTATCTTGTCTGTTCCTTATACAGATAGGTTCGCCGGCGATTTCCCAGACTACTCTTGCGTCCAAAAGCAATATCCAATAAGTGACATCAGCTCTCAGAACTTTGTAGACAAAAGAAATAAAACAGCTAATCTTTATCAGAGTATTGATGAAGGTATATATACTGGTAATTATCAGACTGATGGTCTTATTAGCGATAGAATTGGCGATGAAGCTGGTACATATATACAGCCTTCTTCTATACAAACTGAAGGCAACTACTCTTATAAATGTGGGATTACTAGACCTACTATAAACGGAAAATACAGTAGAGTTATATTTAGAGCAGCAGCTCCTTTGGCAAATTATGACTCAGATTCACCAGTTGTATCTACATACACTATATCTGGAATTAAAATAGAAGATCCAGATGGGCAGCTCATAGCAGAATACAAAGACATAGTTGTTAGAGGCGATGCTGATTATGATGATCCAAATGGTTATGTAAATTTTGCTACTTATTCTACTTCACCATTGGTAAACAAGCTTGAGCTCTATGAATGGGAAAGCGGATATCCAAATATGGCGTCGTCAACCGGCTACAGCCTATCCTTTAGTGTGGTTGCGGAGTCTTTTGATGATCCGTTCGACATAGGTTTTGACTTTGGTTTTGAAGAAAATACTGATGTTTATGAGACACACGCAGGAGACAACGACTATCTAGCATTAGATGGCGCTCCAATGTCAACGCAGACTCCCGGCGTACACCTGAACCCAAGTAACGCAATAAGAATATCTGCAATAGAAATATGCAACAGCGGTTCTCTATTTGGTTTGTTAAAAGAACACTTCTTACCACTTTCCGTTCAGGTTAGACCTAGCGGGGACAGCTTAGAGCGAAGACTCAAGCCGGTAACGTTTATGTCTAATACGTTTGACTCCGGCATATACCCAATGGCTAGTAGTATTTGGGAGTTGCCTGCTAACACTGCAATAACCAACGAGACATCTAGCGGAAGAGATTGGCTTAAGAATAATTTAAATTATCTAGACGATGACTATTATATCAACCTTAAATCTCTGGACTCTGAACATCTAGCGGACTCTGGCAAGTTGATGTTAAAGTTTGGTTTAGAAAATCCAGACGAAGTTTTATTCACTAGACGTGGCGAGTTCGGCTTTGGCCATGCTAAGACAGAATTCAAAGTTGGAGACATGCAGCAGGTAGACTGCTTCTTTACTGTCACAAGAGCAACTCTTAGGATTCGTGCGCGAAAATCGTCCGTTGGCATTAGAGACTACTCACTTGATGTTGTAGGCTGGAGTGATGACAAGCTATTAAATGTAACATCTGCGACTGGCGGATTCCTGCAAAACGAAGAAGGTACAGGAGGTGGTGTACCTGTTTCTTCTGGAATGAATACTACAGACCATTTGGCGTTAGCTGGAGAATCCTTCTCAGATAAAGACCAGTTTTACAGTGGTATACTACCCAACAACGCTGGCCAAGATCACTATAAGTTGGCAACAACCCCAGTAGTTACGGGCACATCTTTCCAGTGGTATGAGGTGCCTCTAAGAGTATATGAGGACAGGGTAGACATAGGTAAGTCGAAAGATTACACTATGAGCTCATACTTTGAGCATCTATACATGGACATATATCCTCTACCAACTGGAGCTCAAATATCTCACATAGAATTATGTTTGAAGTATAGCCCATCAAATGCTATGAACCTCCATACCGTTGGTTCTGAAACTATTGGTATGATAACTAGTGAAAGATCTGAAGGTAGGATATCCCCAACCTCTCGTCAATCAACAGATAGTGTTATAAATGCTGGTTCTGGTTTTGCTCCTATATCAAGGATTGAAGGTATACCACATGCGTTCACGACGCCAACTACAATTAAGACAAACTACGCACGTCGTTGGAAGGGTCACAATGGATTGGTACAGGGGCCGTTTGACCCAATGGCTTACGGCTTTGGTCTTGAAAATCCCAGTCTAGATTATCCGTTTGTATCCGGATTCTTTAACTTTACTAACATAAACGGTTCTACTCTCAAATCTGAACCTTTAGGCCCTAACTTACCAACTGTTGAAGGTACAATATCAACAACTTACAGTAATCACATATACAAAAATGTTGGTTGGAGATTTAAGGATCAGGATATATTCCTTGATGATAAGCCGGGATGGTCTAGCGATTATAAAACCACAGACTGGACTGCGTTGTCTAATGGGGCACAGAACTATCAACAGCACGAACTGTATGGCAACATTGCTGATGCATTTGATACCGCTATAAGAATATCTGGCCACAACACAAATGTGAACTTTGGCGCCCTTAACTTAGCCGATGCCTTTGCGGCTTATGTCAGATTTGCTCCAGATATTTCTGTTAGTGGCGCGTTCCATAACGGCTTCTCTTCTGGTGTTATACTTTCTAAGTGGGACGCTGGCGAGGGGCTAGAATTTGCTCTCGGATACGACGACGGCTACCTTTGTGGTTTTGCCAGTACTCCTGATGGTACAGTAGTAAAAGCTAAAGACACAGTTCCATATAGTGGCTACCAATACCCACTATCAACCATACTAACATACAATGATAACGGTTCTCAAAAACTTAGATTGTATGCGGATAACGAAACTAGTGGCTACTGGAATCATGGTAACTGGAATACTCTGCGCGCCACGTCGGACTCCTTCACAAGAAATACAGGTACTAGCAACTTAGTTCTTGGGTTCTCTCCCGGATCTGGTGTTGGCATGAACGTGTTTGTTAGTGAGTTTGGAATATCAAACAGTGGAACGGTTGTGTATTCAGATGCAGAACTGATAAACAAAGAAGTCACTGCTGAGCAATTCTTAGAAAACACTAGAGTAAAATTCTGGCAACCTAGCGAATCTTACTCCAACGATTCATATAAATTATGGGACAGGATAAATGAGAGTACTCTTGACTGGGATCTAGGCGCTTTCCAGCACGATCAGTTTAACCCTGATTTCAATGCGTGGACTAAGAGGTCAGGCAGAGACTATGTTACATTCAGCTTAACCCATGCTGGTAGCGGTTATTACCCATACGCCACAAAGACTATGCCTACCAATGTAGCCAGTGGCGTTGCGTACCATACACAAATAGAAAATGACTTCTTAAGATTCAACTTAAGTGACTCTGCTGATAATTTCCACTCCATAGCCCCTAGAATATCTAAATCCCTACCAAGAGGATACGACTTCTCTGAAAGAGCTATGGTTGTTGAGTCAGTCATAAACCATCATTCAGATCAGACTTTGACTTGGCCCGATGGCGAGATCGGCCCTAAACTGATAGTCAGTCTATACACCAAGAACCAAGAGCCGTATAGTTATGCGACCACCAATTACGGTCTTGTTAATAGATCTATGCATTACTTAGGCTCAGGTTCAATCCATAGATTAGACAGTAAGTTTGATTTTAACAATTTCACAGACAACTCTGAACAGTGGGCTCTATTCCCTTACGAAAGAAGACTTACAGAGTTTGACCATAAGTATTATTCCAAAGACATTGATAAAATGTTCCTCCAGTATGATATAGCATATCCTTCTGGCGAAGCCTTTGAGTCTAGACTCGATTTACACAGCGCACATATTCGTTTGGATAATGCTTTTGTTACCAAAACTACTAACAGCGGAACTCTTCCAATTAGCGTGTCGGGACAGCGCGTTGCCAGAGGTGAACTAAGCCTACACACTGTGTCTCTAGCTTCCATAAGCAATTTATCAGGTATTGTTGACGGAGAGTTTGTTGATTTCAATCACGGTCTTTCTCTATTCACGAAATATAACCCCATCACTGTTGGAAGTGGTTTGGCCTTATCTACTAGCGGCACCGACTTTGCCAGAGGCACACTACCTCTTTCGGTCAAGAATGTAGGCACAGGCATCGCCAGCTTTAACTTATATGCAAGCGGTGGCTTGTCTGTCAGCGAAGGCAAGATGCCATTGTTTGCTTACAATGATGTATCTGCGACATTCACCAGCGGCGAACTCCCAATGTTTACGTTTGGTGATTCAGGAATTAGCGCTGTACAAAGCACGCTGCAGGTTTCGATTTTAGGAACGCCAGAGATTGACAAGGGCACATCTACCGCAAACATGTCATTGTATACTCAAGGATTTTCCTATCCAACGAGTAGGTGGTCTAATGGGTACATGAATCTGTTCTTGGGTGGTAAGCAAAGCCCTAGCGGCACAATGAACTTACACACCTATTCTCAGAGTCCATTCTTGGAGCCTATTGATACTTCAGGAACATTCTCACTGCACACTGTCAGCACGAGACTGACGGCTGGGCCTGCTAGGTTCTTCTGGACTTCAGACAATTTTGGCAGAGGAATTGAAGTAGATGACAATAAAGAGAACGCATTCGCAAAAGCCGACAACGATGAAATAAGAGGTGTTGACTTAGTATGCTTTGGTAATTGTACAAATAGTGGCTGTTACGAAAGAGCTATTGTAACTCACGATACTACTTGGTTTGATCCCGAATGTGTAGACGGTGGAATATTCAGAGCTAAAGCAACCTACACTAATTTAGACTACAGCTATAGCGGTGATTTCTACGGGCTAAGAAAGTTCGTAGGTTTGTCTCCAGACACAAGATATGACATAACTATCACTGGCAAGACCGGCAACGATAAGGGTCTGGTTCCACCTAGAGAATGGGAAGAGTGGGAATATGGAACAAATGAAGAGATTGCATACTCTGGCCAGAAGCTAATAGGAGACTATCCATCCGCTCCTTCTGGTAGAGATGGTGGTGAATTCAATTATTACGGTAAAGCCACCAAGGTCAAGAAAGACCTCATGATGGTTAGCGCTCCTAGTCACGAGTACAATGATTTAGGTAGCGGTATATTACCAAATGCTGGTGCCGTCTTTGCTTATAGAAGACAGCCTACAGTTGATACCGGCGATAAATATTTCTGGGACTTTGAACAAAAAATTGTTATACCTTCCGGTCATAGAGAAGAAAATTTTGAGCTTAAAGGACAAGTATCATTCTTTGAAGGAGTAGATCCAATACCGCTTAGAAAATGGCATGTTGGACAAAGAGGTAGACAGTTTGGCCATTCAATGGACGTTGCATCTAGCGGCAACAGAGAAATTGCAGTAGTCGGAGCTCCTAACGCATCATTCATTAGAGATTTTGACAGCGATGTGAGTACTAGAACAGTGCCAATACTTTTGGTTGTTGTAACTGATGAGTACAAAGTTAAAGAAGAGAGATCAGGCTTTGGTCAAGAGGCTTCAGAAGGCAAGAAACAAACTCACTACCATATATATGAGACGATAAGAAGATTTAACGATCTTTACAAGTATTACGCTGAGACCCCCGCAAAGCTAGAAATGAAACTACTGGTTTGCGATGCACCTCCTCATGCAGACATAGATGGCACTGAAGGATTCCTAGTCACCTCAAAAATAGACAGAAATGGAACTCAGGTCACTGACTCAGAAGTGTTTACAGGATTGCAAGATGCCTTCCTAAAAGCCTATCCTTATGATGCTACCAAGGCATTCAACAACATACCTGTCATGATGGGGCTTTTTGTAGACCCGACTCCTTCGTTCACAAGAGAAGCCGTGGAGCCTGCAATAGATACATTTGTACAATATTATAAAGACTATGGCGCTGTTAGCGGTGTAACCGATGTAAACGGCACTGCAGACTCTGGTCATTTCTACGAACACTTTGTCACCGGATCAGAGGATAACCCAGAGGATTGGATTGAAATGTCCGAGAAGTTGGTTGAAAGCCTCTTGGATACTGGCAGACTTATAACAGATGACGGTATGAGGTTTATTACGACAGAGGTTGGATCTCAACACGCCAATGTTGGCCTAGAAGCGTTCAATAGAGTTCCAGACAGTGGTGGTAGAGCATATATATTTGAGAAAGAAAGCGGACACTGGAATCTTATCCAAGAAATAAAATCTCCTACTGAGACTGAGCTCCATGCTCCTGACAGGTTTGGTCACGCAGTAGCAATCAGTGAAAACTCAGAAGTTGTTACTATTGGCTCACCATACATTGCAAACGCCTGTGTTATATTTGAGTACGACTCATCCGTTAAAGACAAGATGTACAACACAGTTTACTCTTGGCTTACAAATGATGATAACAAGGTACGCTTGCTTGATGAGATAAATAAATTTAATGCAATAGAACGGGCTTCTGGAAACAAGGCCGCTAAAGAAACTATATACAACGAGCTCACTCCAACTGATAAGTTCCAGCTTAGAAAAGATAACAAGATAGAAGAATATAGACCTATCTATCAATACTCCTATGATGATATTCAATCTCTGGGAACATGGAGTTTTATAAAAGAGCGCGCTGTAGCTACGAGTAGATTGGGCTGGAGTACCGCAGTAAATGAAGACGGAAGCATCGTTGCCTTTGGCGCTCCAACAGACAGCTTGAATGAGCTAGAAGATATAAACCTTTACTACAGAAGGGGTGGCATGTACAACTATGGCTTAGGCAATCCCCCTGTTAACTGGGAGGCGTCAGATGGCTGGGCTACTTCAACCTACGCAGGTGCTGTCAGAGTATTTCAGTCTAGAAAATACTTCCCACATAGCGGCGTTGTAGAATACTTCAAGTTCGGCAACTTGGATATGAACAGTAAGCCCAACGGTAAATATGACACAATAGCAAAATCTTTTGAAGAGCGAACGTTTACTCGTACTGAGTTTTCTGATGTAGAAATACCAAAAGACGCAGGTCTTGCGTTTGTCATTACGCCAGAAGTAGATGCTGCTAGCGATGAAATAATACAAAACATAAAAGACTGGATGTCTCTTGGTGATAGGACTTTAGTGCTCGTTGGTAACGACCCAGTATGGGAGCAGGGAGGAATATACAAGAGGTCAAACGATGTAATTAACAAGATTCTATCCAAACTTGGGTCTAGAATGAGACTCCATGCGGCCAGAAATGAATATGAATCATTGCCAGACTGTGCATCCTCTGGTATCGAAAACCTTACAAAATCCAGAGACATAAAGTATCAAAGGGCGACCGACATAGTCAAGGGTGACTTCTATGCTAAAGGCGTTGCCGACATTCGTATTCACATTCCGGACTGGAAAGAAGTCTTAGGCAACGACGGCAAGGCTTATTCTTATAGTTGTGACAAACATAATGACCACTGCCTAATACCAATGCAACACGATGGAGACTTAAGAGCTCAGAAAAAACTAAGGTGTTACTCAGAGTGTGGTGATCCAAAGAGTGAAACAGATGAATTTATCAACTGGCCATTCCACTTCGGAAACGGGAGTGCTTCTTGTTGTCCAACTATAAATCAAGCTATAAGAAAGCCGTTCACTGAACCAGCCGCCGTGCTTGCAGCTGCAGAGTGGTCAAAGCCTAAAACTATAGTAATACCTAGCTGGACAGAAGAAAAATTTGTACCTATAACTAAAAAGAAAATCACCAAGAAAAACACAGAAAAGACTACGTATACATTCCAAGAATCACATTTGCCGAACACTGTATTTTCGTTTAGCAGCGATGGTATGACGGGCGGAACGCTAGGCATTAAAAACTACATAGATCCTCCAGTATATCTAGGAAGAGATGCCATACGTCAAGGAGTCGGCTCAACAAAGACGCTTATTAAGTCTAACTCCAAGAAGGCTGCTGATGAAAGTGTCTATGTGGCACAGCAAAACGTAGGCACTTCTAAGGTAATCATGATAGCCGGCCTTGAGCCAGAGCGAAAAGAAAACATGTTGGCGGGTGGCGACGATAACGTATTATTCTACCTAAACCTAGTTAGAAAAGAATGTCCACACACAGAAGCTAAAATAATGCAGCTTGGAGGCTGGACTGGCAGAACTAGCTTTGCCTCTGCTTATGATAAATCACACCTGAAAGAGTTCTACGAACAAAGAAATATAAATGTTTACGAAAATTATACTGACTCACTGTATAGTACAAATAACGTATGCTGGATAGCCAACGCTAACGCAACAATACCTCAAGCAAATGCGGATCAAATTAACGCTTGGCTAGCTAAAGGAAATAAAACTTTAGTTATAACATATGATGCCACACAAGACAAGGCTCAAATAGTAGATGATATGGCTACTAAGCTGAAGCTCTCCATGTCACCTTTATATTTGAATGGTAAGTCTAAATTTGCCAATGCGGGTAAAGACTTCTTCCAAGGATCATTTGACCAGAAAATTGCATCAACCACTTCTAGTAAAGTTCTATCAGGCTGCGGCTCAAATCAGAATGTTAAGAGCTTCTTTGTAAGTTATGATGAGTATTCCGGTGTTACAAGTAAAGACACGCAGGATTTCACCCCTATTAAACTTACAGGCTCTGCGTTTAAGTTGATGCATTATCCTGTATCTATAGGTGATAAAGTTTATTCGTCTGATACATTCTGGCAGGTAAAACCCGGAGTTGCGGAGGCTAGCGTATCTACCGTAGCTAATTCTGGTTATAGAATATTCTTTAGCTGGGTATCTGAGGACGGAACTGAAAACAATCCTATTAGGCTTATTAGCAATAATATTTCAGAATCGCCAGACCCAAGAATTGACTTGTTTGATAGTCCACCTATTTATGACTATGATAAAGACGACAATCCTTTCGAGGCTATTAAAAATCCTCAGTTTATTAAGAGCTTGGAAAGAACAGGCAAGGGAGATGTTCAAAGCGGCCATATAGACGTTAGGGCTCCTCAGTTAGGTATGAGTTGGTTTATTGACGGAAACAACCTGCGAGCAGGAGATCCAGCCGATATACCTTATATACCAAAAACTATCCGCATAGTGTCCGTCTCAGGTGCAATGCTGCCTATTGACAAGGAAACTAAAGTAACCACCAAAGAGGTAGAAGAAGAAGTAGTTATAGGTCACAAGAAAGTAGTGACTGTGCATCCGGAAGTTAGAATTACAATCCCATCTGCTATTAGAGAAATACAAACAGTATCAGATAAATATTGTGATCTGGAAGCAGATGAAGCCGCACAAAAAGCAGTCAACGATTCGTTCGGAGCTATTTCAAGTCCAAACGAAGACGGATCTAATAACAGCTTCATGGCAGACATGGGACAGCCGGACACAGCCGACTCCTTGTCCTCTACAACCTCTCAAGACCAACCTGTTTGTGATGGGTCTTTGGTGGGCGATGGCCCAGTGGTTGTTGCAGAAGAGCCAGAGTCGTTCTCGTCATTCCTGTCCGGAAGAAGCAGGTCAAGGATCGTCTTAATATCTGACGCTTCAATCGTGCAGCAAGGTCTTTGTGGAGACCACTACGAAGAAAACTCAGCGTTTATAAATAGCTTGTATCCAAAATCTTTAGATGCATTTAACAACTCTACAGTTGCTGACGTGACAGACAATGGAACGTTTTCCAACAGCTCTGAAGGAGCAGGAACCTCTGAAACAGATAATTCAAATGCAATTAAACTAGTAAACTCCAAAGGTGGTAGACAGTTCTCATTCACACAAAAAATTATATCTCCAGAAAGAGGTTCTCCTCAGAAATTCTACTCTGCCAGTGGTCTAGATAATTTAAGATCTAGATTTGGCGATAACATGGGTGATTACAGGCTTTCTAGTGGTACATTCTTTGGTTATGATGGTGTGAATCCAACTACAGTGTCTAGACCGCCAGCGCCAACAAAAGAGAGTGAAAGAAAGGGCGAGGTTTCTAATTTTGAAGCTAGAACTTCCAGTTACGCTGGAGCTTTCCATATGATAAGTGGGGTTAAAAATAACACCAAGCATATGGACGCTCTTGACGGTAAGATGCCTTGGTTGTTAGCAGAAAGCGGAATAGACTATCTAGATACTGAGTATTGGGGCTCCGGATATCCGGGAGATTTATTTGGCCTTTCTATAGCGCTAGATGGCAAACGACTGGTTGTCGGTTCTCCTTATAATGGATATGACACGGAATCCGCAACTAGCTGGGATCTATCCGCTCACTATGACATGCAGGACAATGCTTCAGGATTAAAACTAAGTGGCAAAGGCGGAGCTGGTGCAGCATTTGTATATGAAAATAATAACAATGGCGTTAGCCTTTACGGAAAACCTGACGCTTGGGGGCTGATAACAAAACTCAAGCCAACCGGAAGTATTGATGTTGGATTTGATGGTCACGGCAATCTTGGCAGCATGTCAGAGTTCAGTTCGCATCACGGCAATAGTGATTACACACTGACAGACATTGCCAACATGGCGAGGACAACAGACCAGTTTGGTCAATCTGTGGATATAGAATCTGACTTTATAGTAGTTGGGGCTCCGGGCCATAACTTTGAAAACCATTACGAAAACATATACGACAACGGTGCATTTATAAGAAAAGAATTCAACGCTGAGTATGATATACCTACTCACACCGTGTTTGACTTGGGTGCTTCTGGCTTGCGTGGTTACGAACTAAGCGGAAGCGGGGAAGTAGTCCTAAACAACGGAGCAGTCTATACGTTTGAGCATAGAGTTAAAGACTGGAGCCGCATGATAAAAGAATGGACTTTTGCAGAGAAGATTGTTCCACAGGGCCACAAGTCGAGACTACAAAAAACTTATGACGGTATAATACCTGTGTCGGGCGCAGAAAATGACGCTTTCGGTACTTCTGTTTCTCTACATAGATCAAGAAGAAGTGATAGTGACTATACACTTGCCGTTGGCGCTCCTAACCACATGTTTGCTAGCAGTGGAAATCCAGCCCACTCTCCAGAGATTGTAGAAAGAGCAGGCGCGGCATACGCCTACGATGCCATGTTAAGAGAACAACCTCCTCAGTCGGGAAGTCCAAACTCGTTTATAGACGCTACTGTGTTTGGCGCATCGGGATACAATACAGTCAATCTAGTTGTAGAACAAACTGCAGCCAACAAAGAATTTACAGCTTCAGGTCAAGTTTATTCTAATGCTCAGGGTGAGATATTTATTGAGGCTTCTGGTAGAGACCCAGCAACTATGGGCTTTATACAGCATAGGCCTTACATAAAATCAGTAGTTGGAACTCACCCAAGCGGAGAAATTGCATTTGCCTCATTACCATTATACGCTGACGGCGGGTTTTTAACCGCCACTGGAAGCATGAATATGTATTTAGACGGCCCAAGTAGCGCAATGGTGTATAATACTATGAGTATGCATACGGTTTCTAGAACCATGGCATCAGGACATATGAATTTAACGACAGTTGGTGTTGCTGGAACCACCATCGGAAGCGGAATGGCCCTATCTACTAGTGGCACATTCTTAACTACGGAACAAGTTAATTTATACACTAGGGGAAAATAATGCCTATACAAGTACGATATAAGAATGATGCTTCTCAAGAGTGTATCATACGACCAACACCTCTCGTATCAATAAATACGGCTATAAACAAAGTTGGTGATGAAACAATAGGAGCTACTTACGCTATAAACTTAACCGGAACAATTCTTCCCGGAAAAGGGGCACCATACGCCCGTAAGTCAGACGGTTCAACTTTCTTTCAGGTTTGGGATGAGACTGGCTCTCCAGCGGATCTTGAAGTTGCTGGCTTTGTCGGCCCATATAAATCGTTCGATCCGACGCAGAGTCACGCAGGTTTATCAAATGACAATAAAGACCAAATAGTCGGAAACTTGCACACTCTAGACGCCATACTTTATAAGCAAAAAGTTATAAGAGAGTTATTCAGTAAAGACGGTCAGAGGCTTGAGATCATACCTGTTCATGGAGATCAGCCAGCAATAGTATGCTACCCTAGAGTTCTTTCGGTCGATTTTTCCGAAGGCAACTATGTAAACAGATGTGATTACTCTATTAGTCTAGAGGCGGATGTCCTACTAAGCAACCATCAAGATGGTGGAACTAGGGTTGATAACGATGGCAATCCTGTTCTTGGAGATTATTCCGGACTTTATGAATCTCAAATAACAGCACTAAGCGGAGCCTATATTAGTGCTTTTTCTGATAATTGGGTAATAGAGGTAGATGAGTCTAGAGGTGAAACCAATGGAACCATAATGCCTGTGGCCTACAGGATAACTCACAGCATGTCTGCTACTGGTAGGACGCACTATTCGCCTGATGATGATGGGTCAACTGTAACAAAAGTTCCAGCTTGGCAAAACGCAAAGAGATATGTGCAGAAAAACCTGATACCGGCTATGAGCTACCCCTCCTCTAGCGGTATGCACTCATACCCAAACGCCGGACAGTATCCAAGTCCGATTATAGCTGAGCTTGCTGGGCGCGGAGATAACGCATTTGTGGCTCCAGTGTTTCCTTCTCAAACAACTTTAGGTCAAGGCGCTTTAGACCTAATAAATGTCTTCAGAGGTTTCAATCATACTAGAACTGAAGATATTGATATTGCAGGGGGAACTTATAACTTAAATGATAGCTGGGTTATTTCTAGCGGCACGGCTTACGAAACGTACAGTATGCAGGTTCAAAGCTCCACTGATGATCCATTCATAAGTGTAAGCATTGACGGAACAGTAACAGGCCTGAGCAGCTATTCTCCTAGCGGAACAATCGTTGGTGGAGTCCACAGTGACCCTCCTGTGATTGACGATTCGACGAATAAAAATACAGGCATGACTAAATACGATAACGCTGTTAGAAAATTCCATAGTATTAGCAATAGTGGTTTGTACGGAGTTGGCTCCGACGTGTTTAAGAGAGCAGATAGTTCAGTAGCAGTTAAACTTAATGCCACCCCAAACAGTGTTTCACTTGGTCTAAATGAATTTACTGGCGAAATAAACTATTCTCTATCATTTAATAATAGGCCAACTAACATCATCTCTGGGGTTTTATCAGAAAATATTTCTGTAGAAGATACATATCCCGGAGACGTTTTTGCTACAATCCCAGTCTTAGGTAGGAAAACCGGGCCTGTGTTGCAGTATCTTGGTGGGCGTACAGAATATAGAAGGTCTTTGAATCTTGAGTTGGTAATGGACTACACTGACGTTGGCTATGGAAGTGACAGGAAATCTTTGATGCTAACTAGACCTAGCCTTGTTCAGCCTACAAGTCAACAGATTAAAAATCTAATCGCTGAGATGAGTCCATCACAAGAGCCGGGAATCAGGAAGTATTTTGTAGAAGCTCCTAATGAAAGCTGGAGCCCAAAAGAAGGTAGATATAGCTTTAGCATATCTTGGGTTTATGAATTGGATAGATAAATGATTGACAGCGACTTTTTCAATAACGGTTCCTTTAGGGCGTTGACTGCTAGTGAAATGCAGGCATTGTCTGGCGTTGTAGATGGACGAAATACATACGTTGTTATGCCGTCTGCCGAGAGTAATTTTGGCATTCACCAGACTAGGCTCTTGAGTGATGACACCACGATTGAAGAACATACGTCTCATATTTTAGTTCAAGGCTACGACGCTAAATACGGTATTAATTATTTATATGGTAGCGCACCTTCTAAAGCTGATAGTCTGACTTTAGGTTTAGAGTATTATAGACAATCTGGACTTTTTCTCTCATACCCCTCAAATCATCCAGACCAAATAAAAACAGAGCTTGCTGGATACCAAGTTTATCCAAAAACAGAAAAGTCAGATAGTATCTCTGACACTGTGGTTGCAAGGACAGGCTTGAGCATTGACTCAAATTTTAGCAGCACTGGAGCCCCTAACCCGCTAGGATCTGTGTCTTTAAAAAAAGACCTTGACTCCACGAAATTTGTTTTGCCTCCAATAACTGAAAGGGGGTCTCTGCCAGAGTCTGCATTTAATGGACAGGATACTTTTGATGCAGATGAATTTTTATCAAAAAATGTTAAGCATTTATATAACGATAAGAGGTATAATACATATGTAGGAGAGTTTAATGACCCTAAGCTCGAAGGAGGTGTAAGCCCCTCAAACCCCAAGGTTCCACCCTCGAAGGTTGATGATGGATATGGCGGAATCATATTTCCATACGATTTTGAATTTTCTATGTCTGACCAAGCGGGCATAACAGTAGTACAGGAAGAAACTTTTAGAAATTACGATCAGGTAGGAACACTATTGATAAGACAGCCTCATGGCCTACCAGACATACTTAAAACGAATAGGATTAAAACTGATAGAAGAAGTCCATTGTCTGATTACGATCATCCGGGATTTGAGATTTCATCATCCACTCTGTTG
>MDSV01033622.1_pt1 | contig 28096 bp, 17 predicted proteins | sample 810851 | NCBI WGS metagenome assembly MDSV01 (sample SAMN05326640, study PRJNA326480) | marine metagenome | isolation source: seawater | place: Atlantic Ocean: North East | collected 2012 | reverse complement strand
GTTCGCGCGCTCCGCGAAACCGAACACGCCGACTTGGCCTCCCGGCGTCCCCGGTGGCGCCAGGATGGGCGTCCCCGGGGACAGCGTCGCGAACGCCGCCGCGTACGCGGCGGAGTACGCCGCCCGCGCGAGCGGGTCGCTCGCGTCCGGGGCGGCGGAGAGCGCGCCCGGGGTGGCGGGGATCGTCCCCGGTGTCCCGTCCCCGGGGGTCCCGTCCCGGGGGGGGGCGTCGGGGAACCGACGGAGCTCGACTCTCGACGGCGCGGACGGGGTGAGCGCGACGTGGGGCGGCGGGAACGGAATCGGACCGGCGGCGACGCGGCTCGGCCCGTCATCCGCCGGGTTTCGTCTCTTCGCCTCCGAGGTGGACGGCGTGGAGGCGTTGGAGTGCGACGTCACGAGGTGGAACACCGCCGGCGCGCTGACGTCCGCGGAGCCCAGCGTCTCGAGCAAGCCCTGCGCGTCATCCCTCAAGAGCGCGCCCGAGTAGATGAGCCTCTGCGTGCTAGGCGGCGGGTTGCCCTCCAGCTCGGACGCGATCCGGAGCTTCAGGTCGCCCACCGTGAACGACGCGGGCACGGAAGTGGTGTAATCCACGCTCCCGTGGTTCGCGGGGTTCTTCACCACGACGGAGATGTGCGTCGGGGGGGACGCTCCCGCGGGCGACGTCATCCCGCCGTCGTGCCCCGAACCGACGAAGAGCCCGCCGCTCTCTCGCGGGCGCGGCGGGAGATCTGGCGCGAGGGTGACGAAGAAGTTAGACGTCGACGAAGACTCGACGAGGCGCGGCTCGTGAAAAAATGACCTTCGGGTCGTGTTCTTTTTGAGTGGGCACCCTAGGGTTGCGTCCGAGCTAGACCGCGAAGCGCGGCTGAACGGTCGGCCTGGCATCGCGATGCGCGCTTTACTACGCGCTGTCACGCGCGAGGCGCGCGAACGCCTCGGCTGCTCCGCGTCTTCCACGCGCGGGTACGCCGTCGCGCGCGAACGCACCGCCATCACGTCGAAGCTGTGGCAGGACAGGCTCGCGCAGGCGAAGGCCGCGGGCGTTTCCGAGGCGGCGGCGACGCGAGCGCAGGAGGCGCTCGTGCCCAAGCCTCCGACGAGGACGTCCATCCGGTACTCCTTCTCCGCGGACGAGAATCTGCTCGAGGCGTACCGCAACCCGTGGAACGCCGTGCGCGTCGGCCGGGTTTTTGAAGACCTCGACAGTCTCGCCGGGAACATCGCCTTCTCCCACTGCGACGACGCCGACCGGAACACGCGGCCGCAGTTGCTGGTCACCGCCTCGGTGGACCGCGTCCGGCTGATGCGCGCGCTGAAGCTGGACGAGGACGTCATCCTCTCGGGCGCGGTGGCGTGGGTGGGCAGGAGCTCCATGGTCATCCGGATGGAGGCGTGGCCCGCCGAGCATCCCGACGCGCCGGCGTGCGAGCCCTCCGCTGTCTCGGGCGACTCGGCGGCCGACTCGGCGACCGAAAACAATTCGGCGACGGCTTCCGCCCCGCGCGCCCCGAAAAGCGCGTACGTCGAAGGCTCGGGTCCCTCGCTGTCCGCGGACTTCACGTTCGTGGCGCGCGACGCCGTGACCAACACGAGCGCCGCGGTGAACCCGTTGGTGCCCGACTGCGACGCGAGCCGCGCGCTGTTCGCGGCGACGGGCGCGCGCGCGGCGCGCAAGAAAGCCGCGTCTCGAGAGCGTCTCCGCGAGGGCGTCTCCGCGCCCTCGGACCTCGACGCGTCGCGCGCGTCGGCTCTCGCGGCCGCGAAGGCTGCCTTCGTGGACGCGGCGGCGCGCGAGACGCGCGCGGCGCTGGAGCTGCCCGCGCTCGCGGCGCCGGACGCGATCCTCAGCGACGCGACGAGGACGGAGAACATGTTCGTGGCGCAGCCGCAGCAGAGGAACCTGAGCGGGCGCGTCTTCGGCGGGTTCCTGTTGCGCCGCGCGTTCGAGCTGGCGTTCGCGACGACGTACGTCTTCGGAGGCGCGCGTCCGCGGTTCAGGTCCGTGCGGGACATGGATTTCCTCAAGCCGGTGGACGTCGGGGACCTGCTGCGGTTCAAGGCGCGCGTGGTGCACGTCCGGGACGCGTGCGTGGACGTCGAGGTGGAGTGCCTGGTGACGAAGCCCGAGGAGCGATCCGCGGAGCTCAGCAACACCTTCCTGTTCACGTTCCACGTCGAGGGCGAGGGGGGCGGCCGAGGGGGGCGGAAGGCACGGCGGGTGCTGCCCGCGTCCAGGGAGGACGCCGCGCACGTCTGGGAGAGGTGTATCCGCCCGAGGATGGACGCGGAGACGGATTGCGGGCGGTGAGCGCAGCGCGATCATTCACTCACGAAAGTAGTATGCATAAAAAAAACGCTAGTTCGTTCACGTCGCCATCTTCGCGTTCGACGCCTCGAGGGTCGACCGGTCCTGCCACGCCAACAAAGACACGAGGCGCGCGTGCGACGACACGAGGCGCGCATCACGCTCGCGTCCGCGCGTCCTCGGCTCACTCGTCGTCGCGCGCAGCTCCCGGCCGCGCCGGAAACAGCTCGCCCGCCGTCGACCATGGTCGCGCGCCGCACGTCCAGCGCCGGCTTCGTGGTCGGCGCGCGCCCCGACGGGGTCGTCGGCGCGCTCCGAACCGCGGACTTTTACAAGCGCCTGCCTTCCGAACTCGCCGAGGGCTCCGTGGTGGGCGGCGTCGTGAGCGTCGTCGCCACCGCGGTGTTCGCGGCGCTGCTGGTGGCGCAGACGCGCGCGCTCAACCAGGTGACGACGCGCACGGACATCGTGGTGGACCACGAGCCGGACCGGCAGTTCCAGGTCAACTTCAAGCTCGAACTCCCTGAGCTTTCGTGCGAGTGGGCCACCGTGGACGCGGTGGACGCGCTCGGCGCGCGCCGCTTCAACGTCACCGGCGAGCAGCTGTACAAGCACGCCATGGGCGCCAGCCACTACTTGGGCGTCGAGCACGCCACGCACACCGCGGGAACGACCATCACGGGTGACGCGTCGAAAGGATCCGAAACCACCGACCGCGACGCGTACGGCGACGCGCGCGTGGCGTACGAAATCACCGCCGCGACGTTTGACCGGATGGTCAAAGCGCACAGGGTTTTGCTCGTCAACTTCCACGCGCCGTGGTGCTCGCACTGCACGGACTTGAGGCCCATCTTCGAGCACGCCGCCGACCTCGTGCGGGAGGACCTGAAGCACAGCGGCACGGCAAGGCTCGCCGCCGCGCTCGCCACCGTGGACTGCACGCTCGCCGCCAACGCGCGCCTCTGCGCGGCGCAGCGCGTCCAGGCGTTCCCGAGCCTCAGGCTCTATCGCGGCTCGCGATTCGGGTTCGAGGAGGAAAAAGAGGAATTCGGAGGCGAGCGCGCGCCGCCGCGTCAGCTTCAGTTCGAGGCGTACCACGGCGCTCGCAGGGCGGAGGACATCGCCGCGTACGTGCGCGAGGCGCTCGACGAGACCCTTGCTGAGGCGGACGCTAGGCACGAGAGCGCCTACGACGACGACGAGGGCCGCGCGCGCGCGGCGGCGGCGGAGCGTCGCGCCGCCGCCGCCGCCGGAGCGAAGCGCGCGCTGGGCGGCGCGATTCGAACCTCGGGGTGTGTCATCGACGGCTCCGTGCGCGTGAACCGCGTTCCGGGTGCGATATACGTCACGCCGCACTCCGCGCGCCACGCCATCAACGCCGAGCTGGTGAACATGACCCACGCGATCAAGCACCTCTCCTTCGGGCGACACGTCCCGGGCGGTCGCCCGTCCTTCGTGCCGCGCGCGATGCGACGAACGTGGTCTCGCGTCCCCAAGGACATGGGCGGGCGCTTCGCGCGCGCGTCCACGGATCCACGAAATACGACGGCCGTCGCGTCACGCGACGACACGTTCGTGTCGGACGTGCCGTTCACCGTGCATGAGCACCACATGCACGTCGTCGGGCGCACGTTCGAGCCGCTGGAGGGCGGGTCCGACGCGTCCGTGCGATTGTACGAGTACACGTTCAACTCGAACCGGTTCGTGTTGGAGCCGCCGTTCGCCGTCGCGGACGACGACGCGCGCATTGACGGCGCATCCATCAAGTTCTCGTTCGACATATCGCCCATGCGGGTGGTGGTCAGGGAAACGAAGAAGCCGTTCCTGGACTGGTGCCTCGGTCTGTGCGCGCTCGTCGGGGGCGTGTACACGTGCTCGGGTCTGCTCACCGCCGCGCTCGAGCGCGGCGCCGGCGCCGTGAAGCGGCGCGTCGGCAAGATGGAGTGACGCGAGGGACAATTTTTTTGCGCGCGAAGACAGACTGACAGACACGACAACACGTACGACGGACGCGCGATCGCGCGCTGAACGCGCCTACGTCACTGCGCACCTATGTCACTGCGCTTCTCGTCACGGCGCTTTCGGTTCCGCCGGGCCGTCCGGTATCTTCGCAAGCGCCTCCGCGAGCTTCGTGGCTACGCTCGGGTTGCCGCACAACACGCGCCGCGCGGTGATGGCGAACGCGCCGCCGCTGGGGTCCATCACCAGTCCACCCGCCTCGCGGCATATCACCGCCGCGCCGACGCAGTCCCACGGCCCCCCGAACCCGATCTCGTAGAAGCCGTCAAGGCGCCCGGCGGCGACGCCGCACATGTTCATCGCGCACGACCCGGACGAGCGCAGCGAGCGGCAGCTCTCGACGCACGCGCGCACGCGGCCCATGATGGCGTCCACGGTCGCGGAGTCCCTCCCGACGCCTATTTCCGTCGCCACGAGCGCCTTCGACAAATCGGACACCTTGCTCACCGCGATGGGCTCGCCGTTGAGCGTCGCGCCCCGGCCCTGCACCGCCGCGAAGGTCTCGCCGGTGATGGGGTTGAGCACGACGCCGAGGACGGGCACCTTCGCGACGGTCAGGCCTATGCTGACGCAAGAAAACGGGTAGCCGTGCACGAAGTTGGTCGTGCCGTCCAGCGGGTCCACGAACCACGTCGGGTCGTCCGTGATGGGCGGCAGCGCGCCGTTCGCGGCGGCCACGCTCTCCTCGCCCACGAACGCGTGCGCGGGGAACGCCGCCCTGAGCCGCTCGAAGATCAAATCCTCGCACTTCTTATCCGTCGCGGTGACCAAGTCGACATCACCCTTGTACTCCACGTCGCGCTCGACGTGCCACGCGGCCTTGATCTCCTCGCCGGCTTCGCTCGCCGCGGCGACCGCCTCGAACAGGCACGCGTCAAAGTCCACCTGCGCGGACATCGTGCAGGGGGAAGTGATGCAGCTTCGGAAAAGCACACTGTCATCTTTCAGGTTTTCCTCGGCACCGACGAGCTGGTTTTCCCAGTCGGACCCGCCGAGGACTCGACACTCCCGCCGGCGTCCCCAGACCGCCCATGGGGCTTTTCGGCCGGCGCGGCGGCGACGCGGACGCGTCCACGAGCGCGCGAGACGCGCAGACGACCGCGGAGGAGCACGCGCGACACGAGGCTGCCGCCCAGGCAGTGTTGCGTTCGATGGTCTCGGATCCCCCGCCCAACGTGCCCGCGTACGACGACCCCCGGCGGGCGTCGCAGGGCGCGGCTCCGGGCCAGGTCTCCCCCGCGGCGATGCGCGCGATGGATATGCCCGACCTGCCCCCCTCAGCGGACCTGCCCGCGCGAGGCGGCAACTTCGGAGCCGTGCGCGGCGAGGACGCGTTCGAGTCGATGATGGCCGCGCAGACCTCCACGAAAGGCAAACTGGTGGTGGTGAAGTTCGGCGCGTCCTGGTGCACGCACTGCGCCGGCATGCTCCCAGCGTTCGGCGACGCCAGCCGCACGTACCCGGACGCGCACTTCGTGCTCGCGGACGTCGACACCCTGCCGGATACCGCGGCGCACGTGCGGTTCACGCCGACGTTCTCGTTCTTCCGCGACGGGCGCAAGGTGGACGAGGTTGCGAAGATCAAGCCGAGAGACTTGGAGGACCGCATGTGGCTCCACGCGGGCGAGGACGAGGCTTCGTCTTGACGTAGGCGCGACGCGGGTACGTCGCGTGGTAGTAGTATACGCGTGTAGCAGAGAGCAGCGCGTGTTTACATCATCTACGGTACACGGCGTTTTTCGAAAGGCGCCCTCCGCGCGCGAGCGCGACGACGTCGCGCGCGTCGAATCGAATCGTCATCCCCGAAAAAACGCACTTTCACTTGACCAAATCGTCCCACGATTTCCACACGGACGCGGGCGTCGCGTCGCCCGCGTTCGCCTTCGTCTCGAGCGCGAGCCGGATCAGCTCGCGCCCGCCGTTCACGAAACGCATCGCCACCGCCTTATTCGCCCGCGCGGGGTCCACGAAGATCGCGGGCGCCGCGGTGTCTTCGCCGGAAACCTCACTCGGCTTCCCGGGCGTCTGCGGCGGGGGAAAGCGCTCGAGCGCCCAGGGCGCCGGCGGCGGCGACGCCGCGGCCGCGCCGTCGCCGGCAACGACGCGCGCGAACGCGGAAGGGCGCGCCGAGAGCGCTTCCGCCGCTTTTCTCTGCGCCTCCTCGTCGCGCGCCTCCTTCTCCGCGAGCGCGCGACGGTGGTCGCGCTCGAAAACCGGTGACTCGGGGTCGCGCTTGAGGGACCGCTCGAGAGACGCGTTCGGAGCGTCGGCGCTCTCGGAGGTGAAGCTCGACTCCGCCGCCCCGCCGGACGCCGCGGGCCCTCCGCCGGCCCGCGCGTCAGAGTTCCCCACGCCCCCCCCCGCGGCACTCCCCGAGGTCATGGCGGCGCCGCGCCCGGAGGTCATGGCCACGAGCTTCTTCATCTGCGCGTCCAGACGCTCGAGCTCGTCCATGGAGAACTTCGCGGACGCGCAGGGCGCCTCCGCGGTTTGCGAGAGCATGGGCACCAGGTACTCGGACATCCACTGCAGAAACCGCTCGGCGTTTTGCCGCTGCGCCGAGTGCCTGGCCTTCTTCTTGAGAAGGTCCATGGTCTGCTTCGCGCGGGGTAGGTACGCGCCACGCATGAGCCCGAGGCGCGTCCAATACGCCGCCATCTCCATCACGCCCCCGACGGGGGGCGCTCCGACTCTGCCGCCGCCGGGATTCGAACCTCCGACGGCGCCGTCGCGCCGCGCCCTCTCGTGCTCCGCCCGTTCGCGCTCCAGCTTCTCGCGCGCTGCCGCGACGCGCCTCGCCTCCTCCTCCCTCTGCCTGAGCTGCTGGTGGTGGTGCAGGCCGATGCCAGCGGCGCCGGCGCCGCTGCCGTCCGCCTTGGCCATCACCTTCATGACCACGCCGGTGATGTGCTCCACCAGCGCCACCTCGCCCAGGCCCTTGCTTTTGGACCCGCTCGCCTTTTGCTGCTGGTAGTACTGCCCGAGCGCGCGCTTGCCGCACTGCGCGATCTTCACCAGGTACGCGCGCCGTTGGTCTATCGAGAGGGGCTGCAGGAACGCCTTGAACTCCGCGCGGTCGACGTAGCGCTTCACGATCGCCTGCACGATGCGGTGCAGCGCAGGGTCCGTTGCGGGTCGCGGCGACGAAGCCTGGGAAGCCTGGGAGGCCTGGGACGGGCCCGCGCCCGAGCTCTGCAGTTTCCGATCGAACAGGTCAAGCGTAGCCGCGAGCTGCGCGTTGTCCTGCGCGGGGGGGGCGCGCGCCACCGCGTCTTCATTCGCGGCGCGTGCCGCGTCTTCGTACCCAAGTGATCCCTGCGCGATCATCGCGGCATGGTAGTGCGAGCGCTGGGTCTCTCCGGGCGTGCCGCTTCGCTGGATCTGGCCTGAGATGGTCTCGAGTTTTTTCCGCGCGCGCGACTCGTAGTCCGCCGCGCTGGAGGACTTGGTCCAGAAGCCACCCTCGATTTTCCCCGCGGACTCGCGCGCCTCGGCCACAAGCGCGGTGTCGTACGGCGGGGGTTTACTGGATAACATCGCGCCGGCGCTGCGTTCGGGAAGCGGACGGTGGGGACGAAGGGCGAGGTCAGACCTCGTGACACACGTGAAGGTGGAATAGATCGAAGAGTACGCCTCGCGAGACAATGGACCCGACGCGACACGCGTGAGACGACGGGAAGCGACGCACAGTCTCGCCAGGCATGCCCCGCGGTTCACGCCGTGCGTGCCGTCCCGCCAGGTCATCGCGGCGGCCCGGTGCCCTGAGAGCGCGCGTCACTCGCGTCGCGCAGCTTCGTGCCTCCCCGTTGTGCGCGTCGCGGGCGCGCAATTGCATGTCCTCGGCGAGCCGGAAAGGTCGGATATGCATAACGACCGCAGCTTTTTGACTCGTCGCGAGAAATCAACATTTTCGCACGCCATCTTCAGTCTTGGAAAAACCGTTTCTCGCCAAGGTTCTGGCGAGCCCTCCTCCGCGCACTCCTCACACCCAAAAAAAAATCCGGCGAGACGTCTCCGTGATGTATGTATTCTACACGCTCGGCGCTACTTGCTATTTGACGCGTCACACCGGTTCCCATCGGTTTCGACGTGGCACACACGCACTACACCTTGGGTTTGTGGTACCCCAGACACTCGAAGTCGTCGTGGTACAGCGACGCCACGGACACCTTCTCCTCCACCGTCGCCGGTTCGGCTCTCTGCGCGGCCACCACGGCGCCGCGCGTCGGGATGTCGCACGCGTGCTCCTTCGTCTCGATCGGCTCTCGGCGCGGGTCCGAGTCGCTCACCCCCAAGTGGTCCATCAGCCGCGCCCAGTCGTGGTCGAGCGTCTCGACGCGCCCGATGAAGTGCACGGGCACGGCGTTTCCGTCGCGCGTCGCGCCCGACAGTCGCAGGATCTGCGACTCGAAGTGCTCGTCCACCCAGGCTTCCGTGAGCGAGAGCTCGTCCGAGCGCGTCTCTCCGAGCGCGACGTCGCGGTAGAAGTGCATGAGGCGGCCCTGCAGGAAGGCCGTGATCTCCGGGATGGTGGGCGTGTACATGCGGTCCTCGCCGCGCACCGCGCAGAGCACGCACCGCTCGCGGCACATCGCCTGCGCGTAGGACGACCGGAACCGCGTCACCGGATCGCGCACGAACGTGAAGAAGGTGTAATTCGCCAGCACATCCTCCGTGAGGTAGCTCGTGCTGCTCCTCTGCGGGCGCCCGAGCACGGGGTGCGCGAACTGGCCGTAGTCTTGCGTCCAGGACGCGTGGAACCGTTCCTCGAGCGCCGAGCGGATGGACTCCGAGGCCGCCTTGACGATGTCCACGTACACGGCCTTGAGCTCGGGGATCACCACCACGTCCCCGTCGTGGTTGGTGGTGCGCGCCAGCGCCGCGCGCGTCTTCACGCATCGGGGGGTGTTAAACGTCACCAGCGGGTCCACGTCCGGCAACGGGCCGCCCTCCTTGCGCGAGACGTGTGCGATGGACATCTTGGCGCCCGCCGCGTCACCGCCCTGGCCTGCGGCCGCGCCCAGCGTGGGCCACCGCCCCGCCGCGCGCGCGGACCCCGAAGCACCCACCGAGACACCGACGCCAACCGCGAGCGCGACGAGCGCGAGCGCGGCGAGCGCCGCGGCGACGCGCGCGCCAACGCGCACGCGGTCGCGATGCGTCCCCTCCATGCGGCACTCGCCGCCGCCCAGAAGCGCCTCCCCTTCCACCGCGACCGCGACGGCGCCTGCCATCGTCTCCGCCGCGCCCGAAACAATGGGTGTTGAGGTGTTGCGTGAAGAAAAATCGACTCGTTTTGCGATGAGCGAGGGGATTTGAAAGCAAACGAAAAGAACATTTCACCGAGCAGAGCGCGATCGACGAACACTTTTTTTTTTTTCAAAGCATCATTTTCATGTCACGACGTTGGCACGTCAGTGGCTGCGCGAGAAACGCGCGCGCCGGTCGTGCGCCAGCCGCCGACACCGATCGAGCCGTACGGCGCTGGAAAAATCGAAGGAAAACGTCTCGTACATCTCGAGGAGAACCGTCTCACGCGTTGCGCCTTCACATCTTGCTCTTAATCCTCTTGAGCTCGTCCACGAGCTGCTTGATTTTCTTGTCGCGCGGATCGGGCGCGCGCCGTTGCACGAACCCAAACTGTCCGGCGGCGAGGTTGAGCATGATCTCCTCCGAGCCCCCGGGGATGGCGTACGCCTTGACCTCGCGGTAGATGCGCTCCACCTTGGCGCCCTTCCCCGTGCGCGTGTACCCGGCGCCACCCAGCACCTGCATGGCGGAGGAGGCGCAGAACTCTGCGACGCGCGAGGAGGAGAGCTTGAGCAGCGCGATGTGCCCGCCGAGCTTGCGGTTCTGCTCCTCTTTGGACATGGTGTTCATCTGGAAGGTGACGTTCTCGAGCCACGCCTGCAGGCCCTCGCACTGGCGCGCCATCTCGCCGATTTTGTGCTGGATCGCCTGGTGCTCGATGAGAAACTTGCCGAACGTGCGCCGCGAGCGCGCGAACGCCAGGCTCTCCTCCACGCACGTGCGCGCCATGCGCGCCGCTTGCCCGGCGAGAAGCCAGCGCTCGTGGTTGAAGTTGTACATCACCTGCTTGAACCCCTCGCCGAGTTTCCCGACGACGTTCGCCTTGGGCACCTTCACGCCGTCAAACTCGATGTACGTGGTGCCGGACGGCCAGACGCCCATGCAGTCCATCTTGGTGACGGTGATCCCGGGCATGGACTTCTCGAGAAGCAGCATGGACAGGCCCTTGTGCGCGGAACCGGGAGGCCCGGTGCGCACGGCGACGGTGAAGTAATCGGCGTAGATGCCGTTTGTGATCCACTTTTTGTTCCCGTCGACGACGAAATGGTCGCCGGCGTCGCGCGCCGTGCACGCCAGGTTGGAGACGTCACTGCCCGCGCCGGGCTCGGTGATGCAGAGGCAGATAATCTTCTCGCCCGCGAGACACTCGCGCACGACGCGCTCCTGCAACGCGGGGTTTCCGGGAATGCCGAAGTTGAGCACGGGGGGCATGCCGATCCCAAGCCCACCCATCATCGCCCACGCGATGCCGCCGCCGCACCGCGACCCCTCGTCCACGTTGATGAGCTCGTGGAAATAGTCGTAGCCCGCGGGCTCGGGCGCGCTGGTGTACTGGCGGGGCCAAGGCTTGCCGACGCACGCCGGCAGAATGCCGTACGCCGCGGACTTCTTGTACATGGTCTTGATGTACTCGCCGCACGCCGCGTGATCGTTCTGCGACGCCTTGCGGTCCCAGTCGTCCACGACTGCGTTCGCGCGAGGCAGGAAAAGGTTTTCCGCGAGGTGTCGACGGGTCAGATTTGGTCGGGGCTCCTCGGGACCACGGGGGTCCACGGGGGATCGCGCGGTCGTGAGGCGGCGACGGAGGACTGGTCGCGACGGGGGGTGTGTCGCGGAGCGAGGCTCCAGGAGACATGCTCGGGGGGGCGCGCGCGACGGTCCCGCGCGTCTCCGCCGCGTCGTTGTTAACCCTCAGAATTCGGGAATATCCACAAAAAGCGCCCCGAAGATCGAACGCGAGAAAAACGACGGGTCGTAAACCTCGGGGGAGACGCACTCGGCTCGACCTCCTTCTCGAAAAAGTCGCGGAGTTTCGCGCGCCACGCCAGGTGGCTCGCGTTGTAGTAGGGCGTGTTCAGGTTCTGGTACCACGACGGCTCGCCAAGGGGGACGTCGCTGCCGAAGGGCGCGGTGGAAACCTCGACCCCCCGCGCGGGGGCCTTGCCGGCGAAGGAACTCTCCACTTGCATGTGTGTCGGGGCAAAAGACAATGAAGAAGAGAACGGCGGCTGCTGACTCGGCTTTTTTCAACGACGTCGCCGGCCACGACATTCGACAAAATGGCACGGGCGTCTCGACGTTTTCGGCACCAAGTCCGCGAATCAAACACAGTCAGCTCGACCACAGCAGTGGACGCCGCGACGATGTCGCTGGCGTGTCGCCGCGCGCGCGGCACCGCGACGCGCCTGATCGACCTGGCGGCATTCGGCGGCCGCGTCGCAGGTGCCCGGCGCGTCCCCGGCACGCGTCCGTTCGCGTCGGCGTCGCTTGCTCGCGCGCGCGAGCTTCTGGCGCCGACGCCCTTCGACGTCCAGGTGGGCGCGACCGTGCGCGTCGCCGCGCCGCGCGCGTGGACGGGTCTACGCGCGTGCCCCGCGGACGTGGACGTGCGCGTGGGCGACGCCTACGAGACCGTCACCGTGCAGGCGTCCTGGATGAACCCGGAGGAGGACGCGGACGCCGCCCCGCCGACCGTGACGGCGATTCGAACCGAGGACGGGGACGTGGCCGTCCATCTGGCCGGAGGGGGCGGCGGCAGCCGCGCGCGCGTCTCGTGCCGGATCCCCCCCCGTTTCGTGGGCGTCGACATCCGCAGCGGGGGCGGGGAGGTGTTCGTGGAGAGCGTCGTCGAGGCCACCGTGCGGGTCGAGAGCGACGGCGGATCAGTCGAGTTCGGCTCGGTCAGAGGCGCGGCGGCGCGCGTCGACACAAACGGGGGCGGTTTCGTCGCGAAAAACGTCGTCGCCGACGCCGCCGTCGACACCGCCGGCGGTTCCGTCGGCGTCGGCAAACTCGTCGGCCGACGCGTGCGCGTGCGCAGCCTTGGGGGCGACGTTCGCCTCGAGGCGGCGTACGCCGCGGTCCTCGACGTCGACACCGCGGGCGGCGCGCTCGAGCTGGGCGAGGCGCGGGCCGGGAAAAGTTGGAACGCCGAGACGCGCGGCGGGACGTTCCGGGCCGCGGGGTTCGCCGGGGACGCCGACGCGCGCTGCGCGGTGGACACGGCCGGCGGCGCGTGCGCGTTGGAGCTCCGCGCGGAGGCGCCCGGCTCTCTGCGCGTGCGCACGCACGGCGGGGACGTGGCGCTTGGCGTGCCTGAGGGCTTCGCCGCGGACCTGCGCGTCAGCGGGCGCGTCGGCGGCGAGGAAGTCGTCGAAAAAAAGGGGGGGCGGAATCGCGAAGCCGGATCGTCCTCCGCCGGCGCGTTCGCGACCCCGTTCGCGACTCCGCGCGCTTCCGGGGACGACCCCGGGTCGGCTGCGACCACGCGCTTGGTGGGCGGGACGCGGGATGTCGCCGCGCGCAAAGTTGCGGCCGCCGCGCTGGCGTGCAGGGTGGTCGTGGACGCGCGCGTCGGCCCTCGCGACGGCGACGACGCCGAAACCTCAAAGCTCTCGGCGTCTCCTCTCGCGGCGCGAGATGAGACGGACGACTTCGCGTACGACGGCTTCGACCCGTTCGCGGACGACGACGAGGACGTTCTCGGCGCCGTTCTGGACGCCGCACAGGATGCGGTGGGTGGTGCGGCTGATGATCGCGCGGGGCGACCGTCAGGCGACGTCGTCGTCGAGACCAGGTCGTGGATCGCGTCGCTGGGGCTCGGGAAGTGAACGCGAAACGAATTCGGTGGTTTACGCGTCCGAAAAAGAGAAGAAGCGTCTTCGATCGCTCGCCTCCGTCGAGACGAGGTCCGTCGCGACGTCCGACGCGCACGCGCGGACTCGCGGACTCGTCGTATCTCACGCGGCATCGTCCGCGAAATCGAAGGCGTCGTTGATCCTGTCGCGGTGCCCGTCGCTCCAGAGGTGCTCGACGAGCTCGTGCTCCGCGCCGAAGGATAAGCGGCACACGCTGCAGTAGGTCGCGGAGTGCGACGCGAAGCGGCCCGTCCGCGTCGCGGGCTCGACGCCTCCCGGGTGCTCGGGCGCGTCCTCGTGAATGAACCCGCACGCCTCGCCGCGCGCGCACGTTCCTTTCTGCGTCCAGTACCGGCAGGGCTTCGTCTTGTATGCCTTCGCGCGCGGCGCGAAGCCGACGCCTCCCGGGTGCGCGGGCGCGTCCTCGTGAATGAACCCGCACGCCTCGCCGCGCGCGCACGTCCCTTTCTGCGTCCAGTGCCGGCAGGGCTTCGTCTTGTATGCCTTCGCCCTTCTCTGCGCGTGCGAAGCGGCTTTGTAGGCGGCGACTTTGCTTTCGCGAAGAGCCTGCGCCGAACGCGCGGCCGTCGGAACCGGCGTTTCCGACGGAGCCGCCTCGGATGCCGCCGCGCCGTCGTGCGCGAACCGGCACGCGTCGCCGAACCTGCACGCCTCGCCGCTGCAAAAATACCGGCAGGGTATTTTCTTCTCGCGAAGCGCGCGCGGGGCCTCCGGGGGCGCCGCGCGCGGCGCCGCGGAGATCTCGGGCGGCGGGACGGGCGTTTCGAGCGTCGAGATGGACGCGCGTGCCGTCTCCGAGGATTCTCCCGGCTTCGCCGCGGAGGCCGAAGGCGGGGTCCCGGGCGAGGCGTCCCACAAGGCGTCCCACTTCGCGAATCGCGACTGTCGCGCCGCCTCGTTGGCGGCGGCGAGCGCGGCGGAGATCCTCTCGGCGGCGCGGGAGTCCTCCTCCAGCGCCGCCTTTTGCGAGACTGAATCGGCGCTCTTGGCAGCCTTGAGCGCCGCGGCGGCGCGCGCGTCCTCCTTCGCGGCAGCGGCGGAGAACGCCGCCGCCCGCGCGGCTCGCGCCTGCTCGCGCGACGGAGGAGGCTCGGAAAAAGAGGCTTGCGCGTCGCGCTCCGCCGTTTCCGCCGCGAACTGCGCGCGATACATCTCCGCCAGCTCACGCGCGCGCTCCTCGGCGCGTGCCCTCTCCTGGCGCTCGCGCTCCGCCGCGCGCGCCGCCGCCAGGCGCTTCTTCTCTCGTTTGGCATCCGCCCTCTTTTTCTGCTCCGCCGCTTCGGCCCGCGCGGCCGCGGCCTCCGCTTCTTCCCGCGCCGCCTCGGCGGCGCGCTCGCCCGGGGTCATCGCGGCGAGCCGACGGGCGCGCTTCTTCTCCTCCTCGGCCGCTTTCGCCGCGCGCTCAGCCGCCTCCGCCGCCGCGACCGCGGCGAACGCCGTCTCGCGGGAGGACAAGGGCGCGGCGTTCTTTTTCTTCGCGAAGGCGGACGAGGCCGTTCCGGTTCTGGCCGCGTTTGACGCGTGGTGAGACGCGGAACCTTTCTTCGAGACCCGCGCGTTCGCGCGCCCGGACGACTCGCTCGGCGCCGAAAACGTCGCGCGCGCGTCGTCCGCCGGCCCCCGCGGGCGCTCGCGCGAAAAAAAAGCGCTTTTCTTTTCGTCGGGGTCGGCGGCGTTCGGGTCGGCGTTTCTTCGCGGAACCGAAGGCTCCGCGTTCAGGTTCCCGCCGCGGCCTTCGCGTGTCTTGTCGCGAGACCGGGTCTTCTCGCGGTGCGTGAAGTCGTGGTAGGTCCGCTCGAACTCGTCGTCGCTGTACGACCCGAGGTGGTCGCGGAACCGGCGGAAGAAATCCTCCGCCGCGCCGGCTTCGAACTCGAACCCGAAGAAGAAGCCGGGCCCGAGGTGGTCAAACTCGTCCATGTCGTACTCGAGGTGGAGAACATCCTCGGGCTCGGCGGTCAAGCGCTGGTACGCTTCGTTGATCTGCTTGAACTTCTCAGTCGCCGCCTGCTCGTTCCCGATGTTCTTGTCTGTGAGGAGGTCGGCAGAGGTCGGGAGAAGGGGCGACGGTTCGATCGGGTCAGATCTCGATCTCGTGCTCGAATCGGCGCAGAAAGAAAACGCGGCGCGCGAAGCGGGAACGCACCGGGGTGGTACTTCTGCGCCAAGGATCGAAACGCCCTGGTGATGGCCCTGGCATCCGCGTCTTGGGCCACCCCGATAATTTCGAGAGCATCCTCGCGCCTCATGGGCTCGGCTGGTGTGTCACCAGAGATCTCGCTGCACGTGTATTTGGGCGCCGTTTTCGGGAAATCCGAGACTTTAGGCGTTTTTTTCTGCGAAAAAAAGCGGCGGAAAAACCCGCGAACGCAGAAAGACAAGCAACCCTATTCTTGATCCTCGCGCGCGTCAGTAAGCCCGCGCGCCCGTGTACGTGCTGCCGTTCGACAACCCCACGCGCTCGCGTCTGTCAAGATGGCCGGTGCGTCCCGCGAATCGTCGCCCACCGCCGCGCGCGTCCCCGTCCCCCGCCCCGGCGCGTCCCCAGGTTTGCCCTCCGCGTTTCGCGCTCGGCGCGCGCCGAGCCTCCGGCGCTTTCCCGCGGCGCCTCCCGCTCACCCGCGCGCGTCCTCTTCCTCTCCCGGAGACGCCGCAGACGCCGACGCGGTCCTCTCCGAGGCGCAGGAGCTGGAGAAGCGCATCCACACGCTGAGCGGTCGCATCGCGCAGCTGGACATGAACCTGCGTACGAGCTGCGACGATTTGACCGCCATCCGCGACTCCATGACGCGCCTGAGCGCCGCCGCGTGCGCCATCCCGGTTGGCGACGCGCGGCGCGCCGCCGCCGAGCGCGCGCTGTACCAGGCGACGCTGGTTATGCGGGGCGCGGGCCCTGCGGGCGCGCTGGACGGCTACCTGAAGCCCCCCCGGAACGGCAAGTTCATGAAACTGTTCCTCGGCGGCGCCGTGGAACTCGCGTCGCAGCGCCAGGAGAACCGGCTCAAGGTGAAGGAGGAGTACTACAGCTTCCGCGATTCGTCGACGCTGACGTACGTGGCGTGGCCGCTCGTGTTGCTGTACCTGAACAAACAGCGGAAACTGCGCGTCGAGGCTGGTATGTCGCACACCGGCGTCTCGCTCGTGACCATCTTCCCCGTGCTCGTGCAGTTCTACTGGGTCTGGATGCTGTACTTCTACGCCGCGCTGGCGCTGCGGGAAAACGTGCTCCGCGCCAACGGGTCGAACATCCGCAAGTGGTGGATCAACCACCACTACTACTCGATGGGCATGTGCCTCGTGGTGCTCACGATGGACGTGCAGAGCGACGCGTGTTTGAACTACATGTCGCGCTTCCTGGTTTTCACCGCGCTGCAAGGCGTCGTCATGCTCGTGCAGAACCGGTACCAGCGCTTCCGCATGTACACGCGCGTCGCCATGGGGAAGGCGTCGCCCATGGACGTCGCGGGGGGCGAGATGGGGGGTAACGCGGGGCAGCTCAAGGTGCTGTACCCGCTTCTGTTCGGACTGCAGGTGATGCAGGTGTACTTCGGCGCGTCCGTGCTCGTGTCCGTCGCCAGGGAACACGGCTGGATCGGCGACCGACTCGACGCGCTGAGCGTGGCGTTTCTGGAGCTCGCCGACATCGCGGACGGCGGGCGGAGCGCCGAGGCGACCGGAGACGCCGGGAAGGGCGCGCCGCGGGACATCGCCGAGTTCTTCCGGGAGTGGCAGGCGCCGTGCGCGGGCCTGCTGTTCATCGTCATGGGCGCGGGGAACTTCAACGCCACCATCCAGACGTACATGAACAAGAGGAGGTACGCCAAGAAGGCGAAGATGGCCTGAGAAGGCGCGGGGGAAGGCGCGACGCGACGCGAAGACTGTGTAGTCGAATCGAACAAGACACACGACTCCGAACGCGAAAACGTGATCCAGTGGCGCACGACACCGCCGGATTTCGAATTCGGGACGAGGAACCTGCTCGGAAAAAAGAGGTCGACGAGGGTACGTAGGTCGCGCCGTGGTCCGCCGCGCAGCCACATCTCGCGACCGCACGCCTTGCCGGTACCCCGCTCGCGCCTCCCTCCTCCGCGACGTTCGAGGCGCTCGCGTCCGCGATGCCGGCGATGATGGCGTCCCAGGCGGCGACGCCCATGGCGTTTCGCCGCTCTTCCGCCGTTCGCGGGAGATCCGCCTTCACCGCGGCGCCGCGCGTCTCCCGCGCGGCGCCCCGCCGCGGCCCCCTCGCGCCCCGCGCCGACGGTGGCGCGCAGAAGAAGATTTCGCAGAACGAGTTCACCGAGCGCGCCTGGGAGGCCATCGTGCTCGCGCCCGAGATCGCGTCCAACGCGCAGCAGCAGATCGTGGAGACGGAACACCTGTGCAAGGCGCTCTTCGAGCAGAAGGACGCGTTCGCGGTGCGCATCGTGACTGAGGCGGGCGCGGATCCGGTCGCCGCCGCGGGCTTCATCGACCGCTTTATCAGCCGGCAGCCCAAGGTGAGCGGCGGCGCGCAGCAGGTGCTCGGGCGACACCTCGAGTCCCTGGTGGACAACGCGAGGCGGAAGAAGACGCAGATGGGGGACGACTTCGTCGCCGTCGAGCATCTCGTGCTCGCCGCCGCCGCGGACGACCGCTTCGGCGCGGCGCTGTGCTCAGACATCGGCGTGGACCTCGGCCGCCTGGAGGCGGCGGTCATGAAGCTGCGCGGCGGGAACGTGGTGACGGACCAGGGCGCCGAGAGCAAGTACGAGTCGCTCGACCGGTACGCGCGCGACTTGACGAACGAGGCGCGGAAAGGAAAGCTCGACCCGGTGGTGGGCCGCGACGACGAGATCCGGCGCACGGTGCAGATTTTGTCGCGGCGCAGCAAGAACAACCCGGTGTTGATCGGCGAACCGGGGGTGGGCAAGACCGCCATCATCGAGGGTCTGGCGCAGCGCATCATCGCCGGAGACGTCCCGGTGTCGCTGCAGGGCGTGCGCGTGATGAGCCTCGACATGGGGCTCCTCATCGCCGGCGCCAAGTTCCGGGGCGAGTTCGAGGACCGCCTGAAGGCGGTGATGAAGGAGGTGACGGACTCGGACGGCGGCGTGATCCTGTTCATCGACGAGATCCACACGGTGGTGGGAGCCGGCGGCTCCGGCGGCTCCGGCGGGGGGATGGACGCGGGAAACCTGCTCAAGCCCATGTTGGCGCGCGGCGAGCTTCGGTGCATCGGCGCGACGACGCTCGATGAGTACCGGCAGTACATCGAGAAGGACCCGGCTCTCGAACGCCGATTCCAGCAGGTGTACGTCGCGCAGCCTTCCGTGGAGGACACCATCTCCATCCTGCGCGGGCTCCGCGAGCGGTACGAGCTGCACCACGGCGTCTCCATCAGCGACAACGCGCTAGTGGACGCGGCGATGCTCTCGGACCGCTACATCGCCGACCGGTTCCTGCCGGACAAGGCCATCGACCTGGTGGACGAAGCCGCGGCGAAGCTCAAGATGGAGATCACCTCTAAGCCGACTGTGCTGGACGAGATCGACCGCACGATCCTGAAGCTGCAGATGGAGCAGCTTTCCTTGCGCCGCCCGGCGACGTCGTCGCGGCCCACCGACCAGCGCGGGGTCGAGACGCGCCTCGCGAAGGTTGACGCCGAGCTCGCGGCGCTCGAGCAGCGGCAGGCGACGCTCACCGCGCAGTGGGAGCACGAGAAGGCGAAGATCGGCGCAATCCAGACTTTGAAGGAAGAGATCGACGCCGTGCAGATCGAGGTGAGCCAGGCGGAGCGCGACTACGACCTGAACAAAGCCGCCGAGCTCAAGTACGGCAGCCTGATGAACCTGCAGCGGCAGCTGGAGGAGGCGGAGGCGGCGATCGACTCGGCGGCGAGCGCGTCGGATCTGTTGCGGGACGAGGTCACCGAGGCGGACGTCGCGGACATCATCTCCAAGTGGACCGGCATCCCCGTCTCCAAGCTGCAGGAGGGCGAGCGCGAGAAGCTGATCCACCTGCCGGACGAGCTGCACAAGCGCGTGGTGGGCCAGGACGAAGCCGTGCGCGCGGTGACGGAGGCGATTCAGCGCTCCCGCGCCGGCTTGTCTGATCCCAACCGCCCCATCGCGTCGTTCATGTTCCTCGGCCCGACGGGGGTCGGGAAGACGGAGCTCGCGAAGACCCTGGCGACGTTCCTGTTCAACACGGAGGAGGCGATGGTGCGCATCGACATGTCTGAGTACATGGAAAAGCACGCCGTCTCGCGGCTCATCGGCGCGCCCCCCGGGTACGTCGGCTTCGAGGAGGGCGGCCAGCTCACCGAGGCGGTGCGCCGGCGGCCGTACTCCGTCGTGCTCTTCGACGAGACGGAGAAGGCGCACGGCGACGTGTTCAACGTGCTGCTGCAGATTTTGGACGACGGCCGCGTCACGGACTCGCAGGGTCGCGTGGTGAGCTTCAAGAACGCCATCCTCATCATGACCAGCAACATCGGTTCGCAGTTTGTGCTTGAGGGTCTGTCCGGGGACGACGACCCGCGCGCGCGCGACGCGCGCCGCGAAAGGGTGATGGACGCCGTGCGCGCGCACTTCCGCCCCGAGTTCGTCAACCGCGTCGACGAGTACATCGTGTTCGACCCGCTGGACTTCTCGCAGGTGCGCAAGATCGTGTCGCAGCAGGTGGAGCGCGTGCGCTCGCGCATGGCGGACCGCAAGATCGGCCTGCACGTCGGCGACGACGCCACGCAGCTGCTGTGCGAGGCGGGGTACGATCCCGCGTTCGGCGCGAGGCCGGTGAAGCGCGCCGTGCAGCACCTGCTCGAGACGGCGCTGGCGCAGGCGATTCTCCGCGGCGACGTGGCGGAGGACGAAACCGCCGTCGTCGGCGTCGACGGCGAGGGCGAGACGCGGCGACTGTTCGTCACGAAGATCCCGGCGTCGCCCCCGAACGTGTCGGAGCCCGCGTACGACCCGTACGCCGCGTCGGGGTACACGGAGCCGCCGGCACCGCCGGCGTACTCGCCCTCGGACGCGCCGCAGTTTTAGGACGAGAAAACGCAGAAAGTCGTTTGGGCGTCCCGGAGAGACGTCGGGAACCGACGTTTCGCGCGCGGCGCGTTTGCATTTTTTTCAGCGCACCGCCGAGACTGACGCACACGACACGCAAGAATAAGGTGACGCGCGCGCGTGTGATGTGCGCGCGATCATCACGCGCGTCACCTCCCGCAGTCTACCTACCCGTACCTATACGCACCTCTACCTCCTCCCCGCGCCGGCGGCGTCCTCGGAGAGCAGCACGTACTCTCGCGTTGAGGCGCCGAAGCGCACGCAGTCCTTCTGCAGGAGCTGGTAGTACCGCCGCGGGTCCAGCCGCTCGCCGTTGATGAACGTCCCGTTAGTGGCCTCGAGATCCATCAGGTACGGCGTGGACTCCGTCACCTCCAGCCCCGAATCGTCGTCGTACCGCGACCGCAGTCGGTACTGCAGCACCGCGTGCTGCTTCGAGCAGCTCGGGTGGTCCGTCGGCACGTCCGCCACCGCGCGGTCGCGCCCGAACAAGTAGTACGACTGCCGGTGCACGCGGAGCGGCTCCGCGTCTTTCAGCAAGTTACCATCTTTAAACACGTACAGGCGGTATTTCGTGGCCGGCGGCGGCGCCTTGTCCACCGGCTCGGTGTACACCAAAGCGACGCCGTTCACGGTGTTGGTCTCGGCGGCGAGCGCGCCGGACAAACCGAAATTCGGCGCCTCGGGGGGGGGCGCCTCCGCCTCGGGCGCCAGCGCCGCCGCCTCGTCGCCTCTCGGGCCGTACACGCCGCCGCCGTCGTCGCCGTCGTCTTCCCGCTTCACGCGTCCTTTCGTGGGGTTCACGCCGCCGCCTCCGTCCCCTTTCTCGATGAGCGCCCGTATTTCGGCGCTCGCCGCTGCAACCGCCTCGGCCGAGCCGGACACGACGCAAGCCCCGCTCGCGTCGTCAAGGTCGACGCGCGCGCCGGACTCGCTCCGCAGCCGCCGGATGGTCTCGCCGCCCCTCCCGATGATGCGTCCCTCGAATCCCGCGCACGCGATGGTCTCGCTGCAGCCCCCGGGCTTGACGCCGTCCTGACCGGCGCCACCGAACGCGGGCGGAGGCGCGCCGCCGGCGCGCATGGCGTCGCGAACGGCGATGCCCGCCAGCACGACTTGCTCCGCCGACCCCGACACGACGCACTCGCCTCTGGCGCGGTCGACGCGCACGCGCGCGCCCGTCTCGCGCTGGATCTGCGTCACCATGGACCCTCCTTTTCCGACGATGCGCCCCTCGTACCCGGCGCACGGGATGGTCTCGGTGATCTCAGAGACGTCGTTTGCGCCATCAGCGCGCGTCCGGTCGCGGCGGTCCCCGACCCTCTCCCTCTCGTCGCCCGCGGAGTCCCGACGCGTGTCGTCACGGTCCCACCGCGACCGGCGGCGCGGAGGCGACCTCGAGCGCGACCTCCGGACGTCGCGACGAGGGGAGTACCTCTCCCGCTTGACCCGATCCTCGGGCGAGCGTGAGCGCGACCACGACCTGCGGCGTCGGCGATCGTCGCGGCCGCGCGAGTCCGCGCGCCTTCGGTAGTGGCTGTTGTCACGCCGGTCGCCGTCGTCTCGAGCGTCGTCGGGCTCGCGTTTTACTCGAGCACCCGGGGACTTCGAGCGCGAGCGGCCCCGTGACGTAGCCGGCGAGGCCGCCGTCGCGCCTGGCGCGGGCATCGGACGCGTACGGCGGGCGCGTGGGTGTGTAAGGATGAGTGCGGCGGACGCGTCTTCAATAAGATCTTCAGTTGAGAGTGAAAACTTCGTGGAATCGTGGTTCGTGCCGCCAAAAATATTTCGGACTTGCGGCACAAGTAACGGCTCTAGAAGTTCGGGGGCGACGCCCCACATCTTTCGCGACGCATCGCCGAGTCCCGCCGCGCGATGGAGATGCCAGCGGTGACCCGTCATCGACTTCACGTCTCCGCCCGCGCGACGCGCGACCGTCTCCGAGAGAGGGGACCATCGACGAGCCGCGCGAATTCATCGAACGTTCGCGCAAAGTCAAAGGTGCCGTTTTCGTGTTCGTTTCGGGTCCGTCGACAGAGAGGCGTCTGCGTCGTGGCACGCGCCGAGCCCTCGAACATCAACGATATCATACTTCAAGGTGGGCCTCTGCTGTTGCCGCTGATTCTGTCCACCTCGGCAGCGTTGTATCGCGGCGCTGTGAAGGCGAAGAAGTCAGAAGGTACCGGGTTCGGACGAGCGTTCGGTTTTTTGCCTCCAGGCATATGGGTCGGCATCGGGTTGGTGTGGGCGTACTGGGCCGCCTCGCAGGCGGGAGTGTTTTGATCACTTGATAGTGATGCCGCACACGCCGGGTCGTGATACACACGAGCGTAGATGTTCTGGTAGCCGATTATTAATAGCAGTAGCGCTGTAGCCCAGGGCGGCCAACCCAAAAGCTGCACGCGGGATTTTGCACGTTTCTGCGCTTCGGATTTTTCGGGTCGTTTGTTCGTGCGAATCCAAAACCGTCTCCCGAGCACTCCTCGTCGCGCGCGGCGGCGGTTCGGGCCGACGATGCCCACGGACGCGGAGACCACCGACGCGAACGAGGCGTACCTCGTGAAACACGACATCAAGGATCTCATGGGCTCGATGATCCAGGCGGTCGTCGAGCAGAAACCGCGGGATCCCGTGCAGTTCCTCGTCGACCGCCTCACGCTGGAGAACGGCGAGGCGATGTCGTGCCAGGACGAGAACGGGCTTAGCCTTTGGCGACGACGGAAGCTGCTCGAAGTGTTCAACCAGATGGACGCAGACAAGAGCGGAAAGGTGGACTTCCGTGAGACGGTCGGGTTCGTGTCGAAGCACGGCGGGGCGGTGCTCGGCGACGAGGAGCTCAAGAGCATCTTCAAGGATTTCGACGAGAGCCTGGACAACGAAATCGACGAGGGCGAGTTCATCAAGTTCTTCAGCCGAACAGCGGGGCCCATGTCCAATGCACAGTTCGAGGAGATGGTCGAGGAGATGAAGGTGTGATATGTGTTGTTTTCAAGGTGTGAAGAAACGCATTACGCACGCGGTATTCGCTTTACCAACACGGAAGACTCGTCACAGCAAGTCTACGTCAACCATCGACGCGTCGAGAAATATTTTCGGGCCACACGTGTTCCACAATACTCTTTCCGACTTGACGAACGTGGACACGCCGCACTAGGACCACGCGCGCGGTGCACGGGGCGATGGAGGCAGACACCGCGCCCGTTGCCTCGCGCGACGCCGTCGCTACGACCAGCAGCGACGACGACGCGCAGTTCGAGTTCGCGGCGCGTCTTGACCAGCTCTCTCGGGATGACGCGCGCCTGCAGGTTGAGGTCCGGGGCCGACATCTGATGCTGCTGCGTCGCGGGGACGAGGTATTCGCCATAGACGCGACGTGCTACCACATGGGCGCACCGCTGCTGCACGGTGACGTCGAGGACGTGCCCGGGCACGGCGCGTGCATCACGTGCCCGTGGCACCACTACCAGATCTCCATGACCACCGGCGAGCGCCTGTACCAGGACATGACGAGGAAAACGTGCACGTTGCCGAAGAAGCAGCGCGTGCACGAAACGAAGACGCGGGCGGGCGAGGTGCTGGTGCGGCTGAGCGGCGGCGGAAAGCCACCGAGCCCGCCGCCGGGCACACCTCGCCCGAAGCCGCACGAGCTCCCGAAGCCGGACTGGGAGAGCGACCGGTACGCGTTTAAGGCGCCTCCGCCCTCGCAGGGAAAGCAGGCGCCGGGAGGCCGGGGGCGGGGCTTCGCGCGGTCGGGTCACGCGCTGCGCGGCGGCGGGGCCAGGCTCGCGGGAGCCGCCGGCGGGCTCCACCCCGGGCTCAGAGGCCAGGGCGTTGGCGAGATGGTCGCGCACTCCATGCGCGGCGGGGACGGAAAGGCGCCCTGGGCGATGCGGGCGCCCATGCCGCCGCGAGTGCGCGAAAACGACGAGGTCTTCGCCGACGAAAAAGGAAAGGAGGCGGCGCTTCCATCGCCTCCGCCGTCGTCCGCGCCGCGCGGCGCCGACGCCGAAGACGCTCGAGACGCGTAGCGTCTCATTCACATCGCGCGTCGTGACGTGACGCGCGGTCGTTATATTGATGTGTGCTATGGTCGATCGCGCGCGCGCGCGGCGGAAAGTCGCGTGCGCTTCCGCGCGAACTCGACGCGCCGTAGGCGCGTCGTCTACGAGCGTCGCTTCTCCGTCACCGCTCTCGCGGGCACGTCCGCGCGTCGCGCGCGATCTCCGCCAAATCGCGCGGTTTGCCGAACCCCCACTCGCACGAGCATGTCGGATTTTCCTTGTCGATGTGCTCGACCACCCCCGGGTGGACCTTCCCCATGGCGCGGAACTCGTTCTCCATGTGCCCGCAGTGCCGCCGAACCACCTGCGGCTCGTACGGCTCGCGCCCGCCGCCGCGCGGCGCGCCCATCTCCCGCCAGAGCTCCGTGAAGCAGTAGTACTGGTCGCCGGCGAGCGCGTCTCGCGCGTCCGCGTCGAACGCCGCGTCGCGGGCGGCGTCCCCGAACCCGCAGAACGTGCCCTCGCCGCCGAGGAAATCAAACTCCAGCACGCGCGCGTCCATCGCGCCCGGCGTCGCTTCGAGCGCGGCGAGCAACTCGGGCACGTCGAACCCCTCGCGCAGGCGAATCGCCCCTTCGTACTCCTCCGGCGTCCACGCGCGCGCGCCGCCGGACGGGTCCGTCGGATGTCCCGCCGTCGAGCGCGCCGTCGCGTCCTCCGCCGCCGCCGCGCGCGCCTCGTACGCGTCCCGGCCGACGCGCACGCGCGCGGTCGAGCCCCGGTCCTTCAAGTCGTCGCTCAGCCGCGCGTCGGTCAAGAAGCCGGGGCTCCGGAACGGCCGGCGCGCCTCGCCGCTGGCGTCGCGCGCGAACCACGCCGGCAAATCGTAGATGTGGTCCATCGGACAGTCGTACGGCAAGACGAACGTCTCGGCACCCGGCGCGCGGCACGCGTTGAGGTTGTTCCAGATCTTGTCGCAGTAACAGCGCGCGGACGGCAGCACCAGCGTGCGTCCCAGCGCCTCGGCGACGGCGAGCGCGTTGCGAACCGTCGCGCGCCTCAGCCGATCCTCCGCGAGGTGCCTGCGGATGGCGACGACGTACGCCCGCGCGTCGACGCCCACTTCGTACGGCGCCGGGAAAGCGAGGGTCGCTCCCGCGTCGGCGACGGAGAGGAACTTCTCGTTTCCGTCGCCCCCGAACCACGTCTCGTCGTCCGCGAGCCACAGTCCCGCCTGGCGCATGCGCTCCCGCTTCCCGAACGCGTACGCGCCGGTGTCGCCGTACTGGTACGTCATGTGCACGCTGAAGGGCGCGCCGTCCTCGGGGTGGGAAACGTGGTGCCGCTGCACGAAGTACGTGTGGCCGGAGCCGAAGAGCCAGTTGGGCAGGACGCCCAGCCGCAACGTCGCGTTGGCGGCGTAGTACACCATCCTGTGCCCCGGCGTGCCTTTCTTGGACGCATCCTTGAACCGCAGCGCCGGGACGAGCGAGTGCCCCCCCACGCCCTCGTGCGTCAGCAGGTTGAACGCCGGCTGGTCGCGCATCCACGCGATGGTGGACGTCGCGACTTTCGTCTTCCAAGCCTCGACGAACGCCTTGGATGCCTCGGTGGGGCGGAAGTGTAACACGCCGGTGTTGAAGTTGACGTGCGAGCACCCATTGTCGTCTTTTTTGTCCGCCACGACGTCTATGCAGTCCGTGGACACGAGCGCGTCCGCGACGGCGTACGACCCCGCGCGAAAGTACTCGCGCGGATCGCGGAGCCACGTGACGTCGGCGTCCGTCAAGATCGGCGCGACGCCCATCTCCAGCAAATCCTGAATGAACTTGGTCTTCACCGTGCCCATCTTCTTGAACGACGCGTCGCCCGCGGTGATGAACGACTTCTGGCGGTTCTGGAGCACCGAGTTGCCTTTCAGCAGCATCGTCGGCACGCCCCGCGCGGCGCAAAACGCCCGCATCTCCTCGTCCAGCGCGCCGACGAACACGGGACTCAGGTCGAGCTTCTCGGCGGACGCCAGCCAGTTGACCACGAAGTCCTTCACAGACCACGTCGCGAACGTCACGAACAGCTCCTGGCCGGGACGAACGATCGCGCTCAGCTCGGGGGGGATGCTCTCCAGCTTCGAGTCGAGTTCCGACCCGGTCACCGCGACGGCGGCGGTTTTCTCGCTCCACATGTCGCGCATCCACTTCGGGTGGTCGTCCTTCGTCGGGTCCACCTGTTGCGCGTTCACCGTCCCCGCCGCGATCACGGGCGGGGGAATCAGCTCGAACGCGTCGAGAGGCTCGAGGTCGGCAGGCTCGAGCGGCGCCCCCGCTGCCCCCGTCTCTGTGGCTATCAGGTCACCACCCCGCGGGTTTCCCGGCGGAGAACCGCCGAGCGAAGTCTCGGCGGCGTCGGCGGAGGATTCGCCAAAGAGCGGGGCGTGTCTCCTCCCGTCTCTCTGGTGCGCGTGAACGCCGAGACCGCCGTGCGCGTGGCCGCGCATGAGGTTTCCAACCCACCCCTCGCGGTGGTGCGCGGTCTCGGGCTCGTCGAGGTGGTGCAGCCGCTCGGTGTCCCCGGGGTGGCGCTCCAAGTACGCGCGGTACCGCTCGCCGCCCTCCAGCTGCCACTTGTGCAGCTCCAGGTTCGAGGGCTCCTCGTCCGATCCGCCGCTCTCGTCGCTCGAGCGGAGCTTCCACCCGGCGGCCAGCACGAGCAGCGCCAGCACCGCGACCGCAGTGCGGTTTACCCTCCGCTTTTTGCGCCGAGACGGGGGGCTGTCGTGCGACTTATCCATCGCGACGCCTCCTCGCGCCCGCCGAGCGTTGTGACGACGCGAGCGACGAGTCTTCGTTCGACACGACTCGCGACACGGCGTGCGAAAAAAATCGCCGAAAACGCGGGAGGCGGGACTGTTCATTCCAGAGCGCGCCCGCCTCTCGTGCCTGCGAGAGCGTCCATGCGCGCCATGCGTCTCACCGCGTTCATGGCCGTGTTCATGGGCATCCTCGTCGCATCGGCGACGTGCCAGGAAGCTGCGGACCTCGCCCCCGAGCTCGAGGCGTGCCGAGCCAAGGTGCGTTGCCTCGGTTGTAGAGAGTATACCGACAAGATCGAACCGTTGTTTCCTCCCGAACCGTCGCCGCGCCGATCTCGCCACGCGCGGCGCCATCCCCCGCCTCAGCCTTCTCGACCCGCCTTCGCGCGCACTGACACGCACGCGCCTTCGCCCCGCGGTGTCGCGGCTCTCCCTCCCCTCCCCCGCAGCTCGCCGAATCCTCCTCCGCGCGCGCGGCGCTCGAGACGCGGCTCGCGGACGCCGACGCGCGGCTCGCCTCGTCGCGCTCGGCTTCGGACGCGGCGGCGTCGCGGCTGGCGACGGCGACCGCCGCGCTGGACGCCGAGCAGTCCGCGACGCGCGAGACCACGCGCAAGCTGCAGGCGGCGGTCACGGAGAAGGCGTCCCTGAAGGCGGAGGTGGCCGCGCTGGAAGAGCAGCTCATGGCGTACGCGAACGCGCCGACGCCGGGACCGCTCGACCACCTCGCGCGCTTCGCCGGATCCGTCGCCGCCGTCGTCAAAGACGTCGCGCCTGGCGTCTTAGACGAGGGCTTGGCCAATCTCAGGGCGGCATCCGCCTCTGTCGCAGCCACCGTCGCGCCTGTCGTTCCCGCCGCGCGGAAGGCCTCTGCCGCCGCGGCGGACGCGGCGGCCGCCGCGGCCGCCCAGGCGGGCCCCGCCGCGCAGCGCGCGGCGGCG
>MDSV01042132.1_pt1 | contig 28097 bp, 27 predicted proteins | sample 810851 | NCBI WGS metagenome assembly MDSV01 (sample SAMN05326640, study PRJNA326480) | marine metagenome | isolation source: seawater | place: Atlantic Ocean: North East | collected 2012 | reverse complement strand
GTCTGTGCTTAGATCTGCTTTCTTTTTTGATGTTCGCTAAAAACGACACATTTGAAAACGACACTTTTCTAAATTTTCGCAAATGAAGTAAATGGATTAATACGGGAATGATTAGCGCTGCTAATCCCCAAAGTATTTCTGGTCTGACCCACTCCATTTCTGCTGCAAAGTTAATTGCTTTTACGACCTTTACACCATTATTATATCTGTTATGGGAATTAAAAAATTAAAGAGGCTCTCTCAAAAAGAACTCGGTGCATTTTTGCACGAAAAACATCAGCTATTTGAAACGCGCGAATTTATTCCTGATGACCCGATCTCAATTCCTCATTTATTTTCAAATAAAGCCGATATTGAAATCTCAGGATTCCTTGCAGCTACAATAGCTTGGGGGCAAAGGAAGTCAATATTGAAGAATGCACATAGCTTGATGGAGCGGATGGATTTTTCTCCGTTTGACTTCGTTTTAAATTTTGAAAAGTCCGACGAGAAGGTGTTTGATGGGTTTGTTCACAGAACTTTTCAACCTGAGGATGCGGTGTGTTTTATGAGGTCTTTACAAAGAATTATTCGTGATTATGGATCTTTAGAGTCCGTTTTTGCTGCAGAATGGGAAGAATCAGGTCGGCCAAACAATCTAAAAGACGTCATCAGCAATTTTCACACACTTTTTTTCAACCACCCACATCCTGACCGAACACGTAAACATGTTGCAAATCCTGAAAATGGATCTGCTGCCAAGCGTTTGAATATGTACTTGAGATGGATGGTGCGATCAGCGGATAGGGGAGTGGATTTTGGGATTTGGAATCAGATACCTACACGAGTATTGAGTATTCCCTTAGATGTTCATACGTCTAATGTAGGAAGAGCCTTAGGCTTATTGAATCGCATGCAAAATGATTGGAAATCTGTCGAAGAATTGGACACCTCGCTGAGACGATTCGATGCAAATGATCCAGTAAAATTTGATTTTGCACTCTTCGGATTGGGTGCGATAGAAGGGTTTTGAGCCTAAGTTAGTGAATGAGCCCAATCCTGTTTTCAACACTGTCTTGGATTTTATTGAACAACTGGTCTGGATTGTATGTTCTCCATCCAATTTCGTTAAGCGCACCTCCCATAACAAAGTAGCTGTCTAAATCTATCGTTTTCATATCCTCAAGAACGTGATTGCTGAAATTAAGTAAGGCAATCCATCCATCCAATTCGACCAGTTCATCAAACCATTCTTCATAATATGAATCGTCACTGTAATGGAAGTTGAGTACATTCTCACCGATTAAGATGAACTTGGAGATGCCTTCCTCCTGCAAGGATTCTATGATGTCTCGCTTGAGCAACATGATGTCGTTGTGCAAACAGTCATTCCATTCTCCCATGAGTTCTAAGATGGCATACCCATCCTCATACTCAACAAAAAGAATCTTGAGATAGAGTGTGTTTGATCCAAATGTATCCCACTGAGGGTGGATGAAATGGTCATATAACTTGATATGGTAAGACATTTCATTATACGTTCTCTCAAAAAAAGGACTTCGTGGATCATTGCTGGCCACATAGTGGTTACGCCAGTTGTAATATGGTTCAATCAGATGCATCTACTTAGCTGTTCCGGGGCTTGAATTAAAACTTGCCACAGCTTCTCTGACACTTCCATGAGTGAGTAAAAGCACCTTCGCCTCATCGTTTCCCAGTCCTGTTGTTTCGGACACCATTTTTGTGCCCCGTTCTATGAGTTTTTTATTTGACAACTTCATATCGACCATTTGGCTGCCTTTCACATGCCCAAGTTGAATCATGGTGATGGTCGTGATCATATTGAGAATAAGCTTAGTGGCTGTTCCTGCCTTTAAACGTGTCGATCCAGTTACGAATTCTGGACCCGATATAGCTTCGATGGGAAATTCGGATTCTCGTGAAAGTTCACTTTCGGGATTGCATGTAATGCATGCGGTGAGCATACCCATTTTCCGAGCTTCCACAATCGCTCCGATGACATAAGGTGTTCTGCCACTTGCGGCAATTCCCAGGACTGTATCTCGTTTCGTGACCTCATGTTTCGATAAATCGTTCCATCCTTGATGGACATCATCTTCGGCACCTTCTACCGCTTTTCTGATTGCGGAATCTCCCCCAGCAATTAATCCCACCACGCGTCCATCTTCAACACCAAATGTAGGAGGGCATTCGCTGGCATCTACAACACCCAATCGACCACTTGTTCCAGCTCCCATATAAAATAACCTTCCTCCTTCCTCCATCCTTTCCACCAAACGCACAACAAATGCTTCAATTTCTTTCTTCACTCTGCCCACAGCTTCTAAGGCTTCGAAATCTATTTCATGCATGGCAGAAATCAATTCGCCGACGCTCATCTCGTGGAGGTCGGTGTATTTACCAGTTTGTTCTGTAGGGGGTGTCACCTTACTCATTGTTTTTTATAATCCATTCTTTAACCAAATATCCCACGATTTCTCTGCCTGAAGTCTCAACATGTCGCATCCATTCATCACCTCCGCACCCTTATCTAAAGCTTTGTTCATAAATGTAGTCACTTCAGGATTGTAAACCAGATCAACAATCAGATGATCTTTTCCGACACCTTGCCAGGGGATTTGAACACATCCATCTATAGCGGGCTCCATTCCTAAAGGCGTACAATTAATTAATAAAAGGTGGTGTTTGATTGCTTCTGGTGTTAACTCATGAAAGCCAATGACATTTGACATGTCACGCTGATTATCTGGCGTTCTACTCACAAAGTAAAACGCAATGCCTAATAATTTCAGAGAATATGCAACTGCTTTTGCTGCCCCACCAGTCCCGAAAATCAGCGCTCTTTCGTGGCGTCCCCTTAGGAAGGGTTGCATGGATCTTCGGAATCCCCAACCATCCGTATTGTACCCCTTCCATTTGCCCTCTGCTTTGAAAAGAGTATTGACAGCACCTATCGCTTGTGCTTCTTCATCTATTTCAGATAAATAAGGAAGGATGGTCTCTTTGTGAGGAATCGTTACATTGAGCGCAACGATTTCAGGGTTGTTTGCTGTGAATGTGTTGAAGTCAGAAATTTCAGGCAGGTCGTAGGTGAGATATTCTAACTCGAGTCGTCCTGCTTTCGAAAATTGATCAGAGAACAGTTTGGGCGACATCGAGTGAGACACAGGATGCCCTATAAGCCCCAACTTTTTCATGTGGTTTTCGAAAGTTTATCTAAAACCAGCACGATAGCTACGCCAAGTGCTGCTAATAGAATCATGCAACTCATTTCCAAAGGTTGGAAATCAGGAAGAATGTTTTGTAACAACAATTCTTCCCTGCCATCACGATGCGTAAAAAGCACCTCAGGATCTTTCCCCTTCCATGGCCAAAGCACATGAAGTGCCCCTAACATAAAGCCTGTCAGAATCGCAAGCGTTTGTGACTTGAAATTATGTAGAATCTTTTTGAGCATTCTACTGAAACTGAGTAGTCCTATGAGCGCACCCAAACAAAATGCGCCAATCCTTAAGATGTCAAAGTTTGCGAGTGCAGAAATAATGGAATTGTAAGCCCCCAAGATCACTAAAATGAAGCTTCCGCTGATTCCTGGAAGGAGCATTGCACAAATAGCAATTGCGCCACAAATAGCAATGAAAAATGCTGATTCAGAGTGAAATGCAGGTGGAAGAGTTGTCACCATTAATGCGGTGACGATGCCTAAAGTGCCCCATGCAATATCCGTGAGTTTATAGGGACGAAGTTCCCTTGAGATGATTGGCGCCGAAGCAAGTACAAGTCCAAAGAAAAAAGCTCGGAGTTCAGATGGGTGATGGATTTGAATCCAATGTATCGGTCCCGCCAGTGTGAAGACGGCAAACATGAGTCCCAAGACCAATACAACCAAAAAACTTAGGTTATACTTTTTCCAAACTTCAATGGGGCCGACTTTAAATAAATCGATGATAGTACCCATGCCCAGCCCTGCAATTGTAGAGATTAATTCATGATAAATGCCGGAGATAAATGCGATTGTTCCACCACTCACACCGGGGACAAGATCTGCGGCACCCATCGCAAAGCCTTTTGCGGAGAGTTTTATCCAATCCGTTCCAGATCTCACGCGACTTCTATATTGCCATCTATTTTTTGCGACCAAGCCTCTATCCCCCCTTGAAGATTATGCACATCCTCGTAACCGAGTTGGAGTGTAAGATGATGCACGACAGCAGCTGAACGGACACCGGACCTACAGTGAACCACGACTGGTATATCCCTTCGAATTTTTTCAATTGAGTCTAGGAGTTCATGCATAGGGATATGTAAGCCATTGATGTTTCCGACTTCGACTTCCCAGGGTTCACGAACGTCAATAAGTTGATGTTCTCGCTTTTCTTCACGCCATTTCTTGAGCGTTGTTACTTCTATACTCTTCACACTTTTAACTTTCTGGATCTATTTCCTGGCGTAATCCAGTGGACATAGACTCTGGTAAGAAATCGAAAAAGGTATCTCCCCTAAGTCCCAATCTAAGGGTCTCTAAAGGGATGACATCCCATGGTCCGATGTTTCCAAGATTGACATTTGCACCGAATTGCTGAATAAACCAAGCTTGTTGAGGTTTCTTTGGCGTTTCCCAAAGGATGTCCTCCAGATTAACCTTGGCTAAAATTTTACGAATAAGCGCGGTATGTGCAGTTCCATTTGGTCTGTATATACCAACGTTTCCGCTTTCGCGTGCTTCGGCGATGACTTTCCAGCTCCCAGCTTCCAGTTCGTTGCGCATCATCTCGGTCCATTTGTTTGGACTGATTAAAATCCCAGCTTCTTTAGATCCCACTTCACTTAAAACTTTATAGTTTGCTGACAACTTGCGGATAATCTCACATTTTTCTTCTCCCTTGATGACCATGGAGCCATCGCTCACCTCGAGGCAACCAATTCCCAGGTCATCAATAAATCTCAAATAGTCATCCAAAGATTTTCGAATGTAAAACGCTTCGAATAATGTGCCTCCACAGTAAACCTCGATTCCCGCATCCAAGTATAGCTTTACCTTTTCTTTAAGCTTGGGCGTAATAAGCGATGTGCCAAAGCCAAGCTTGAGCAAATCCGTCCTGTCGGCATTAAGTTCGATAAAATCTTCAGTTTGTCTGAGACTTAGCCCTTTGTCCATCACCATGTTCAGTCCATATTCTCTGGGTTTTTCGGTTCTTTGAGGGATGTAGGATAATTCAGCATTCATTTATTCAGGGTTTAAGGCGGTTATATCTATCCGCAATCCTGTTGTCATTGAGCAAGTCAGGGAATGATTTAAAAATTCTACGCGCATTGTCGTAATGATTGATAAGGAGTGTTTCCAATACGTCAAGTGCTTTTGCTTCTTCTCCGCTAAAGAAGGTGCTCACAAACTCTTGATATCTAAGATGCGTTGTTTCAGAAACTGTTTTGAGTCCCTCTTCTAGCAGTTCCAACGCTGCTTCATGCGCATTGAGACGTTGTAGATTGTCAACGCGACCTTCCCAAGCCTCAATGTTTTTCGGTTCTCTTTCTAGGATTTTCACAAATTGTGCTTCAGCTTCTTGAGGCTTAGCGAGTTTCATTAACGCAGTTGCAAGAAGCAACCGATAGTCAGTGTTTTCAGGCGCCAACAGGACAGCGTGTTCGAAACACGTGACTGCCAAAGCATCATCAGACTGAATGTCACCTAGAACACCTAGTCCTATGAAGGCGTCTGGGTATCCCTCATTGAGATCCAAGCACTTTTTATAATAGATCTCTGCTTCTGAATATTTGTGGAGTCTCTCATAACATTCTCCAATAGAACAAAGCGTATGTGGTGTTGCACCTTCAATTTCGAAAATCTCGAGGTATGTTTCTAACGCATCAGAGAAATTGTCATTGCATCCGAACGCCTCCGCTTTTTGTTGATATGCCTGAATGAACTTGTCGTTAATTGCGATTGCAAAATCGTAGGCATCAAGCGCTTTTTTAATGGATCCTATTCTGTGGTAAGCATTGCCTAGGTTGTACCAGCCAATATTGCTATAGGGGTTTTCGTCTAGAAATTGATTGAAAAATTTAATGGCACTTTGAAGGTCATTGATTTTGTCATAACAAAAAGCCAGTTCATACAAGGCGGCCTCGTTAGAAGAATCATGCGAAAGCGCTTCTTCAAGGACGAAAATGGCTTTTTTCCAGTCACCTAAATTCTCATATTCAAGCGCAATGTCAAGTCTTATTTCTGATTTTAATTCCTTATCAGAATTGTTGAAGGCGTTTTTGAAATGGTCAATTGCTTTTATATGCTCTTCCATTTGGCTGTAAATAGACGCAAGGGTTAAATGAATTTCTTCATTTTGAGGTTCAAAAGCAAGTAGATTTTGTAATCGGGGAATTGCTTTGATATGCTTTCCGAGTCCGGCCAGTATTTGGGCCTCTCTCAATTGAAGATTGATGCTTTCTGGAAACAAATTGCTCGCATAATGTAGAACCATCTGTGCATTCTCAACTTCTCCAAAGCTCAGATAATGTCCAATCAACATTTCGAACTCCTCCACATCAAAATAACGGCTTTCACCATTATCGACCATGAGCTCGTATCGCTTGACTAAATCATCTATTTGGCTTTCGCTGTTCATGTGATTTTCTTCTTCAACCATCCTTATCAAAACTACCATACAAATGTCTTAAACTTAGCGTTAATTCAAGAGGGTTTTTAACAACAATAGGGGAAAACTAAATTATTGCTTGTGAAAGTGGATGTTCAGACATAGAATGTGCGCCTTTACTTTGTGTTTATGCTTATTAAATCTATTTCAGGTATTCGAGGAACAATTGGTGGGTCTGTAGGAGAATGTCTTACGCCACCAGATATTGTTCGTTTTGCAACAGGTTATGGTGCTTGGGTTCTTTCTAGGATGGAAGTTGAGCATTCCAATATCCCAACGGTTGTTTTGGGCAGAGATGCCAGGATGTCAGGTCGGATGGTCAGTGATTTAATTTCTTCTACTTTGAATGCATTGGGAATAAATGTGGTGGATCTGGGTCTGAGTACGACTCCAACAGTCGAATTGGCGGTTCCTGAACTCGGCGCGAACGGAGGGATTATTGTTACCGCATCCCACAATCCGAAAGCGTGGAATGCGTTAAAACTTCTAGATGAGCGTGGAGAGTTTCTTTCGGCTTCTGAAGGAGAAAGCGTTCTGGAATTGTCAGATTCACAGATCCAATATGCAGAGGTGGATGATTTGGGTACGACCTCTCATGATGATTCGTGGTTGAAATGGCATGTTCAACATGTGTTAAATCTCGATTTGGTCAATGCGAATTCTGTGAGAAGCGCTGGATTAAAAGTCGCTGTTGATGCTGTGAATTCATCGGGCGGTATTGCGATTCCTATGTTGTTAGAAAGCCTTGGGGTGGAAGTCGTTAAAGTTCATTGTGAGCCTACAGGAAATTTTGCACACAACCCTGAACCACTGCCAAAACATTTGACAGACCTGATGAAAGTTGTTGTCGATCAGAAATGTGACCTAGGAATCAGTGTGGATCCAGACGTAGATAGGCTTTGTTTCGTGAACGAAGATGGCACTTTTTTCGGAGAAGAGTATACACTTGTCGCTGTCGCTGATTACGTGTTGTCAAAGACGCCTGGAAATACGGTTAGCAATTTGAGTTCGACAAGAGCACTCAGTGTCGTTACCGAACGTCATGGGGGGGTGTATACAGCCTCTGCAGTAGGCGAAGTTAATGTCGTAGAAGCGATTCGAAATACACAAGCAATCATTGGTGGTGAGGGGAACGGAGGTATTATTTATCCTGCTTCTCACTCCGGCAGAGATGCCTTGGTAGGCGTAGGTTTGTTTTTAAGCCACCTGGTTGAGACTGGGGTAAAGTGCAGTGAATTAAGACAGACATATCCCAGCTTTGTGATCGAAAAAGACAAATTATCTCTCCCTGAATCTGGTGTAGAGGAGGCTTTAGAAACATTGGTATTGAATCATCCCGATGCCAAAGTGAATACCATTGATGGCGTTAAGTTTGACCTGGAAGAGGGGTGGGTACATCTCAGGAGAAGCAATACGGAGCCGATTATTCGTGTTTATGCAGAATCAGATACAAATGAAGCTGCACAGAGCCTTGCAAATAGGTTTAAAACTGAGTTACAAGCGCTTCTTGCGCGATTTGCGTAATGGCTGTGCTAAATCTTACCTTTGCAATCTGAATTAAAGATGACCAAGTGAAATCTATTTACCTCGATAATGCTGCGACAACACAGCTAGCACCAGAAGTTGCCGAAGCCATGTTCCCCGTTTTAAGGGATGTGTTCGGAAACCCATCTTCAACCCATGCTATAGGAAGGAAAGCAAAGGCGCTGATAGAGGTCAGCAGAAGAGATATTGCACATTTACTTGGTTGTGCACCCCGCTCCATTACTTTTACTTCGGGCGGCACAGAGGCAGATAATCTCGCTTTAAGAGCTGCAGTCAAAGATTTGGGATGCAAAAGAATTGTTACTTCTGAGGCGGAGCATATTGCAGTCATTGCGAGTTCGGAAAAAATGTCCCAGTTATTCGACATCGAAGTGGTGTATGTGAAACATCATTCAGATGGCACTGTTGATTGTGATGATTTAAGAAATATTTTGGCATCTGGCCCCAAGACGATTGTCAGTCTAATGCACGCAAATAATGAGGTGGGGGTCATTCAGCCTCTGGATGAAATAGCCAATGCCTGTAAGGAAACGAATGCGTATTTCCACAGTGACACTGTCCAAACAATGGCACATTATCCCTTTCAACTTGATGCACTAGAAATAGATTTTCTGACGTGTTCAGCGCATAAGTTTCACGGTCCAAAAGGGACTGGCTTTTTATACACTCATCCCAGGAATAAAATTAAAAGCCAAATCGTGGGAGGGGGTCAAGAGCGTGGATTGAGAAGCGGTACTGAAAACCTACATGGAATTGTGGGGTTGGCCAAAGCCTTGCAACTCGCATATGCTGAGCTTGACGATCATTCAATTCATGTTCGAAGCATCAAGAAGTATATGGTTGAAGGGTTGAAGCGCAGAATCTCCGGAGTGAGTTTTAATGCAAATTCCGACAAAGAGAACAGACTCTATACGGTATTAAGTGTCAAATTCCCACCCCATCCAAACAGCGGTATGGCTTTATTTCTGCTTGATTTAGAAGGTATTTCATGTTCTGGCGGAAGTGCCTGTTCAAGTGGCGCCACCTCAGGTTCACATGTCTTGAAAGCACTTGGGTACCATGATCCCACAAGAGCAAGTCTTCGGTTTTCGTTTTCGAGGTATACGACATTTGAAGATATTGACACGGCTCTTGAAGCCATATCTCGTGTCTTTGCGCCCATAGAATCTTCAGCCACAGTTAGCTGATGTCAGTCATTAACTGATGCCTATTAACAGACTTTTTTCTTCGATGATTCGCCTCAGAATGGCAAAGATTCATCGGATGTTGCAAAACCCTGTTGAGTCTCAAAAATCTGTCTTTTTTGATTTGGCACATGGTCTAAAGCAAACAAAGTTTGGGGAAGAACACGGTTTCTCCGAGGCCTCAAACACGATTACTTTAAAGGACTTTAAATCTCAGATACCTATCCGGTCGTATGATGAGATTAAACCTTGGATCCTAAGAGCGCAAGAAGGAGCGCGTAATGTGCTTTGGGAAGGGAGGGTCAATTGGTTCGCAAAAACATCAGGCACAACTTCAGATCGGTCGAAATTGTTACCAGTAACCCAAGATTCTCTATACTCATGTCATTACAAAGGTGGGAGAGACTTGCTGGCAATGTTTTGTGACCAAAGACCGAAAGCCCCGCTTTACTCCGGGAAGCACCTTATTATTGGAGGGAGTAGTACGCTGAATGCAAATGGAAGTGGTTCATATACGGGTGACTTGTCTGCCATTATCGTCCGAAACCTACCGGCTTGGGTTGAAATGCGTCGAACCCCAGGTCGTGACATCACTTTGCTTGAGGATTGGGAGGAGAAGGTTGATTTAATGGTGGATCAAATCATTCGTGAAGACGTGAGGATTCTGGCCGGTATTCCAAGTTGGATGCTTGTCGTCACCAATAGAGTTCTTGAGAAAACCGGTACGTCAAGCTTGGATGAGGTGTGGCCAAACCTGTGGTTATATATGCATGGGGGCGTAGGTTTTTCACCGTATAAATCTGAATTCCAAAGATTAATAAAGTCTCCCGACATGAACTATATGGAAACCTATAATGCGTCAGAAGGGTTCTTTAGCATTCAGGATTCTCTAAAAAGGGACGACATGGCTTTGTTGTTAAATCACGGGATTTTTTATGAATTCATACCGCGAGACGAGGCAGGAGGAGCCAACCCAATAACGCTCGAATTGCAGGACTTAGAAGTAGGCGAAGAATATGCCATCGTGATTTCTACAAATGCGGGATTGTGGAGGTATATGCTAGGTGATGTCGTGCGTTTGACCAGTCGAAATCCATATCGCATTCAAGTCACAGGCAGAGTCTCTTCTTTTTTAAATGTGGTTGGAGAAGAATTGATGGTTGATCAAGTGGAAAAAGCAATTTCATCTACCATGTTAAAACATTCGGTATCCGCAAAAGATTTTACCGTTGCCCCACGTTTTGCTGATGATGGACATCCGATCGGACACACATGGGCCATTGAGTTGTTGTCAGAGTCTATGTCAACATTGTCAACCTTTGATTTGGGCGTGACTTTAGACAAAGAACTCAAGTTGTTGAGTTCAGATTATGATGCGAAAAGAACTGGAGACTTGGTGCTTCAAATGCCTGAAATACAATTGGTAGCGTGTGGTACATTTGAGCGTTGGCTTAAAGAAAACAACAAGTTGGGTGGCCAACACAAGATTCTCAGGCTTTCAAATACGCGGACATTTTTAGATGAAATACTAAGAGTTATCCCCAATCGATATACAATGCTTGGTTAGGCTTCAATTAGGTGTTAGTTTTCGCGCTAAATAAGTAATATAACGAAGTATAAAAATGCATTTAGCAGTCGCAGGAAATATAGGGTCAGGCAAAACCACTCTCACTACGCTTTTAGCAAAGCACTATAAATACACACCTCATTATGAGAGTGTAGATGACAATCCGTATCTCAACGATTTTTATAAAGACATGCAACGTTGGTCGTTCAATTTGCAGGTGTACTTTTTAAACTCTCGATTTGCGCAATTAATCGATTTGAAAGAGAAAGGGAAGCCAATGATTCAAGACAGGACGATTTATGAGGACGCTCATATTTTTGCGCCAAACCTAAACGCGATGGGTCTTATGTCGACGCGTGACCATGAGAACTATAGAATATTGTTCGATTTAATGGAAACCTTTGTTTCGCCGCCCGACTTAATGATTTACTTGCGGGCTTCAGTCCCAAAATTGGTCTCTCAGATTCAAAAAAGAGGAAGAGATTACGAAGAATCAATTCGTCTGGATTACTTAAATCGTTTGAATGAAAGGTATGAAGCCTGGATTTCTACATATACAAAAGGTGAGCTTCTTATTATTGATGTAGATGATTTAGAATTTGGCGACAACAAAGAAGATCTAAGCAAAATCATTGAGGCTATTGATGCAAAACTTCACGGTTTGTTTGAGAAAACCAAGTAAGATATCTCCCTCTAAAGCATAAAAAAAGCCACGCATTTTCGTGGCTTTTTTGTGTTTACAGTTTTAAGTTTATAGCGCTAAAAATGCGAATGATATGAGTACGTCATCATTGATTGCTCTGTTTCCCAGGTTATCAAAAAAGGATCCTGACCCATATGTGAGCTCATGTTTTGTTCTATCCATGAAAAACTCTCCTGTGATGTTATAGCCCATCCCTCCCTCGGGTAACTTTTGTTCCTTTATTGTAAATGGGATGTCGTAATCTACAGCGATACCGTGCATGTCGAGTGTACATGAAAGTGTCTTGATGCCATCCTTGTTGATAGAGGAGCTGTTGAAAGAAAGCCTTGCTTCTGGAAACTTATCGACATCAAAAAAGTCTTCATTCTTGAGGTGGCTGTCAAAGTTTTCTTTTGAATCGCCCTCGATATCGGTGGCCTCAAAGCCATTCATATTGAAGGTGACAAGCCCTTTTGTAATGATACCATTTTCAACTTTAAATTTTCCTTTTGATGCGGGAATAATGCCTGAATGACCTGATCCTGATATTTTCTTTGCGGTCCAATTTATACGCGGCTTATTTTTTGTTAATGAATACTTTCCGTCCGGAATGCCCAACTCACCAAAAGTATTTGATACTTGTGTTTTCGTCTCATTTTTAGACGGGGCGTCTGAGTTTTCATTTGTAGATTCAGACTGACAAGAAGTGAATAAGAACACTCCAAAGGCAAAAAGAAGATGCGATAACTTCATGGTTTATTTTTTAGCGAAGACCTCAATGGATGTGGAAACCAGTTCAATCTTCGCATCTGTTGATTTGTCTTCATTGCTTGTGTGAGAGTGATTGTCACCTCCTGCAAGAAGCGGTGCAATAACAAGGCCAATTAAGCAAGTCAACTTAATGAGTATGTTCATAGATGGGCCAGATGTGTCCTTAAATGGATCGCCAACAGTATCTCCGGTGACTGCCGCTTTGTGAGCTTCAGAACCTTTATATGTCATCTCTCCATCAATTTCAACACCTGCTTCGAAACTCTTCTTTGCATTGTCCCAAGCACCGCCTGCGTTGTTTTGGAAGATTGCCCAAAGCACTCCACTCACTGTGACACCCGCCATATAAGAACCGAGTGGCTCAGCACCCATAGTGAACCCTATGATGATTGGAGAAACGATTGTAATCGCACCAGGAAGCATCATCTCTTTGAGGGCAGCTTTTGTGCTAATATCAACACACTTGCTGTATTCAGGTTGCCCTGTTCCTTCCATAATTCCAGGAATCTCTTTAAACTGGCGTCTCACCTCTTTTACCATCTCCATCGCAGCCTTTCCGACTGATTTCATAGCGAGAGCAGAGAACACTACAGGAATCATCGCACCCACAAACAGTGTTGCTAGAACGTTCGCCTTGAAAATGTTAATTCCATCAATACCAGTCATGGTAACGTAGGCAGCGAAAAGTGCCAAAGCTGTCAAAGCAGCCGATGCAATTGCAAAGCCTTTTCCGATCGCTGCCGTTGTGTTTCCAACAGAATCGAGAATATCTGTACGCTCACGGACTTCAGCTGGCAGTTCACACATCTCAGCAATACCTCCCGCGTTGTCTGCGATAGGTCCAAATGCATCGATTGCCAATTGCATAGCTGTAGTCGCCATCATGGCACATGCTGCAATCGCAACCCCATAGAATCCTGCGAATTCGTATGATGCGTAAATCGCAACGGCAAAAAGAAGAATAGGTCCGAAGGTCGAGATCATGCCCGTTGACAATCCAGCGATGATGTTCGTTCCAGCGCCTGTATTAGAATTGCGAACGATGTCCATGACAGGCTTTTTGCCGAGTCCGGTATAGTACTCAGTCATCCAGCTAATCCCACCTCCTACACCAAGTCCTACAAGAACAGCATAGAAAACGTTGATTGAAGCGAAAGGAGTCGAAGACTTCTCAGCGTCTTGGAAGAAATTCATAGATATCATATCAGGGAGCATCCAATCAATCAAAAAGTAACACGCAATCGCGGTCATGATGATAGACCCCCAGTTTCCTTTGTTAAGTGCAGATTGAACTTCAGCTTCTTTGCCGTCGTCACTCACTTTAATGAACTTCGTTGCGATCAGCGAGAATATAATACCAAGCGCAGAGATGACAAGTGGTAGGAGTAGTGTAGCGAGGCCATCGAACTCGTCCACGTATCCAGCGCCCATGTCACGAACAACGTAAACGCCTAGAACCATAGCGGCTAAAACTGTTGCCACGTAAGATCCGAACAGATCAGCACCCATGCCGGCTACATCACCTACGTTGTCACCTACGTTATCTGCAATAGTCGCAGGGTTACGAGGATCATCCTCAGGAATACCAGCTTCAACTTTACCCACAAGGTCAGCGCCTACGTCAGCGGCTTTGGTGTAAATACCTCCTCCAACACGCGCGAAAAGCGCAATTGATTCAGCACCTAACGAGAAACCAGCAAGTGCTTCAAGCACGATAATCATGTTATTTACATCAGTAACTTCTCCTGTAAGACCAAGAATCGATGTTTTGATCAGGATAATAAAGATTACACTCAATCCGAAAACAGCCAAACCTGCCACGCCAAGTCCCATGACTGTGCCTCCAGTAAATGATACTTTCAAGGCTTTCGACAAGCTTGTCTTTGCTGCCTCAGCAGTCCTCACATTTGCTTCAGTTGCGATGCGCATCCCGATGTTTCCAGCAATAGCAGAAAATACTGCGCCTATGACAAAGGCCACAACAATAAACCAATGCGTGTTTGGTACAAGCGTTGAGACGACTGCAAGCGCCGCTCCAGAAATCACGACAAAAATGGCCAGTAGTCGGTATTCAGCGTTTAGGAATGCAAGCGCTCCCTCGTGAATATAGGTTGCAATTTCCGTCATACGTTCGTTGCCCTTAGATTGTTTGCGAACCCAAGAGCCTTGAATAGCCATAATGATTAAGCCGAAAATGGCAATTGTAGGGACCAGATAAAGAATGTTGTCAATTAAAAATTGCATGATATTGATTTATAGGTTAATCGGATAAGTTTCTCGAAAATTATTACTTACTGTACGTTACAGTTTTAACAGCTTCCACAATTTCTTTTATTTGTGGTGTCGCTTCTTCAATGAGAGTTGTTGCAAAGGCATAAGGCGTATCTGACTGACAGATCCTCACAATTGGCGCGTCTAAGTAATCAAACGCATTGCGTTGAACCCTATAAGCAACCTCTGAAGAGACTGAGCTTACAGGAAAACTTTCCTCTACAATCACAAGACGGTTTGTTTTCTTGATAGACTCAATAATGGTGTCTAAATCAAGAGGCCTTATTGTAATGAGATCGATAATTTCAACGTCGATATCTTCTTTCGCCAATTCATCTGCTGCAGCATGAACCGTTTTGAGAATCTTGCCAAAGGATACGATGGTGACGTCAGATCCTTTCTGTCTCACGTTTGCTTTTCCTATCGGTACAAGGAATTCTCCGTCTGGAATCATTCCTTTGTCGCCGTACATTTTCTCAGACTCCATAATTAATACAGGGTCGTTGTCGCGAATGGCTGACTTTAAAAGTCCTTTCGCTTCATAAGGTGTGAATGGTGTAACAACTTTCAGCCCAGGAATTGCAGAGTACATGGCTTCATAGCTCTGGCTGTGAGTTGCCGCCAATTGTCCGGCAGGCCCGTTTGGTCCACGAAAAACGATGGGCACTGTATATTGCCCCCCACTCATTTGTAGCATCTTGGCAGCGTGATTGATGATTTGGTCTGAAGCCAACACAGCAAAATTCCAAGTCATATATTCCACAATGGGTCGAAGTCCATTCATCGCTGCCCCGACGGCGATGCCCGTAAATCCAAGCTCTGCAATAGGTGTGTCGATGACTCTCCGCGCACCAAATTCATCAAGCATACCTTTCGAAGCTTTATATGCTCCATTGTATTCAGCAACTTCTTCACCAATTAGAAATACACGCTCATCACGTCGCATCTCTTCGCTCATTGCTTCAGCTACAGCTTCTCTATATGTAATTTCACGCATGGTTTTAGGGAACTATTAGGGCGTCAAAGGTAAGTTAATATTCTCAACCTTCACTTCATACCTTTGCCACCCCAAGAAATGAATCTTGGATTTTATTTACTTTAATATGAAATTGCTTGTTTGTATAAGTAAAGCACCTGATACCACTAGCCGTATCGCCTTTACAGACGGAGATAAACACTTCGATGAAAGTGGCGTTCAATTTATTGTCAACCCCTATGATGAGTGGTATGCGCTTGTTCGTGCGATTGAACTCGTAGAACAAAATGGCGGTTCTGTCACGACAATTACTGTCGGAGATGCTACCTGCGACCCCATTATTAGAAAAGCTCTTGCGATAGGTGCGACAGATGCTGTCAGAATAGATGCGGTCCCAACCGACTCTTCTCAAGTTGCGAGGCTTCTTGCAAATTATGCAAAAGACCAAGGCTATGACATTATTCTCGGTGGTAAGGAAACAATAGATAATAACTCATCAGCAGTGCCTGCAATGATTGCGGAGTGTCTCGATCTTCCATATGTTGCGCTCGTAACCAAATTAGAAATGTCTGGAGATGAGGCAACGCTAACAGCCGAAACAACCGGAGGAACAAATAACCTGACAGTGAAAGGCACATTCGTCATGAGTGCTGCAAAAGGAATTGCTGAGCAAAGAATACCAAATATGAGAGGCATCATGTCTGCGAGAACGAAACCGCTTCAGGTTGTGGAGGCCTCTGCAGTTGAGATTTCAACTCAGGTGGATGTTTTTAAGCTTCCACCACCTAAAGGAGATTGTGTCATAGTAGATGCAGATAACCCTGCAGAGTTAGTTCGTTTTTTACGTGAGGAATCAAAAATTATTTAAGATGTCAGTATTAGTTTATATATCAACGCAAGCAGGTAAAGCCACAAATGCGGCCTTGGAAGTAGCATCGTATGCCGCTGCACTTCATTCAGGAGAAGTTGTTGCGCTCGTAGCGGGGGACATTTCAGGAGATGGAGGTCTTGGTGCTGTGGGGGTTTCTAAAGTCATGCATTGTACTGATGCACTTACTGACAACAGTCAGCAATCCAAGCTCACAAAACAAGCCGCGGTATCTATTGGTGCACAGACGGTTGTTTTTTCAGGGAATAGTATTGGAAATGCTATAGCACCCCGTGTTGCCATTGCAATGAATGCTGGATATATTGCGGGAGCGACAGGTCTTCCTGAAGGAAAAACCTACACACGCAATGTTTTTAGTGGCAAAGCAACGGCGCATGTTCAAGTGAATACTGAGACGATTGTGATTGCAGTGACGCCAAATTCATTTGGCATAAAAAACACAGGAGGTTCCGAAGCAGTGGTTGAAGCATTTTCTGCGGATGTGGGTGAGGCAAGAGTGAAATTAAATGGTTTTACGCCGACCAGTTCAGCAGGCAATGTGCCACTTCCTGAAGCAATAAGAGTTGTTTCTGCGGGCCGAGGACTCAAAGGGCCTGAGAATTGGGGGATAATAGAATCGTTGGCGAATGCATTGGACGCATCTACTGCATGCAGTCGTCCTGTGGGTGACATGGGGTGGCGTCCTCATCATGAGCACGTAGGGCAAACGGGCATTACCATTCGTCCGGATCTTTACATTGCTTGTGGTATATCGGGTGCAATTCAACACCTTGCGGGTGTGAATCAAAGTAAAGTCATTGTCGTAATTAATACAGATCCTGAAGCGCCTTTCTTTAAAGCAGCTGATTATGGCATTGTGGGCGATGTATTCGAAGTTCTTCCTAAATTAACGGCAGCGATTAACGCACTTTAGCAGCTTAAGTATAGTTAGAGATGAAAAAGATAGACCTCGAAATATTTGATATATCCCATAGCGGGACTAATTCAGGGGCCTATGCTATGGTTTTAGTTGAGAAGGGCGGCAACAGAAAAATACCTATTATCATAGGAAGTTCGGAAGCTCAGGCGATTGCAATAGAGCTTGAGAACATGAAGCCGAGTCGGCCTTTAACGCATGACCTGTATAAGAATACACTGACTTCATTTAATATGACAGTCACTGAAGTGTTGATTTACAATTACAATGAGGGTATATTTTTCGCGAAAGTCATCGTTACAGATGGTGAACGAATCATAGAAATTGATTCTAGATCTTCCGATGCTGTTGCGATTGCGGTTCGGTTTAGAATTCCTATTAAATGCTATGAGACGATTCTTCAATCTATGGGGATAGATCCAAGTGATGATTCTACTTCTGAGGATGATTTAGAAGAAGACAGAGAAATCGTCTTTGGGGATGTTTTTGAAGATGTGGAGAAGCCCCAAAAGAAAACAGATAAATCGGAGGAATTGAAGTCGTTGCGAGATAAATTAAATCAAGCCATTGAAAATGAAGAATATGAGGCTGCATCGATATTAAAGATGGCCATTGAAAAACTTGAATCTGAGAAATAAGATCACCATGAAAAAAGTAGGTATCATTATGGGCAGTACTTCTGATCTCCCGGTTATGGAAGAGGCGATGCGTGTACTCGATGAGTTGGGCGTTACATACGAATCTACGGTTGTAAGTGCACATAGGACACCTGACCGTATGGCTGAATATGCGTCTACTGCCGTTGAGCGAGGGTTATCTGTGATTATTGCAGGCGCAGGTGGCGCAGCTCACCTGCCAGGGATGACAGCATCATATACACCTTTGCCAGTCATCGGGGTGCCTGTTAAAAGCAGAAATTCGATTGATGGTTGGGATTCAGTTCTGAGTATTCTGCAGATGCCTTCAGGTGTTCCAGTCGCAACCGTAGCGCTTGATGGAGCGAGAAATGCGGGTATTCTCGCTGCGCAAATTATGGCCTGTTCAGATCCCGTTCTTCTTGATCGAATGATCTTATTTAAGAATAATCTGAAATTAAAAGTCGAAAAAGCGACATCAACAGTGGAGAATCACACACCATCTTAATGTCGCATTTATCTTTTACTCCTTCGGAATTAAGTCCCCAAAAACGCCATTCATTTTTGTTAGGCGGTATTTCTCCGCGGCCTATCGCATTCGCGAGCACAATAGATGTGGAAGGTAGGGTCAACTTGGCGCCATTTAGTTATTTCAACGTTTTTTCAGCGAACCCCCCAATCTTAATTTTTTCTCCAGCGAGACGGGGCCGAGATAATACGACGAAGCATACCCTCGACAATGTCCTTTCAGTTCCTGAGGTCGTCGTCAACCTCGTCGATTTCAATTTGGTTCATGCGTGTTCACTCGCCAGTACGGATTACGCTGCCGGCGTGAACGAATTTGAAAAAGCAGGGCTCACGGAGATTCCCTCCGATACCATTGCACCTCCCAGAGTGATGGAATCACCTGTGTCGTTCGAATGCAAAGTGCTTAGGGTGGATTCATTTGGCGACAAACCAGGTGCTGGAAACCTTGTGGTGTGTGAAATTAATCGAATGCATTTCAGGGAAGATGTCCTCGACTCTAATGGATTGCCTGATGCGCACTTGCTTGACCTCGTCGGGCGATGTGGCGGTTCTCATTATGTCAGAGCTTCTGGAGATGCATTGTTTGAAATACCTAAGCCCGTATCGAATTTGGGAATAGGCGTCGATAAGATTCCACAGGACATTCGTCTCAGTCGGTTTTTAACGGGAAGACATTTGGCAATGCTAGGTAATATTGAGTCTTTGCCTGATGAAACAGATGTCAATGATTATAAACTTATGGAATTGTCATCCATTTTCATGGACCACTCTGACGATGGTGAGCAATTAGAAAAAGAACTCCATTTACATTCAGTTCGACTTCTTGACAATGGAAATGTTAATGAAGCGTGGAAAACACTTCTTAGTTTTAACCTCGGGTAGTATTGTTTTTGCAAGGTCTTATTTTACCTTTATAGTATGTCATTTGAGGTAAAAGGTAAGATTAAAGTTCTGTACGATCGACAGGACTTTCCAAGCGGCTTTTATAAGCGCGATTTCGTTATAACTACAAACGAACAATATCCACAAGATATTAAATTTGGCGCGCTTAAAGAGCGTGTCGATCAGTTAAATGGCCTTGTAGAAGGCGATGAGATAACTGTCAAATTTGATGTTAGAGGAAGAGAATACAACGGCAACTACTATGTAGATTTAAATGCTTGGCGTATTGAACGCGGTGTTCAAGGTCAAACTCCTGCAGCGAATAACGCTGATGCTCAGACTCCATCGGAATCGGTGAGTACAGCACCACTTCCCGAAGTTGAGCCCGTCGAGTTAAGTGCTGCGGCTTCAACTGATGACGATCTGCCGTTTTAGTCAGCCTAATTCTATAGTTCATAGTGGAAAATCACCGCATGCCCAAACTTTCTGATTGGCTTGAGGCTTATTCGCGCGGATTTCAACGTTTCCTTCCATCACCATTTGCAATAGCGCTTATTCTTACAGCTGTTGCTTTTGTGAGTGCTTGCGCGATTGGAAGCGACGGGTTTGAGCCTGTTTTAAAAGCGTGGTCAACTGGTTTGTGGAACCCCGATTTAATGAGATTTGGTTTTCAAGCCATGTTTATGCTTGTGCTTGGTCACGTTCTTGCCCTTTCTAAACCTGTGTCTAAATTCTTACGTATTGTCGTGCAGATGGCCATGCGTAACACCAGATATGCTGCTGCTTGGGTCGCTCTATTTTCCTTGTTGCTAGGTTGGATCAATTGGGGTCTCGGACTTGTTGCAGGTGCATTATTGGCCAAATCGGTCATCGACAGGTCACGTAGTGAAAATGCAGAGATTAACCCTGGTTTAATTGGCGCCGCTGGATATATGGGGTTGCTGGTTTGGCACAGTGGTCTAAGTGGAAGCGCACCATTAAAAGTGGCAGAGCCTGGCCACTTAATGTCTCTTTACCCGAATGGCGCGACATGGGCTACGCCCTTGGAAGAAGCCATTTCTATTTCTAGAACAGTTTTTACAAGTTGGAATTTTACGATTACGCTTGCGGTGATCATTGCCATTGTTTTGCTTTTCATTTTCTTAGGGTCAACTGTGGGACGAAGGGCGGGTGAGATGAGATCAAATAGCGATGTCAATGATGCCCAGGAAATCAATCCCATGATTGTTAAGCGCGGACCTAGGTCTGTGGCAGAAGCTTTAGATAAGGGAAAGATTCTGGCGTGGTCTTTTGGAATCGTATGTACAGGAACTGCAATTTGGCTTGCCGTTGGGAGTTTCGGGTCGCATACAACAAGTCTTGGATTTGTGACGCCTGATTGGATTAATTTAATCTTATTGGGTTTGGCCATGCTCGCTCATGGATCTGTATCTAATATGTTGAACGCTCTCGAAAAAGCGATAGGAGGCGCATCAGGAATCCTTCTTCAATTTCCAATTTATTTCGGCATTATGGGGATCGTAACGGGAACTGGATTGGCGGATGTTTTATCGGGAGCTCTGGTCTCGGCGACGACTTCTGGGACATTGCCGTTGGCAATTTTTGGATCTTCGGGTCTGCTAAACATCTTCGTTCCCAGTGGGGGAGGGCAATGGGCGGTTCAAGGTCCCCTGGTGATTGAATCATGTCACGCAATGGGCATAAGTCTGGAAAAAGGGATTATGGCCATGGCTTATGGTGATCAGTGGACGAATATGTTACAGCCTTTTTGGGCGCTGCCTTTGCTGGGGATTACTGGGTTGAAAGCAAGGGATATCTTGCCATATACGCTGGCTGCTCTCATCGTTTCCGGTCTGGTGTTTGTTGTTGCTCTTCTTCTTCTCGCTTAAAAATGAGGATTGAATAAATACTATTTAATTACAAGATATCTTTGCACCCGCAATGGCTCAAGAATTTCACACATTTACGCTACCCAATGGCATCCGTGTCATTCATAAGGAAGTACCAAGGGCGGCCAGTCATATTGCCCTTGTTGTGAATGCGGGTACGCGTGATGAAGTGAAAGGCGAAGCTGGTGTGGCGCATTTTATAGAACATTGCCTTTTTAAGGGAACAAGAAAGAGGAAGACTTTTCATGTTCTAAACAGATTAGAGCGGGTCGGTGGGGATTTGAATGCATATACGACGAAAGAAGAAACTTGGATTAGTGCTTCATTTTTAGAGCGGGACTTAGGAAGGGCGATTGAATTGGTATCCGACATTGTATTTAACTCAACCTTCCCAGAGAAGGAAATAATCAAGGAACGCGATGTCATTTTAGATGAAATCGCATCTGTTTTGGACAATCCCAGTGATGTGATTTTCGATGAGTTTGAGGAACGGTTGTTTGGAACGCATTCGCTGGGAAGAACAATTCTCGGCACCACTGATTCTGTTCGAAGTCTTGGGGTAGAAGAAATCAAGAACTTTGTCAAACGCAATTATTGTACTGAATCTATGGTGTTTGCCTCCGTGGGGTCGACCCCGATTAAGAAATTCAAAAAACTTTGCGAGAGATACTTGAGTCATGAAACAGGCAAAGGGAACGCAATTAAAAGGGTCGCTCCAAGTCCGCAAAAAGTCTTTGATGAACGTACTGAGCAAGACACGCATCAAGTTCATCATCTTCTTGGTAGTTTGACTGTCGGTGCGGATCATCCCGACAAACTTCCCCTCACCTTGATTGCTAATTATTTGGGTGGTCCGGCGATGAATTGTCGTTTAAGCCTCAACATTCGTGAAAAATATGGGATGGCGTATCACATTGAAGCTGGCTATTCTCCTTATCAGGACAGTGGCGTGTTTTCTGTGTACTTCGGGACTGACAGGAGGCACCATCATAAGGTGGAGTCGTTGGTTAACAAAGAGCTCCAGCTTTTATGTGACAATCGTTTAGGTGTGATGCAGCTTCACGATGCAAAAAAACAGCTGATCGGACAAATTGCACTTAGTCAAGATAGTGGACCAGCAATGATGACTGGTTTGGCAAAGAGTTTTTTATTGTACAATCGGGTGCAACCTCTTGCGGACTTTTTTAAATCAATAGAGCAAATTTCATCCGAGGATATTCTACGTGTTTCTAATCAGTTTATCAGTCCTGAAAAACTCAGCAGACTTGTCTACCTTGATAAAATGACCTCGTAGACATCACCTTGTAGAAAATTTGTGTACATCATCGTGATCAGATTGAATGTCGTTTTTAACTGAACGCATTTTCAGACTAATCATCGCCCATTCTCTGTTTCCATCAAGTAGAAGTTGACGAACTGCGTCATCATCATTGTCTGCGCCTTCTGCAATAAGCGCGAGTTTGGAAAACTTGTTTTTTCTCAGCCACATACACGCCTTTTCCTCACCTTCTGCGCCTCTAATTAAAGCCATGAGCTCAGGATGTCCTTCTGACATAAGCCATGCTCTTGCGTTATTATCTAAATTTAACGCATACGTAAAAGCGGAGAGTTCTGCGTAACCATTTGAGGCTAGCCAGTCTCTCAATTTTTTATTCCCACTAATCGCTTCTGCCCATGCGACGATTATTTTAGGAGAGTACTGCTTCACGGCTGTAAGGTAAGTACCTTTACGAGCTCGTGATAAAAGCACCTACACTTTTTACAAAAACTTTCGTCCTCCTATGTTCTAGTACGGTGATGTTTATGGCCAGTTTTGGAATGATTATGCCTGAATTGCCTGGGTATCTTCAACTCATGGGGGCTGGACATCTGTTGGGATATATTGTGGGATTATTCACTTTAGGTGCTTTGGTGTCAAGGTTTTTCTCAGGAAAAATCGCAGACAAAGCAGGTAGGAAAGTGGTGATGATTATTGGCACTGCAGTGACTGCAATTGCGGGTTTCCTATATGTGGTGATTCATTTTTTCTATACATCAAATCAAGATGACCTAGAGACTGGTATGTTGGGGGTCTGGCTTTTTTTGGGTCTCAGATTCTTTCATGGTTTGAGCACCGGCTTCCGACCTGCGGGTTCAAGTGCGCTCCTCACAGATATCGTGCCTGCAGATAGAAGGGGAGAAGCTTTGGGTTATTTGGGCGTAGCCGGAAATACTGGAATGGCTGGAGGACCCGCCCTTGGTAGTTTGCTCACTGTTGAATATGGATATGAGGAGATGTTTATATGCTCATCAATTCTAGGTATTGTGGCACTATTCTTAACCCTAAAGCTGCCCGAAACTTTGCCGAAAGCAAGAGCTATTCGACGCTCTGATTTAAATGTTTTTAAAGGAAAGAATTTTGAGCTATCAGTTTGGCCTGCGGCACTTTCATTGCTTCCAGTAGCTTGTGCTTTCGGCGTTTTTCTTACCATTACGCCTGATTTTGTATCAGACCTTGGGTATCAATACAAAGGTGTTTTTAACACGATTATTGTCGTTTCATCTATTTCAATGAGGTTTGTCGCTGGCAAGGCATCGGACAGATATGGTCGAGAACCGATTTTAGCGATCGGAGGATTCCTTCTGTTTTTAGGGATGGGTATCTTGTCCTATTCAACGACCCAGCTCTGGGCTGCAATAGGTGGTGTGGTATATGGTCTCTCCATTGGAATAAATATGCCTACTATTTTTGCGTGGACAGCCGACCTCGCCCCCAAGGGTAAAATTGCATTGGCAATTGGGACATCCTTGGTCTCTTTGGAAATAGGGATAGGCTTGGGAGCGTTTATTTCAGGCTCTCTTTTCTCTTCGGATTATTCTTGGCTCCCCTTGCTATATAGATTCTGTGCCTTATCGGGCTTGATTATGGCACTTGTTCTTCTGTTTGCAAAGCGCAAAATGATGTCGACGATGAATTCACCATTCTCTGTTTAATAACTACTTAAGATAAAGTAGGAATTGTGGGGATATTGCCCGTACTTTTCGGGTATGGAGACAAAAATTGCAGAAAGCCTCAAGATTGCCCAAAAGGATCGCACCGAAGTTATGGGTGAATTCCTCAATCTTAAAGCTGAGCTCGTTCGAACCCAGCAACGCAACGATGACCTTAGATCTGAGAACCACGCACTTAGAGAATCTTTAAATGCGACAGAGCATATGGCTCAGAATCTACTGACTTACGTTAACGACAACGCTTAGTCAATCTCATTTTGGATTGAGGCATCTCACGGTTTGCCTGGGTTCCATTAATTACGCTTCTAATCTTTCTAATGTAGCTGAATTCGTTTCGAATCCACGGTCTAGTTTTTTAAATAGACCTTGTAAAACTTTTCCCGGACCTACTTCGGTTACTGAAGTGGCACCAAAGGCGATCATCGCTTCCATGGTCTGAGTCCATTTAACTGGAGCGGTTAATTGATCAATTAGATTTTTTCGAATCGCTGCCACTTCAACCTCAGCTGACGCACTTACATTTTGAAAAATAGGACAGCTTAATGGTTGAATATCTGTGTTCTCTATGGCTTCCTTGAGCTTTTCTTTTGCCGATTCCATGATAGGAGAATGGAATGCGCCTCCAACAGGAAGCATCAGCGCTCTTCGCGCTCCGGCTTCCTTCAGGGTATCACATGCCAATTCCACGGCCGCTATTTCTCCCGAAATCACAATTTGACCAGGACAATTATAGTTTGCGGCAACGACAACGCCTTCAGTTTGATCACAAATTTGCTCGACGACTTTATTTTCTAAACCTAAAACGGCTGCCATGGTCGATGGGTATGCTTCACATGCTGATTGCATGGCATTGGCTCTTGCGGAAACCAAACGCAACCCATCTTCAAAGGATAAACCTCCAGCCACAACCAACGCACTAAATTCACCGAGACTATGACCAGCGACCATATCTGGGTTCATGTTCCCAAGTACTTCAGCTAAAATGACTGAGTGTAGGTAGATAGCTGGTTGCGTTACTTTGGTTTGTTTGAGCTCTTCAATTGTGCCGTGAAACATGATTTCACTAATTTTAAATCCAAGGATTTCATTCGCAGATTCAAAACGTGCCCTTGCAAGGTCTGAGTACTCATATAAATCTTTTCCCATCCCTGAGAATTGAGCTCCCTGACCAGGGAATACAAATGCTTTCATAAATATATTTTTACTTTTCTAAAGATAAAACAGTGTATTATCTAATTAGGAATACGTTGCCAGTTGAAATTTTCGCACCTCTTCCGTCAACTTGTTTTAATTCAATTTTCCAGCTATATGACTCTGTAGAGCTCACGAAGTGCGTGCCATCTCCATCTGAAGTGTTATCTCCTATCCAAGATTCGCCTATCGTTGTTGAGTTAAAGACCAACTTTCCCCATCTGTCATACACCCAGCATTCATAACTAATAATAAATTCCTCACCGTTTATGTGAGGGGTCCATGCGTCGTTATTTCCATCATTGTTTGGAGTAAATGCATTAGGTACGAAGATCTGTAATTCACTGTTAACGAAAATCGTTTGTGTGATAGCGTCAGTACAGCCATATTCGTTTGTGACAAGCAATTGTACGTCATAGGTATCTGCACGTTCATATTCATGTTCAGGGCTCACTTCTGAGGACCCTTCTCCATCTCCAAATGACCATATGTATTCGGCCCCACCTTCAGATTCATTTTCGAAAGTGATGATGGGGTCTAAGATTGTGATTTCTTCGGGAGTCACAATGAAATTCGCTATTGGCGGGTACCAAGCTTGGAATGCTGTATCGAGGTCAAGTCTAACAGCACATCCATCGTCGCTTACCACGATAAATTCAGCTTCATAAATTCCTGGAAATATCACATCGATTGTGAGAGGAGAAGCAAAGTTGTTTGGAATCACAAATCCTGGAACCTCAAGTTCGAATGAAGCTGCGCCAATGGACGTATTGAGTATTTCTACTTCAAGGGGCAAACATATTGAGTTTTGCAAAAAGGTCACTTCAGGAACAGGCAGTTCATAGACCTCAAAATCATTAAATGTTTGAGACGTACATCCTTCAATGTCTATAACCTCTAGTCCAACAGTAAACACCCCTGTGCCAGAAGCAACCAATTGAGGTGTCTCTGCACTTGTTTCCGTGCAGTCTGTGACACCTGTGGGGAATACCGTCCAAGCATATGGTTCTGCTCCTCCAGAGCATGTTAGTCCCAAGATATCGGAAGATAAGTTTTCAATTAAAAGATCAGCGTCCCCATTTATATCAAAACATATTGCGTCTTGTTCAAATGTAAAATCAGCAACTGGAATTGGATGAACGGTGATGTCGACATTTTCTGTTGTGATGCAATTTGGATTGGATGACGATATTGCTGTAAAGCTGACGTCATAAACACAATCTCCCAATGCGTAGTTGTCACACTCAAATGTAACTTGAGGATTGGCAATGCCAGTAGGGGCGGTGCCATTGCCGAAATTCCATGCAGACACAGATGACAGTGTTGATGTGGAATTAAAATTGACCGTTACGGGGCTACACCCCTCTGTGAAATCAGCATCGAGAGTAACAACAGGGTATTCAGACATCGTTACAGTAAGCGCTGAATTTGCGGTACAGTTGTTACCGTCAATCACAAACAAAGCAACATCAGAGGAGCCTTCCGTATATAACGGACAGAAATCGAACGTATTTCCATTTGTGTATGAAGTGCCGTCTAAGGTCCAGTCGAGTGTTAAGGGAAGCGCAGGAGTGTTGTCCCAATCGATTTCAAAATTGATACATGATCCTGTACATATCGCGTTTAATCCATCGAATGAGAAGGAAGGAACTAAATTTATTTCTCTATCAAACACAGCATTTGTAGCACATGTTAATCCCCCTGCATCGTCAAAGATGATGCTTCCTGTCACATTAATGTTAAGATTGCCTGCAGCAATATCTAAAAAGGACAGAGATAATATGTTTTGATTAGGGTTAGCTGCATCTACTACTTCTGATGAAGCGTCTTCGTTTGGAGAACTCACCCAAACATAAGATTCAGCGCCAGCAATATCAATTGTGATGTCAGAGCCCTCGCATGCCAGGCCATCTAATGAAAATGCAAGTTCCGGATTGTCTCTAACATCAGAGACAATGGTGCTTTCTGTCGTGCAGTCAAAATCACTTCCAAACAAGATAGAAGGGGCGGTGAATGTCGACGTCGCAGTAAATAATTCACCATCACTTACGGGATGAAAACCAACACCAGTTGTGTTCTCTATCGCGCCCATGACATCCCAGGTAATTACACCATTAGATGAAATGTCAATCTGTAATGTGTCACCTTCGCAAATTGGAGAAGTAGATAAGTCCAATTGTGCGTTTTCTAGAACCTCAACATCTATGGATGATTCACCCACACAACCATTGTTGTCTGTCACCACACATGACACATTTTGCACTCCAGCATCATCTGGAAATACAAACGGTATAAGAATGTTATTGTCTGTTGATGGCAGGTTGGTTGAATTCAGTGCCCATTCAAAAGTATATGATAAGGGATCCATTCCACCAGTAGTTACAAGGGCCTCATTTGTTCCACAAATAAGCGCGCCATCTACAGCGAGGTCGACATCGGGTAAATCAAGAATATCCAACGAGAATGCCAAATCAGTAAAACAGGATATACCAGGATATACGATTTCTCCAGTGACAGTTCCTTGAAG
>MDSV01133069.1_pt1 | contig 28104 bp, 16 predicted proteins | sample 810851 | NCBI WGS metagenome assembly MDSV01 (sample SAMN05326640, study PRJNA326480) | marine metagenome | isolation source: seawater | place: Atlantic Ocean: North East | collected 2012 | reverse complement strand
CTCCAGCTCAGGCACGTGTTGCCCAGCGGCGAGCCGGGGAGCCACTCCACCGTGCCGTGCATGCCGAAGTGCAGCACCGCGTCCGCGGCGTACGCCTTCTGCAGCCACTTGTAGTAGGCGGCGTACTGCGGGTGCGGGGTCAAGTCGCGCTCGAACAGCAAACGCATGGGGTCGCCCTCGACCCCCAGCGCGGGCTGAACGCCGATGAAGACGTTTCCGACGGTCAAACCGGCGACGTACGACCCGCGGTCCTTGCCCTGCGTGGTGGCCAGCCCGTTGTACGCCTCCAGCGGCCCCCACGCCTGCTCCATGCGCCGGACTAAAACGTCGGGCGTCGGCAGGAACGGGATGGGGCCGAACTCCGTGGGGCCCCAGTTCTCGGGGAAGGAGATCCACTCCTTGAGGCGCTTCGCTGAGACGTTCTCGCCGGCCACGGCGACGCCGCGCAGCGGGTCGCGCGCCGAGAGATCCGACGACTCGTCGGTCGGTCCCGAAGACGCCGCGAGTTTCTCGGCGCGCAGCGTCTCGAGCGCCGCCCGCGCCGCCTCGACGCCGCCCGCCACGACGCGGCCGTCGTCCAGCGCGCGCAGCGCCTCGACCAGCGCCTCGCCGGAAGGCACGGGCTCGTCAGGGGCCAGCCCGAGGTCGTACCCCTCGTCCCTCAGGCGCTCCAACAGCTGTTCGAGCGACTTCGGGACGTTCAGCAACGCCGCCGTGCCGGTGGCGCCGACGCCCGGGGGGAAGCCGTAGAGCATCACCGCGAGCTTTCGGTCGCTCTTCTTTTTCCGGCGCAGCGCGTGCCACTTCTTCAGCCGGTCGGCGAGCGCGTACACGCGCTCGCGCGTGAGGAAGATGTCGTCTCCGCACAGACCGCCGAGGGGCACGGAGTCGATGGCGCCGTCAAGCTCCGGCAGCGCGTACAGGATCGTGCTCTGCAGGCCGCCGACACCGCTCTCGGTCCAGGACTTGATGTCCTGGATCAGCAGAGGCGCGGCGACCACGTACGGGACGTTCTTCGCCGTCAAGATGGCCTGCGCCACCTCGGCTTGCCTTCCCGCCTCCATCGAGCCCGCGGGCCCGCCGACGAGCGGGAACCCGACCGTCGACACGACGGCGTCCACGACGCACGCGTCCGGCCGCAAAGAGTCGATCTCCACCGACCCAGAGTCGCGCCTCGCCTGTTCGTGCTCCGTGGTGAGCAAGTCGCGCACGACGGTGTGCGCCTCGACGCCGTTGATGAAGATCGGCACCGGCTTGACCCCCGACGCCTCGAGCGCGCGCACGAGGTCCGCCAGGTACGGCTGCTGCGTGATCACGTGCTTGCGGTAGAGGAGCACCGCGACCGTGGGCGCGTCCGCGGGAAGCGGCGTGTGCCCGAAGGGCGACGACGCCGGGTCGCGCGCGTCGTACCAGCGCAGATAGTCGCCCACCGTTTCCGGCCACGGCGCGCGCGCGAGCTCGATGTCCGGGTGGTAAAAGCCCAGCGCGGGCGTCTCCTTGGGCGGCTTCAGGGCGACTTCCGAGGCGAAAGCGGTGGGCACCACGGCGCGCACCGCTTTTTTGACCCCGGAGGCCAACGAGCGGCGGTCGTCCTCCTCGACCGCGGGAGGCGCCTCGGGCAAGCCGGGGAGGTACTCCCTGGCGACGTAGTAAAACGCCTCCTCGACGTTCTCGAGGCCGCCCTGGTTCCAGTACCCGTAGACGGTGAGCCAATTCCTCAAGTCCTTGGCCTTGCGCCCAGGCACGAACTTGAGCAGCGCGGGCCCGAGCTTCAGGAAGGACAGGTACCCCACCAGCTTGTCCTCCTCCTTCCCCGATCCGAACTTGGCGAGGATCGCCTTCACCGCCGGCGGCGGGCCCGCCTTGGCGCCGTCCGGCGCGGGCTTCATCTCGAACGACCCCACGGACGTCTCGCTCATCAGCTCGAGCGCGGACTCGAACACGAACCGCGTCGGGATCTTAGCCACCGCATCGCGCAGCCACTCCACCTGGTCGAAGTCGAACAGCAGGGACCCGAAGAACACCTCCGCGCCGTCCAGCGCGGCGGCCACCTCGTCTCTGTTCGCCGCGACGTCGCGGTCGGAAAACACAGCGAGTTCCACGCCGGGACACCGCTTCGCGAGGTTCCGCGCCGCGCGCCGGTACAGCTTCACGTTGAAGGACTCGAAGCCGGAGATGAGCACGATGCGCCGCGTTTCACCGACCGCGCCGTACTCGCCGGTGCTCACGTCCGATCCGTCAGCGGCGCGCGCGGAGGCGCTTTCCGCGGCGGCGTCGCGCGCCGCCTCAGCCGCCGCCTTGGCGGCGGCCACTGCGCCGCCTCCCCTTTTGGCCACCACCGCCTCCGCCTGCACGGCGGCTTTCTGCGCCACCACGCGGTCGCGCTGCAGCTTCGCCATGTGCGCGTTCCGCTGGAACGACAGCCACTTGGCCTGGTCGCCTCGCTGCGCCGCGTCCAGAAGCGCCGACGCCGCGGGCGCGTCGTCTGCGGCGATGGCGCGGAAAGACGCCTCGTCGATGTCTTTCGGGCATCTGAAGGACCTCGTTCGCGGCGCGTCGCCCGGCGCTTCGCCCTCGTCGCCCTCGTCGCCCGCGGTCGAGGAGGGGATTCGCACGACGAGGTCCGCGAACGTGTCTCTGTACGCGGCGTCGAGGTCGCGCGTGAGCGAGGCCTCCCGCTCGGATAGGCGCGCCACCTCCTCCTCCAGCGCGGCGACGATCTCTTCGGGACTCTCCTGCGCGACCGCGGCGTCCACGTCGACGCCCGCGCGCTCGAGCTGCTCGCGCAGGAAGCGCTCGGCCTTGCTCTCGGTCTCCACGGGGTCGCTCAGCGCGCGCGGGGCCTCGGCGATGCGCCGACGCGCGTTCGAGGCGAACGCCAACCCCGACCGCTCGCCGCGGAGGGGGCGCACCGCGCCGCGACCGCGGTGTCGTCTCGTGTTGACGTCCGAAGAATCTGACGAGGCGCGAGCGGACGGCGTCGCGACCGGACGCGCCGCCATCGCGCTCGCGGTCATCGCGCGCATGTCTGCCGCCAGCGCTCGCAGGAGGACCTTTCGGGCACCGCGGGGCGCGCTCGATGCGAGGCCGTTCGCGTCACGACCGCTCGCGTCGCACTGCGTGTCGAGAGCGTCGTGGCTCTTCAAGGTCGTTTTTCTCGAGCGAAAAACCGACGATCCGACTTGGTGGATGCCCAGTCCTGGCAAACCGCAGCCGGCCAATGACACGCTCCCACGTCGCGCATCGGCGTTCCTTTTTTTCGTGGTCGGTGTGAAAACGTTCCTTTTCTAAAGGAAGGCTCGCCCTCCCACTACCACTCGCGCGCTCACCGCACGCCGACGCGATGCCTTTCGCCCTCACCTCCTCCGCCAACGTCCTCGCCGCGCGCCGCGTCGAGGTGCGTGTCTCGCCGCTCGCGCCGCGCACCCCCCCGCTCGCCCGCGCGCCATCCCCGCGCGACGGTGGATAAGCGGCACCTTCCGAACCGACGTCCGCTGACGCGCTCCGCACCTCTCTCCGCACCTCAGGCGAGCGCCGCGCGCTCCTCCTCCCGCCGCGGCGCGCGCGTTGTGCCCCGCGCCTCCGACGACGACGTCGCGCGGGACAGCTCGAGCTACCGCGCGGCGGAGCCCGCGCAGGGCGCTGGGCTGCTGGGCAAGATCGTGAGCAACCTTCCCGACGGCCGCAAGGAGACGGCGCCTGAGTCGTACGGCTCGCGACCCGCGTCGAAGACCCTGGCGGAGGGTCGGTACCGGCGTCCGCCCCCGGAACGCGTCGGCGGCGTCACCGAACAGTCCGTGCGAGGGGACGACTTCGAAGTGGTGGAAGGGCCCTCGTTCGGCGTCGGCACCGCCGTGGGCGTTCTCGTGGCGCTCGCCACGCTGGGCGGCGTGTTCCTCACCGTGAACAAGATCAGCGAGGGCCCGGTGGTGAAGGAGTCGAGGCGCATGCCCGAGCGAGACACCGCGGTCCTGCCGCGCGCCGCGCCCGCGCCGGAGCCGGCCGTGACGGCGGAGTGAAGGCGGCGCAAACGTTTGACAATACTTTCACAAAAAAAAAGCGCTCCTCCACGCTTCACCCCTCCTTTTCGAGAAAAACGCGATGGTCGACGCCGCTCGACACTCGAGCGGCTTCGCGACCGACGCCAACCTCGGACGACCCGTTGAATTTGATCGAAATTGATTTTTTCCGTCCCGAAGCGACCTTTCGAAAAAATCTCGGTCGAATGTGGCACCGCGTGGGCACTCGAGCGCGCGACTCGCGATTAGACCGCGAAATTCATCGACGACGCCACACCACACCACACGTGGCACAAACGAGTGACCTTGAGTGCAGGTATTTGGCGGGAGCGCGTTTTGCAGAACACTTTTGTCGGTTCGCTTGCCCCCATCCCCCTTCACATTCCCGCCGCGCCGGACGACCTCAGTTCGTCCAACGCGCCCTCCCCACGCACGTATTCGCATGTTCACCTCCTCCATTCTCCGACCCGCCGGCGCGCTCGCCGGTGCGCCCGCCGCGCGCCCCGCGCGGTCGGTCAGGGTCAACGCCGCGTGCGCGCGTGGACCCCTGCCTGTTTCCGGCGCGCATTCCGCGGGTCGGTGCGTGTCCGCTCGGTTCGCGCCGAGCGACGCGCGGCTGCCGGTCACGGCGCTGCGCGCGGGACAGGCACACCGTCGCGCGCGCCGCGGCGTCTCCGCGCGCGCCGAGGGCTCGTCCGGAGCCCAGTACGGCGAGGTACGCCCAGCCCCCGCGGTTCAAAAAATGCGAAAACGCCCCTCGGGAACACCGACGACGCGCGGGTACAGGTGAAGCATACGAAAACGCTCGCGACCGCGCTCCCGCCGGCGGCGCTGACGCACGCCTCCCTTCGTTCCCCGGCCTCAACCCCGCAGAGATTCGCGGACGTCGATCGCGTGCTCGTCTCGTACTTCACGTTCCGCGCGCTGAAGGAGACGCTGAGCCAGATCCAGGAGACGGACCTTTCGCCGAACAAGACGGAGTACAAGTGGCTGTACAAATTTGCGTCCGAGAACAACCCGAACGACTCGCAGCGGTTCATCAAGTCGCTCTTCGCGGCGCGCCCCGACTACGGCCAGCGCATCTTGGCGCAGAGGCAGAGCCTGTTCGACGAGTGGTCGGATCACTTCATGCCGCAGACGGTCGGCAAGGTGATCGAGGACCAGAACCTCGAGCACCTGCGCGACCAGCTCTTCGCCACCGTGAACCTCGACGAGGCGTGCCTCTTCACCGGCGACGACGCGGAGTGCATCCCCGAGGAGGAGAAGGTCCCGGAGAAGGTGGAGGCGAGCGTCAAGAACAAGGAGAGCTCCGTGGACGAGGCGGAGGAGGAGGAGCCAGAGGGGATCGCGTGAACGCGAAAAACGCGAATGAACGTCATTCGTTCATTCGGGATGGGGATCCGTCGTGTCGCGCGCGTCGCGGGAGGGACCCTTCGCGAAACGCGCGCGCGAGCCGGCGGCGCTCGGTTGTACAAAAACGCCAAACCTTTCGCGTCGACGAGACGAGGCGATCGTTTTCGCAAAAATGGTCGTCTCTCCTGTTGTTACATACGTGCATCCCGCTCGTCTCTCCCTCACTGCGGCGGGTGCGGCATCGGCATGCCCATGGGTACGGGCATGGCGCCCATCCCCATCATCGCCGCCGCCATCGCCGCCGCCGCCGCCGCCTGCGCGGCGGCGGCGTCCGCCGGCGACATGCCCGGCGGCGTCGGCATCTGCAGCATCGCCGGGAGCGGCGCCGCCGGCGCCGCCGCGACTTGCGCCGCGGCTTGCGCCGCGGCTTGCGCCGCCGCAGCCTTGGCGTCCTTGCCCGCCTTCCCCGGCTTGGGCGCGGCGGGCGTCTTGGCCAGCACCGCGGACTGCTCCGGCGTGAGCCAGATGTGCTGCTTCTTGAGGCAGTGCGCCAGCCCCTTCTTGCGGCGGATGCAGAGCTGGCACCGCTCGGGCACCTCCAGCCCGGCGGCGAGCAGCACGGCGCCCACCGACTCGGACACCACGAACTTGCCGTTGCCGCCGCGGCGCGCGGCCACGCGAGGCGCGCCGTCGTTGCGGTACAGGGTGGGGTCCTTGGAACCGTCCTTGCCGCCGGCGCCGGCGCCGGCGTCGCCGGCGCGCTTCGCGCCGTTGGCGACGTGCCCGCGCGCGACGCAGTACGAGACGCCCTTGTGCGCGCGCGCGCACGCCTCGCACCGCTGCGCGCCCTCGTCGTTCGCGGCGTCCGCCGCCGGCTTGCGCTTCTTCTGCGCGGACGCGTCGGCGCCGGAGGCGTCCGGCGCCTTCGACGCGCTCTTGCGCTTCTTGCCGGCGTGCGCGCCGGCGTGCGCGCCGTTCGCGCGTTCGGATCCGTCGCGAACGCCGCTGGTGAACCTTCGCGCGCCCGCGTCGCCGAGCGGCGCGCGCCCGAACGGGTGCGGGTCGCGCGCGGGGTCCACCGGGCGCACGGACTCGGTCCAGAGCCGCAGCCCGACGCTGGTTTCGCCGTCATCGTACGCCACGTCGTGCGTGAACGCGTCCGGGTCGAAACGCGCGACCGTCCCGCGGTAGAAGCGGTCGTCGTCGTCCCAGAGCACGCGCACGCGCGCGCCCACCGCGCCCTCGCGCCGCAGCGCCACCAGCGCGCCGGCGTGCCCCTTGCGCGCGGCGCGCACCGCCGAAACCTGCGGGCACTTGAGGTGCCGCGGGACGAGCGGCGGCGCGGCGGAAGCGTCCTTCGTCTTCTTGGTCGCCGCGAGCGCCCGCTCGCGAAGCGCCTGGGGCGTGCGCGCACGGCACACGCGGCACGCGCCGCACGGCTCGGGCTCGGCGCCGCTCACCAGGCTGCCGCCGTACCCGTCGGGGCCGAAGTTCTCGACGCCGAAGAGGCTCTTCGGCGACGCGCTCGAATCCGGCGACCCGTCGCGCGCGCCGTCTTCTCGTCGAAGAGAAGACGGCTTGTCGCCGTCGCCCAGCCCGGGCGTGCGCTCGTTCGCACCCGCGTCCGGATGGGCCTCCTTGGCCTCGGGCGTGGCCACCGCGGTGGTTTCCGGGGAGCGGCGCGCCTCCTCCGCCTCCGCCCGCGTCGCGGCGGCGGCTTCCCGCTTCTCGCGCGCGCTCTCGCGGCGCTTGCGCTTCTTCTTCTCCTCGGCGGCGCGCAGGCGGCGCCAGGTGCGCCCCCAGACGCGCGCCTCAGCGCAGGCGCGCTCGAACGTGGCGCTGTACCGCTTGACGCTCTGCGCCATGCGCTTCTCGAACACCTCGCCGCGGAACTCGAAGTCGCGGAACGACGAGACGGGGAGCCACATGTACGTGCGGTCGCCGAAGAACACGACGAGCTTGTGCGTCTCGCTCGTCGCGCCCTTGGGCTGCTTCATCCGCAGCGCCGCGTCCGGGATCACCTCCTTGTGCTCCTTGCGGTCCAGCGAGATGCCCGGCCACAGCGTCTGATCGGCGCCCTTGCCCTGCTTCCAGGGCGCCCACACGGGCGTGCCCACCATGAACGGGTCCTCGTGGTTCGCCTCGTCCTCGTCGCCGGAGAGCTCGGCGGCGAGCGCCTCGACGGGCGAGAGCGCCTCCCCCTCCTTCTCCGCCGCCTTGGCGGCGGCGTCGGCGGTCTCGCCGACCGAGCCTTCGCCCGCGTGCGTCTCGTCGGACGCGCCTCCCTCCTGCTTGACTCGCGCGCCCGCGTTCGCCTCGCCCCGCGTCTCGCCCTCCGCGGGCTGACGCGGAGGCTCCTCGGGATTCGATCGCGCGTCTCTCTCCGCGCGCGCCGGGACGACGATGGAGGGCTCCGCGGAGGCGAGGTCGGCGAGGTCCTCCAGCGGAATCAGCTCGGCGGCGTGCGGCTTGTCCCCCGCCCAGTGCGCGGTGTCCCCCGCGCTGGCTTCGCCGTGCGGGTCCAGCGCGTCCATCACGAACCCGGGGATGTCGTTGTGCGCGATCTGCAGCTGCGTCACGTACGCCGCGGCGGCGTCCGCGGACGGCGTCGGGCCGTGCGCCTTGAGGAACGCGCCCAGCGGCGCAAACGCCTCGTTCGCCGGCGCGTCGCCGCAATCGCGCAGCGCGTGCCGCCCGCGCCAGCGCTCTTCCGCGACGGACGACGTTTTGACGTTCCAGCCCGCGTCCGCCCAGGCGCGGCCGTCGGGCTCGTCCAGCCCGCCGACCACCTCCTTGGTGAACGGCACGCCGAGCGAGTGCCTCTGGAACTTGACGCCGTACGGGTCGAGCAGCCGCTCGCCGATCCAGCGCGCCTGCGGCACCGCCGTCGCCGACGCCATGAGCATGATGCGCACGATGTCGTGCGCCTCCTGCGCGGTGATGGGCAGCTCGTCGTCGCTACTCTCGGCGGCGTCGTGCGGATCCACGGAGGCGCGCGCGGTGCCCACGCCGTGCTCGATTTCGGAGTGCTCAGAGCTCTCGCGCGCCACGGACTCGTTCGCCGAGCGCTCGCGCCGCGCGCGGTTGCCCTCCGCCTCGGCGGGCGTGCACACGCCGCCCTCCTCCTTCTCCCCGCGCGCTTCTCGGCGCTTCTCCAAGCCCTCGTCGTGGGGCGACAGCTCCCGCTTCTCCCTGCGCGCGCGCTCCAACGCCCCCGCCTCGGCTTCGGGCGAGTCCGCGTTCGCGGGCTCGTCCTCGGACTCGGGCGTATGCGCGCGCGACGCGCGCGCGCACGGCTCGGTCCACTCCTCGGGAAAGCCCATCAGGCGCTCGACGTCGTTGGCGCAGAGCATGCCCGCGGCTTCGCGGCCCAGGTTGATTTTGTCCTCGCGCACCACGCACAGGCGCCGCACGTTGCGGGGGGTCAAAGACTCGATCTCGTGCAGCGACGGCGGCCGTCGTTTCTGCGTGAAGTCCACGCACGCTGCCGCCTCGCTCGGCTCGCCCAGCGCGGGCTCGACTTGGAAACACGCGTAGCACAACCCGCCGCGCTCCGCGACGCACTCGCCCGCGCACCGCGCGGTCTGCGACAGGAGCACGTCGCGCGGGTCACCGTGGTGGCTCGCCACGATGAACACTCGGCGGCGGTGCGAGGGGACGCCGAAACCTGTTCGGCGCGTTTCGTTCCGGAACGAGGAGGGGCGCGTCAGCGTCGTTCGCCGAAGAAACACGGTGGTTTCATTTTTTTTTCTTTTCGGCGTTTTCAAAACGCCGCGAGTCACAGACCGTCGCGCGTCTCGGTTCGCGTCTCGGACGCGCGGTTCTGGAGACGCGATCTGCGTCTTCGGATACGCGATCGTCGGAGAAAGAAAGCGCTTTTAAAAATGAAATGGAGGGAACCGGCGGCACGCGCGGCGCGTGCCGACGGGCGCGGTGGCTCGAGGCGCGCGTCGGCATCTCGCGCGCGGCTCCGATGCCTCGGTTCCATCGCGACGTGTCGTGTCGCCTGGAAAACATACGCACCTGGCAGGTCCACGACGCGGTACGCCCAGCGGTAGCGTAACGTCTCCAGTTCTTTGACCAGGTTGGCGATCGGGGGAGGCCGAGCTGTAGATAAGAGGAGAGAGGCGAGGGAGTCGGGGGGACGGCGAGGTCAGCCAGGTCCCATCTCGCGCGAAGCGGTGGGCGCGATCGTCGCGAAACATGCCGACGCGGCGATCGCGCGCGCGCGTCGCCGCTTTCGCGCGTCGAATGGGAGACGCGAAGAAGGCGAACGCGCGCGTCCGCCGAGAAAAAAAGAAGCCGAAAGGGCGCGTACCGGGCACAGCGGCGGTCGCCCATCGCAGCAGGGACACGGGGAGCTCGAGGACGACCCAGGAGACCGGCCTGGTGGCGAGCAGGCGGAAGAAGTGCGCGTGCTCCTCGGTGGCAGCAGCGCGCGACGCGGGGAGCCAAGGGTGCTCCACCGTCGCGCGCGCCTTGGCGTCGTCGTCCTCCTCCTCAGGCCAAGGCAAGGTCGCGGCGAGCACCTCCGTTTCGGCGGGAAGCTGCCGCAGCGCGTGGAGATTCCGGTCCAGACGCGCGCGGGGAAACTGCGTGCGCAGCACGGACGCGCATCTGTCGTCGCTCTCCACCTGCAGGATAATCTCGTGGCCGGCTTGCTCCAGACTGCAAAGCGCGTCGCGGGGGAAATCGGCGGAAGGTCAGCGCGGTTCTCGGCGTCGATCGAGGCGAGGGAGCGCGTTGACGACGGTCGCGGACGGGATGTGTTCCAAATCTCGAGCGGTCGAGTCAAACGCGACGAGGAGGAAGCGGGGGGTCGTACCCGAGATCCAGCCCTCCAAGGCCGGTGAACAGCGACGCGACCTTCATGACGCGCGTGTTCGACGCGGTTGAGCCGCCGCTCGCGCCCTTCTGAGGACCTCGCGAGGCGTGGCGCGCCGAGAAAGATCGAGGCGCGTCCGCGCGTCACGCGCGCGACTCTTCACACGTGTCTGCGTCCACGGACGGTCGCGTTCGACACGCGCGTCCCGCGGCTCGCCCCGTCCGCCCGCGCTCTTCGGATCCGTGGCCCGAGAGTCGTCCGTCGAGGATAGATCTCGCGGTAAAGACGTGGTCGCTCGCGCGGTGCTTCGCTGCTCGCGTGCGCCGCGCGTCAGATGTGCGCGTCCCACGCGCGACCGACGCGGCCTTCGAGTGCGTCGGCGGCCGGCCACTCTAAATGCCCATACGAACATGCGACCGCCGCTCGAAAGTTCGAATAAAAATCGGGATTTGGCAAATCCAAATGACTCGGACGAACAACAGCGCCAGGTTGGCCTACTTCGAATGCTGCGATTGGACAAATTTGGCGGGAGGGGTTTTATCTATGACATAGGGGATTACAAATGGAAAAAAATTCGGATCGCGAAGGGTCGCGGGAGTCGCGGCCACGCGCCCGGCGCGAGAAAAAGCGGGAAAACCGATTCGAGCAGCGCGCGGGTTCTGTTTCAAGATTTGTCTTCTTCTTTTCTTTTTTCTTCGCGCGCGGCGCGCTCGGCGTTCAGCGCCCCGCCTAAACCTTTTTACGAAGGTATACCCTTTCCCCCCTCGCGAGCGCCGCGAACACGCGTCCCCTGTGCTCGAAGTTGTCGAACTCGTCGAACGACGCGCACCCGGGCGAGAGCACGACCGCGCCGCCTTCCTCGACGTTCTTCTTCGCGGCGGCGACGGCGTCGCGCATCGTCGCCGCCACCGCCAGCGGCGGCGCGGCGCCCGCCGCCGAGAGCTCCTCGGCGATGTCTTTCCCCGAGGCGCCGAAGGCTATGTACCCCGCGTGGTTCGCGAGCGCATCAGCCAACACCCCGAACCCGATCCCGCGGGGCCCGTCCATGCCTCCCTTGGCCTGCCCGCCGAGGAGCACGACGGCTTTTCCGCCGCGCGCGTACCCGGCGAGCCCGGCGCGCGCCGACTCGACGTTGGTCGCCTTGCTGTCGTCGATCCACTCGATCGACGACTCGACGTCGCCGCCCGCGCCGGCGGAAAGGTCGACGCGCTGCATGCGGTGCGGCGGGGGCTCGAGCACGCCAACGCCCGCCTCCAGCGCCTCGATCGGGAACGCGTCCGCGTCGAGAGCGCGCACGAGCAACGCGGCGACGCCGGCGTTGGTCGCGTTGTGCGCGCCCGCCGCTCGGAGCGCCGAGAGCTCCATCGTCTCGGACTCGGCGAACGGCAGCCGAATCGTCGCGCGGGACGCCCCGTGGTCCACCACCACGCCCGGCAGGTCGCCCACGCGCGCCACCTCGCCGCCCACGTGCTCGAACGTCTCCGTCGCGCCGTCCGGCGCGTCGCTCGTCATCGCGTCGACGACGGCGCCGCGGCGCGCGATGGCGACGATGTCGTCCTCGCCGTCCTCCGTCTCGAACGCCACGTCCTCGGCGACGGGTACGACGGCGAGCTTCTTGGCGCCCCGGAGCGCGGCGAACACCCTCGCTTTGACCGCCGCGTACGTCGCCATGTCCCCGTGCCGCTCCAGGTGGTCGGGCGACAGCGTCGTGACGCACGCGGCGTCGAAGCGCAGCGAGCGCCACCCCGGGTGCTCCAGCTGGTATGACGAAACCTCCACCACCAGCGCGTCGTACGGCGGCGCGTCGGCGTCGTTTGACGCGGCGCGCAAAAACTCGAGCGCGCACAGACTCAAGGGCGTGCCCGCGTTGCCGCCCAGGAACGCCCGCTTACCGCACGCGCGCACGAGCTGCGCGGCGAACGCGCACGTCGTGCTCTTGCCGTTCGTGCCCGTCACGGCGAGCTTCTTCGTCGGCGCCGCGCCTTTCGCGCGCGCGAAGAAATCCCGCTCCGTCGCCGCCACGCTCCGCGCCGCGAAGGCGAGCTCGGAGAGCACTTCCTGCTCGCCCCGCGCCAGCGCGGCGGCCACCTGCGGCTGCTTCAGGGGGACGCCGGGGGACAGGACGATGACATCCGCCTCGGCGAAACTCGCGGCGTGCGTCTCGTGCGCGCCCAGGTCCGTCCGAACGAGGACGCCGGCGCGCGCCGCCGCCGCCGAAGCCTTCGCGTCGGCGTTGCGCTCCAGCCGCCCGGCGCGCGGGTTGGCGTCCGCGCCGATCACGCGCGCGCCCAGCTCGAGGGCCAAGCACGCCGCCGCGACGCCGCTTTTGCTGCGCGAGCGACGAAGCGGCGAGAGAAGGCAGTGAGAGGGGAGAAACGCGCGTGAGCCAGCGGAGACGAACGTGAAGCGCGCGCCGAGACTTCCCCCGACGCGTTCGTTCTTCATTCACGCAGAGAGGCGGTCATAACCTGCGTCGGGCGTTTTGAAAATGTCGCCGAGAAGACGCGACGGGGACGCACCCGAGGCCGACCACAAGCACGGTCTTGCCCCGCACGTCCGTGACGGTCGTCTCGGTGGTGGGCTCGGCACTGTCCTTGGCCACCGAGGCGAGCGTTGGCGCGCCGCGCAAGCGCGTCGAGTCAGTACACACCCCGCGGTGCCTCGTCACGCGTGAGGGCACACGCGACGCGAGGTGTCGTCTCGCCGCAAGCCGAGACACGTCTCGAAGTCCTCCGGACGCAGGCGTCGCACACGCGCGCGCGGCCGGCCGCGACATCCGCACGCGGCGGGGGCTCGGTCGTCGTCCAGTCGCTTCGCCGCACGTCTCCTTCTGACGTGCGCGTCTCGGACCGCGTGACGTCCAGCCGGCGAAACCGACGCTCTCGGTTTCAGGTTGAGTGCTTGAGTCGATCAGTCCAAGATTCACAGTTGAGCCGTCCAGGTCATCAGGCTCGGTGACGCCGGGCGATCGAGAGCAAAAAATGAGCCCGTCTTGGTCGATCCGTGGGTTGCCGTCACGCGCAGCCGCCACACCAAAACTCGTTCGAAGTCTGCGCTTCGGCCATACACGCCCCGCGCGTCGTCGGCCTTCGCGTCGCGGGTCGCTCGGTCACACATCGCGCCGAGACGACATGGCCGGGCTCATGCAGTCCGCCGCGGCGTTCTGGAACCACCCCGCCGGCCCGAAGACCATCTTCTTCTGGGCGCCCACGATGAAGTGGGGGATCACCGCGGCGAACATCAAGGACTTCTCCCGCCCGCCGGAGCTCCTGTCCGTCCCGCAGCAGGCCGCGGTGGCGACCACCGGCTTGATTTGGATGAAGTACTCGCTGGACATCACCCCGAAGAACTACAACCTCATGAGCGTCAACGCCGTGATGGCCGCCACGGGCCTGTACCAGCTGTATCGCAAGATGAAACACGACCAGGAAGTCGCCGCGGTGGCGAAGGAGGCAAAGTAGCGACGACGCTCCCTTTTTAGCAACCGAGGGGAAGACACGCACGCGCGACGCGATGATGCTCACAACGCTCCATCGCGTGATGCGCGCGCGGTAGGGCCTTCTAGAGGCCGCGATCGGCGACGATAGAAAAGTAGTAACGTTTCGAAGGCTAATAACAGCGCGTTTGACGAGTTTTCTTACTTCGGCCCCTCGACGCGCCGGAACACGTTGAGGAACGTGTTCCCCTCGTTTCGCTCCACCTTTTGCCCCTCCTCCGTCCCCGTGAACAGCAGTGGCACGACCGGGTCGGCCTTGCACTCCTCCTCCGTCAGCCGCTCGAACATCGGGTGCGCGGCGATCTTCTCCGCCATCCACCGCCCGAGCTCCTCGACGTCGGTGATGGTGTACACGATCCCGCCCACGGCGAGCGTGTACGCGTACTCCGACAGCAACGACCGCTGGATGATTCGCCGCCGGTGGTTCGCGGTCTTGAAGTGCGGGTCAGGGAATAGGAAGAACAGCTTCGTGAGCTGCCCCTTCTGGAAGAAGTTGGGCAAGTACTTCATGCTGTTCGTGCGGATGCAAGAGATGTTCTCGTACGACCCGGGGTGCTCGCGCCGGAGCGCCACGCACCGCTCCTTCACGTACTGGCTCACCTTGTCCCGGATCTCCATGCCCACCGCGAGGTCGTCAGGGAACAGAGGCGAGAGCCGCACGAGCAGACCTCCGAAGCCGCACCCCACGTCCGCGAAACGCACCAGGGGAGGCGTGTAAGGCCCGGCTGCCGCGTCGCCGGAAGCCTTCGCCTCGGCGCTTTTTCGTTCCCGGTGCCTCTGGAAAAACTCGGGGTAGTGCGATTCCCAGTCGTACGCGTCGGGGCGCAGGGGGCTGCGGGCGCGGGGTGAGGGACGGGGAAGGTCAGGGAAGGTTACAGTGCGCTACGCGCGTGCGCGTCTCCTCGTCGCCGCGGGAGCGTTCTCCCTCCGCGCCCTCGAGTACGGCGCGGGAGGACGCGCGCGTTCGACGGCGGCGGCGGCGGTTCGCTCAGGGGTTCACGAGGGGACGCACACAGGGAACGTCGAGTCGCTGAGCGGGTTACAGTGCGCCCGCGCCCGGAAGAACTTCTTCCGAGGCAGAGACGTGCCCTGATTGTTCACCGGGACGATCTCCGTGCGCTCGCGCTTCACGGGACCCACCCCGGTGGCGAGGTTCTCCATCGCCGTCGTCATCTCGAGGAAAGTGATGAGCGCGTCTTGAGTGCGCGAGCCGAAAAAGCGAAATCGCCCGCGTCGCTCGAAACACGAGAAACCGCTTCGCCGGGCCGAACGCTCTGCACGCGGCGATTCGGTCGTTCGCGGCCGAAATCCGCGATGGAAATCCTCGTCACACCCAAAGCGCGGCCAAAATCACGCTGCAGGTTTTCGGTGACTCCCGTGAATTGTTTTCAGACTGAAACGCAGTGGCGAAACCGCATTTTGTCCAGCTGTAAGATACGACCCGAAAGACCGTCAACTTCCCCGGCATGGCGGGTTGAAGCGCGTCCGGGTTGTGTACGCCACAATCGACGTCGACCTTGCCGTGCACGCAAGTTCGTAACCCGCACACACCGCGCCACTCGTCGGTCCGAGCTACTCACGTTCGCCCACACGCCAACATCATGTCCACCGTCACCTCCCACGTGACTGCCCTCAGCGCGAAGGTTGCCCTCTCGCGCAAATCCCGCGTGCAGCTCAGCGCGCGTGCGCCCGCCCGCGCTCCCGCCCGCTCGGGCCTCGTGTGCAAGGCCGAGGTCACCAACGGAAACGGTGCGTTTCGAGTCGCGTCCCGGTTTCGCCGCCATCGCCGCGTCTCGCGTCGGGTGTCCCGCGCGTATCTCCGAGGCGTCCCGGGCGCGAACGGATGCTGCAATTTTCACAGCGATCGCGTCAGCATCTTTTTCCCGTTCCGTCCCGTCCGCCCGTCTGACCGCCGCGCTCCCTTCGACTCCCGAAATAGGCGCCGCCACCGTCGTGACCGATGCTTCCTTCGAGGCTGAGGTGCTGAAGAGCGACATCCCCGTCCTCGTGGACTTCTGGGCGCCCTGGTGCGGGCCCTGCCGTATGATCGCGCCTCTCATCGACCAGTTGGCGGAGGAGTACGACGGAAAGCTCAAGGCAGTACGTGCAGCGACGTTTCCCACGCGTTCTTTCCAGGGGGCCCGCGGCACCCCGCTCTTCGAAGCGCGCACGTTTCGCGTGTGAACGCACGCGCACGCATGGCGTCGGTCCACGTGCCGGCGCTCGCCACCGCGCGCGCCGCGCGTCCGCGGGCGCCCGCCCAGCCCCTCAGAAATTTGCCAGAAAACCTTCTCGAAGACGCGCACTGGAGCTTATCCGGCTTCTTCGGTGACGCGTTCGGGTTTTTTGTTTTCGCAGAGACGCCGCGTCTGACCCGGCGATCGCACCCGTCCTCCTCCCTCCGACACGACAGGTCAAGCTGAACACGGACGAGAGCCCCGCCGTGGCGACCGAGTACGGCATTCGCTCCATCCCCACCGTGATGATCTTCAAGGGTGGCCAGAAGCTCGACACCGTGATTGGCGCCGTGCCCAAGTCCACGTTGACCGGCACCATCGAGAAGTACCTGTGAGCCTTTCGCGAACCGGCGAAGAGAGCTTTACGAGTTGTTGAAGTGGTTTAGGAGAGCGGTGTGGGGGGGCACACGCGCGAGTGTTGCGTCGGCGAGGCGAAACGCACGGTATCTGTTTCGCGCGTTTCGCGGACAAATGAGACCCGCCGGAGGCGCGACGCGCGCCGTCGCGGCGGGAGCATGACTTTGTAGTACTGTATACTCCATTCGAGAGGATCGTGAAAAGAATCGTTGCGTGTCTTCGCGTGTTGAAAAGACGCCGCTGCTCTAGTGGTCAGATCTCGGCACGCGCGGGCGGACCGAAAGCCCGCGCCGCGGACGACCGGAGGACAAAACGGGGCGCGCGCACCCGCGGTCGCTTCGTCACTCCTTCTTCCGCTCCTTGATCTTCTCGCCGTTGTACGGCGCGTACGCGAAGGGGTCGCGGAAGGACCCGCCGATCTTGTCCCAGAACACCAGGTACTGCCCGTAGTTGTAGTTGAACCCGGTGTGGTGGATCGTGTGGTGCGCGGCGCCGTTGACGAACGGCAGCTTCATAGTCGTGCGGTCGTGGATGTTGATCGTCCACAGACCCACCATCGCGAGTGACATGAAGTACGTCACGTGGTGCATCGGGAACAGAAACACGAAGACGTGGTAGGGGCACCCCTGGAGCCAGCCGTCTAACGGGTGGAACGCGTACGCGGAGAACGGCGTGGTCTCCTTGTACTTGTGGTGCAGCTTGTGGATCGGCGCGTACAGCAGGCGGTGGTGCAGCATCCGGTGGATCCAGTACACGCACGTGTCGCTGAAGGCGAGGAAGAGCAGCGGCGACCCGACGAGCAGATAAAACCACCCGCCGAAATCGTCGCGAGCCGGCAAGTCCCAGTAGATCTTGGTGTACCCCTGTTCCACCAGCAGCTCGAAAGGCGCGGTCATGCCCGCCATGACGCAAATGGACCACGCGCTAAGCTTGATCTCGTTGCGCACCTGGTCCTTGCCCTCGCGCCAGTTCCACGCCGCGACGTTGTTCCCCTCGGCGTCGCGCTTAGTGTACAGGAAGTGGTACATCAGGGGGCACAGCGTGAAGTACAGCAGGTAGGTGAAGATGGTGAGGAACGTCCACAGCACGAAGAACTTCCGGGTCACGCTGTACTCCTCCGGCTTGAACTCATCGACGCCCAGGATGTACTTGTCCACCACGTGTTTGTTGATCCAGTTGGACGTGCCGTCGAAGCCCAGCCCGAGCCCGATGACCGTGGGGACCTCCATCTTGTTTTACTCGCCGCGTGTCGGCGCGCGCGAATGCGGATCGCGGCGCGGCGCGGGCGCGGCTCGAACGAGGCGCGGGGTACCCTGACCTCTCCTGCGACGGTCGATGCGCTGACGACCGAGCGGGAGCGAGTGCGTTCCTCCGGGACGCGCTCGTCGCAGTGACCGTCGAACGCTTCGCGCGCTGATGACGTCGCCAAGATATTCAACGACCGGAGATCCTCCAGCGTCGAGCGTCCAGCCTGCCACAAAGTCCCAGATGGCGACGTTGAACGGGAAACGATTTTTCCATCGAGAATGTACCGATCAAGTCACGACCGATGAAGCGAACGTGTTTCATCGACGATTTTTCCTGCGAGACGGCACTCGCGATGGACGCCGAGTCGCGTCGCGAGCGCGTCAAGGCGCTGCTTCGGCTACCCCCCGAGGAACGGCACCGCGTGTTCCTGGAGGACTACGACCGGTTCTACGGCGGCGGCGAAGACGCGGCGCGCGCGCGCGCGAGCGTTCTCCGCGCGCCCGTGGCGGACGACCTTTCCGTCGTCAAGTCATCGTTTCGGTTCCTGCGAAGTGACGAGGACGACGACGCGTTGAGCGCGTGGGAGGCGAGACTCGCGCGGCGGTACTACGACAGGCTGTTCCGGGAGTACTGCGTCGCGGACCTGAGTCGGTGCCGCGAGCGGAAAGTCGGCCTTCGGTGGCGCACGGCGACGGAGGTGAAGCGCGGGAAGGGGCAGTTTTTCTGCGGGGAGAAGCGCTGCGACGAAGGCGACGACTTGGCGTCGTACGAAGTGCACTTCGCGTACGTCGAGGCGGGTGAGCGAAAGGAGGCGCTCGTGAAGCTGCGCGCGTGCCCGCGATGCGCGCGGAAGCTCGTGGACGCGCGCGGGGGGGACGCGCCCACCAAGCGCGGCGCGTCCGGAACGGAGAACACGGAAGCCGAGACGGAAGCCGAGACGACGGCGGCGCGGCGCGGCGCGGAGAGGAAACGGAAACGGAAGAAGACGACGGAAGAAGACGCCGAGGACGAGGACGCGCAGCACCGACGGTGTTTCACGAACATGTTTGCGTAGAAACATATCGTAGACACATAGACGATGCGGGTGTTTTGTGAAGAGAGCTTCCGTGTGCGCGCTCCGAGATGCACCTTCTTCTGCGTGAACCGAAGGAGAGCGCGCGCGACGCGGGTGCGCGGCGCGTTCGCGCGCGCCGCTTTCTTTTCGCCATAAAAACGACGCCTCTCGTCGTTTCGCTTCTTGACGCTCTCGTCGTCTCTTCAGAAGAACCCACCTCCGAACCCCCTGCGCCCGCGCATGCCCCCCATCCCGTAGGGCATGCCCCCGAAGCCCCCGTACCCGCGCCGGCGCCCGCCGGTCAGCCCGAGCATGTTGGCAAGCATCATGAGCGTGTACAGCGAAGCGCCCTGCTTGTACGCGAAATACAGGAGGGCGAGCGCGACAACCGTCCCCAGACCGCCCGCCGTCCCCGACGACACCCCCGCCGCGTATTCGCCCTCATCGTCGTACCCCCCGGCGCGCGCGAACCGCGCGGCGGAGCCTCGGCCGCGCCCTAGACCGAACGGCAGGTCGGGCCCCCCGAACAGAGCCCGGCCGACGAAGAACGCCGCCAGGCACGCGAGCGCTTTCAGCATCCAGCGCGATTTGTCGTCGAGGGACTCGAACGCGACGCGCGCGGAGGACACGACGTCGCGCCAATCGCCCGGCGCGCGAGGCACGAACGCGCGCGCGCGCGATTTCAGTCGAGACATCGTCTCACGCCAGGTGGTTCGCGCGTCGGCATTCGACGCGCCGCGCGCGCGCATCGCGGCGAGCGTCGCGGCGGCGTCTTGGCTTCCCAGCTTGATCGCCGTCCTCAACACGCGCTCCGCTTCGCCCGCGCGCTCGGGCTGGCGCGACAGGCAGTTGCCCAGCCGGCTCCACCCCTTCGCCCACTTCGGAGCGACTCGAGTGCACTCCCTGGCGTCCTCCTCGGCACCGGCGACGTCCCCGAGCTGCAAACGAGCGGCGCATCTGTTGCTCCTGTAGATGGCGAGATCCGGGTCATCGGACGTCGCGACCGCGATGGCTTCCCCGAAACACCTAGAAGCCAGGGCGAAATCTCCCTCGCCGTACGCCTTCGATCCGCGCGCCTTCGCGGACGCGGCGGCGACGTGCCGCGCCTCGTGTACATCCTCGTCAGCTGGCATCGCGCACGACACGCGCGCGCGCTCCAATGCAGAGATCTGATGAGAGTGGCTCGGCGTAAAAAAGTGCGACGGTTCGTGGTGATGACTCTGCGTGGACGACGAAAACTCCGTTCCCGCGTCGCTCGGTTCACCCGGGCACGTACGCTTCCTCGCTCTCCTCGCCCCCTCCTAGCATCCCCGCGCCCGCGCGCCGCCCCCCCGCGGTCCCGAACCGGATAGGAGCTCCCCACTCCTCGCGCGTCAGGCTGGGCCTGGTCTCCGTGTCCTTCGGGTAAAAGCACAGCTTGAACACGGCGGAGTACCGCGGCGTATCCGTGCTCCGCGACGGCGGCGAGACGCGGTGCGTCGCGTCCTGGTCCATGAGCAGCACGCGCCCCGGCGCTGGGCGGATGAACACGCCGGTGCCTGTCCCGGGGTCCAGCACCAGCGTCTCGGCGTCCTTCTCCGGGGTCCAGGGCTCGGGCCCGTTCAGGTACACCAGCGCGGAGACGAAGAGCGGCCGCGCGCGACTTCGGTTCACGTAAAGCCCGAACCGCTCCGCGAGCGGCGCCGAGGGGTGCAGACACGCGGGGTCCATGTCCAGGTGCCACTGGAAGCTGTCGTCCTTGACTGCGGCGTTTCCCACGACCGTGGCGATTCGTTTACACCCCACGTCGCCGTCGCCGTCGTTCCCTTGACGCGCGTCGTTGCCGTTCCCGAACAGATCGCTCATCGCGCCGGGCGCGCCCTCCGGCTCGAGCGCGTCCGCGGGCATGAACCGCACCGCGTACTCCGGGTACAGCGCGCCGACTCGCGCCAGCACGGTGCGCACGCTCGGCGAACGCGCGACTGCGGCCAGCGCGGTCGCGCTGAGCCCCCAGGAGTTTGGGAAATCGCGATCCCGGGCGGAGTCCTCGGCGCTTCCCGACGGACTCGCGCCGCCGGAAGGAAGCGCGCCCACGCCGTCGTTCGTCTCCCGGACCCACTTCCCCGGCGGCGGCCCGGTCGCCGTCGCGTGCGGCCAGCCCGGCTCGGTGAACGCGTCCATCAGCGCGGCGCGCAGCGGCTCGCCCACGACGCCGTCCAGGACGACCACGGCGCTCGAGTCCACGCGGCTCTCCGTCTCCGTGTCGTCCTCGTCGCCCGCGCAGGCGAAGGGAAACGCGGGCGGGTCCGGCACGCGCGCCGCGTCCATCTCGCAGCTCATCACGCACACCGGGTCGCGCGTGGGCGACCACGCTTCCTCCCCGGGCCACGCCGTGGCCGCAGTTTCAAAAACGTCGTCGTCGTTCGCGACGGCGCCGAGGTCCCAGTACCGCTCGTGCGCGGCGACGACGGCGCCGGCGACGGCGCCCAGCGGCGCGAACGCGTGCGCCGCCGTGAACGCGCCGAAGACAGCGGGCGCGAAGCCCGCGTCGACCATCTCGAGCTTCAGATCGGGCATCAAAGCTTTCGCGGGCTCGCCGCGAAGCAACACGCACCGCGTCGCGGGGGGGAGGCGCTTTTTGTTTTGAGAAAAGGCGTCTTCGGAGTCACCCGTCGAGTCGTCAGTCTCGTCAGTCTCGGCGCGCGCGTCCATCTCGGCGCCGTCCAGCAGAAACTCCGCGGTCACGCCGAGCGCGTCGCCGGCGACGCGCGCCACGGCGAGCTCGCCCGCGTCCATCTCCTGCGCGAGCGCGCCCACGAGCTCAGCCAAGGGGGGAACCTCGTCGGGGTGATACCCGAACAGAAGGATGACGCCCGCGGGGGTGGGCTCGGGGGACGCCGAGTCCTCGGACGCGTCGGCGGCGGCGGTCGCCACCGTTCGCCATCTGCGTCGGACGCCTCCGCGGCGTGGCCCTCCGCGACGAGGGGGGGAATCGGCGCGCGCGCGCGCGAGAGAGCGCGCGCACGCGCCGAGCGGACGCGCGACGGCGACGGCGCGGGTCCGAAGCGCGAACATCAAGAGGCTGGGCGCCCGCGCGCGTGTCGAGTGACGAGCGCCGTCGCTTCCGCTAATTTGTTACATGTAACTTCCCCGGTCGCCAGTTCGGACGACCTCGCGTATAAATCTCTCCGTCGTTTCGCGAGTGCCTACTTTTTGACGAGATCGTCAGTACCTCGCGCGCGATGGCGGGTCGACTCAGCCTCGGCGGCTTTGCCGCCGCCGGGCTCATGCGCTCTCCCACGTCGAGCCGCGCCTCCGTGACCGCGGCGGCGTGCCGCGCCCGGGTCGCCGCGGCGCTCCGGGGCAGCTCCAGCGCGCGACGTCGATTCTCGGAGGAGTGGAACGGGACCGACAACGATGACGCGTCGGCGTTGTTGGAGACCATCGGCGACGTCGATCGCGCGCCGCAGCCGTTACCCCCCCCCAGCCCGGAGCAGGCGGCGGTTGTGCGCTCGGTGCGCGATCGCGTGAACGTGGTGTGCGAGGCGGTCGCCGGGAGCGGCAAGACCACCGCCGTGCTGCACTGCGCGCGAGACGTGCCCGACTTGACTTTCATGGTGCTTACGTACAACGCGCGTTTGAAGTTGACCACGCGCCAGCGCGCGCGCGAGCTTGGTTTAGCGAACGTGGAGACGCACTCGTTCCATGCGTGCGCGGCACGGTATTACGTCACCGGCTGCCGCGACGACGAGACTTTAGCGCGACTCGTGGAGGAGGACGCGCCGCCGCGCGCGGCGATGCGGTTCGACTGCCTCGTCGTCGACGAGGCGCAGGACATGACCCCTTTGCTCCACCGGTTCGTGCTCAAGTTGCTGCGCGACGCGGGGACCGGCGATGGACCCGCGCAGATGCTGATTCTGGGGGACTCGCGGCAGAGCATATACCAGTTCAGAGACGCAGACCCGCGGTTCCTGACCATGGCGGACAGGGGCGTGTACGCGCTCGCGGAGAAACCAAAATCCGCGGCGGCGTCTCCCGCGTGGCGCCACCACACGCTGCGCACGTCTTTCCGTGCGTCGCCTCGGATCGCGTCGTTCGTGAACGACGCGATGCTGGGCTTCGCGTGCATCAAGGCCTCGCCGCGGGCGCACCTGCCTGACGGCGGCGCGGGCGCGCCCGTGACGTATATGGTCGGCAACGCATTTCAGGTGGCGAGCCAGGAAATCGCGGACGAGATTGAACACTTGTTATCGCCGCGCGGGGGCGGGTACGCCCCGGACGACATTTTCGTGTTGACGCCTTCGCTGAAAGGCGCGAAGCTCAACTCGAAAACCCCGCTGGCGCAACTGGAAAACACGTTGGTCATGCGGTGCGGCGTTCCGGTGTACGTGTCGCTCGCGGACGAAGAGGAACTGAGCGACGCGTTGACGCGCGGGAAGATATGTTTCACGACGTTCCATTCGTCCAAAGGACTGGAACGACCGGTGGTCATAGTGTTCGGGTTCAGCGGGGACTACTTCACGTACTTCGCGCGCGATGCCCCGAAAGCGGTGTGTCCGAACACGCTGTACGTCGCCGCGACGCGGGCGTCGGAGCGGCTCTACGTCGTGGGCGAGCAGGACGAGGGCGGGAAGCTTCCGTTCCTGCGACTGGACCCCGCGGCGTTCGAGAAGTGGGGCGCGCCTCTTCCGCCGTGGCTGGAGGTGCGGCGGTGCGGGAAGCTGAGGCCTCCCACGGACGCGATTCCCGTGCCTGCGTCGTCGTTCGCGGTGACGGACCTCGTGAAGTTCCTCCCGGAGCAGACCACGCGCGACGCGACGGAGGCGGTCGAGCCCGTCGCCGTGGAGCCCCCGATTTCGGACGCCGAGATGGACCAGAGCGTGCCGAGCCTCGCCGGCGCCGGGCTCATCGAGTCCGTCTCCGACATCACCGGCCTCGCGGTCGTCGCCGCGCACGAGCACAGGCACGGCGTGCGAACCCGCGACACCGAGGGCGCGCACACCACGTCGCTCGCGAGGCGTCTGCAGAGCTCGCTGGCGAAGATGGAGCGGCAGCTGGAGGCGAACGCCGCGCAGAGGTCGGCGCGGAAATCGGGAGACGCCGGCGGCGCGCGCGCCGACCTCATCGTGGACGACGTCGAGGCCGTTCGGCAGATGCGCGAGGTGCTCGCGAGCCCGCCGACGCGCGTCCGCGACTTCCTGAAGCTGGCGAGCTGGTACGAGGCCATGGAAGGCGGGTACCTGTTCCGCCCGTTCCAGCTCTCTCACTTCGACTGGGTCTCGGCCGAAGCCGCGGCGGCGACGGCGCGGGTGCTGGAGAAGCACCTGCCCGTCGGGCGCGAGGCGGCGGACGCGCGACCGGCGCCCGCGCGGTACGAGAAGCGGTACGACGTCTCGTTTCGGTTCGGGGCGCCCATCGTGACGATCCGAGGCGCCGCGGACGTCGTCACGGGCGCGGGCGCGACGGGCGAGATCTTCGAGGTGAAGTGCGTGCAGCGCCTGCTGCCCGAGCACCTGCTCCAGCTCGCGCTGTACCAGTGGCTGGACGCGTTCGCGCAGATCCAAGGCGTGATCCACCGCGCGCGCGAGCGTCGCCGGCGGATGGACAGAGACGCCGAGGACAAGGAGAAGAAGCGCGCGCACCGTGGGTTCAAGGGCACGGGCAAGACGCGCCGGGAGTACACGGAGGAAGAAGCCGAGGACCCTGTGGGGCTGCTCGACCTGTTTTTGGGCGCCGGCGGCGACGAGTCCAAGGTGATGAAGCGCGCCGTGCTGTTGAACGCGCGCACGGGGGAGACGGTCGAGCTTCGTGCGGACCTCCGCGCGCTGACAGCCGTCGTGCTGACCCTGGTGGACCAGAGGATACGCACGCGCGTCTCGGTCTCCGACGAGGTGTTCCTGGAGAACGCCGCGGACGCGGGCGCGGCGATTCACGCCGCCGCCGCGGAGCACCCAGAGGGCGGGGGCTTCGTGCCGACGCCGGCGGCGTTCGCCGACGAGGCGCGCAACCCCACGTTCGACCCGCCGAAGCCCGCGCGGGGCCGCGCGGGGTCGGTCGAGAGCGAGCCGAAGCCGCAACCGGACGGGGTTCCGCGCGAGCGGACGCTCGGGGGCGACGTCGACGGAGAAGAAGCGGTGAGAAGCGAACGTGTCTCCGAGGAGGTTCGCGTGACGACGGCGGCGGCGGCGGCGGCGGCGGAGACGAAGACGAAGACGCCGAAAAAGAAAGCGCGCCCGAAAAGCTCGAAGGCGTCCTCCGGCGCAGTCTCGGACACGATCGTCGTGCGCGGCGTCGAGCGCGCGTGCGACGCGAAACGCCGCGTGCTGACCGGTGGAAACCATCCCCGCCCGAGGGGACGTGCACCGAAGGGCGCGCCGTACTGGGATTCCGTCGCCGGCGCGTTCGCGGCGGCGGACGAGGATGCGAGGTGACGCGAATCGTTTCGTTTCGGGTCGCGGAAGAAGAGCGTAGACTCTGACTGAGTCGCGCGTCGCGCGGGCGCGTACAATTGTAGAGCGCGGTAACTAACTATCGATAGTCTACCTGTGTCATACCTTATTTTTCACGAAGAGCGCCTCCGCGTACCCCCGTCTCGCGCGCGCGCGTTTCTCACAGCCCCGTCTCGCCCCCCGCGAAGAACATGGGGTCGACGCCCCCGCCTCCGCTCGGATCGACGACCACCATCGGACGCATCTCGCAGTTGTTCGGCCACCGCCGGGTCTCCGCCTGGACCTCCTCCGCGCACCCGAGCTGGTCCGTGGCGCCGAACTCACGGAGCATCGCTGCCATGAACGCGCTGTGCGTCACGACCGCGATGTGCTGCTCCGGTCTCTTCATGACCCACTCCATGAATCTGTGTGCGCGCGCGCACATCGCCGCGGTGTCCTCGTTCATCGTGCCCCACAACACGTCGTCCTCCTCTGCGATCTCCGAGAAGTCCACGCCCGGAAACATCGCTCGGTACTCGGACGTCCTGCGCCGCCGGTCGCACGGGTTCAAGCCGATGTGCTCGCGGCACAGCTCGCACGCCAAGAAGGGCAGGGGCGCACGCGTGCGCGTGACCCGGTGCGCAATCGCGGGGTGACCAGGGCGAATGCCCTCCACTTCCGAGGTGGCGCGCATCATCACCCGAGTCGATTCGGCGGTTTTCCCTCCGTCGGAAGAAGGAGCGTCGGAACCGACGTCGGTCGCGAGGTGGTCGCCGCCGAGGCTCCCGACCGCGGTCTCCAGCGCCCTCATCAGCGGGCTCACCACCACGCACTCGATGCGGTCGAGGAGAGACTCGGCGCCGTCGTGTGTGGTCGCGCGCTCGAGGTGTTGCCTGAGCGCCGCGCACTGCGCCCACCCTTTGGGATCGAGATGCGCGTCGAAGAACTTCTCCGACTTGTACATCTCGCGATCTCGCTCCCCGAAGAAGTTGTGGTAGCCCTCGCCGTGGCGGATCAAGTACAGGGTCTTGGTGTGCCTAAGTGGCGCGAGGAAGAAGCGGTGCTCCTCGTCACCCGCGGGCGCCAGGTCGGGCGCCGGAGACATGGTCGGATCTTGTGGAGGCGCGCGCCACGAGTGCGAGCCCTGTCCTCTGCACCGACAAGAACACGTGGCGCAAACATTTTTCGTGCAGTTGTGACGAGATCGTCGACGCGGCTTTTTCCCGCTCGATCTGAAACGCTCGTCGATACACACTTCGCGCACGCGACGTGACGTAACCGGTTAACAACATGAGCGGCAGAGGCGGGCGCGGCGGCGGTCGCGGCAGCGGTCGCGGCGGCGGTCGCGGCGGCGGTCGCGGCGGCGGTCGCGGCGGCGGGCGCGGCGACGGAGGCCGCGGCGGTGGAGGCCGCGGCAGTTTCGCTGGATCTGGCGGTCGTTCTTTCGGGGCGTCTGGTGGGGGTCGCGGCAACTCCGCCGACCGTAAGGCCGGCCGCCGCGCCGCGCAGATGGCCAAGGTGGACGCTAAGGGTCGGGCGGAGGCTGATTTCTACTTCAAACTCCGCGCGGAGGAGTCCGGGAAGAAGGCGCGAGGCCCCACGAAGGAGACGGTCAGACGCGATCGCGAGGAGCTTTTCGACGCCTCGCACGGCTCCTCCGGCATCCGCTTCGACGATTACGAAGCGGTCCCGGTGCAACGCAGCGGCCCCGGCGCGGAGCCCCGAGGCCCACGGGCGCTCGCGAGCTTCGATGAGCTGGCGGACGCCAAGTTCGCCGTCCCGAAGTTCGTGCTCGAGAACGTGAGGCGGTGCGGATACCGTCGGCCGACGCCGATCCAGGCGCACTGCCTCCCGCTCGCGCTCGACGAGAACGACCTCATGTCGTGCGCGCAAACCGGATCCGGGAAGACGTGCGCGTTCCTCGTGCCGGTCATCTCCAGGCTCGACGCCGGCGCGCGCGAAGGGTCAGTGAAGGGTGCCAGCCTCGCGGCTTCGCCCGCGGTGGTGGTCATGGCGCCGACGCGCGAGCTGGCGATCCAGATCCACCACGAGGCGCGGCGGCTGGCGTTTGACGACGCGCCGGGCCCCGCCGCGCCGCCGCGCGCTGTTGTGGTGTACGGCGGCGCGGACGCCAAGGCGCAGCTGCGCGAGCTGGCGAAGGGGTGCGACGTTCTCGTCGCGACGCCCGGTCGATTGACGGATTTTGTCGACCGAGGCGTGGTTTCTCTGTCCAGGACCAAGCGCTTGATCCTGGACGAGGCGGACCGCATGCTGGACATGGGATTCGAGCCGCAGATAAAAAAGCTGGTGCTGGAACGCGACATGCCCCCGAAGCACGAGCGCCAGACGCTCATGTTCAGCGCGACGTTCCCGGATTCGATCCAGAAGCTGGCGAAGGCGTTCCTGCGGAACTACACCTGGGTCGGTGTTGGGCGCGTGGGCTCGACCGTGAACGCCATCGCGCAGACGTTCGAGCTCGCGACCAATGACAAGCGGCACAAACTGGAGTTGCTGCTCGAGGCGCTGCGCAAGGCGCCGCCGCCGCAGCTCACGCTCGTGTTCGTGCAGAAGAAGCGCACCGCCTCGTGGGTCGCGGGGCAGCTCACGCGCGCGCACGGCGTCAAGGCGGAGAGCATCCACGGGGACCGGTCGCAGAGCCAGCGCGAGAACGCGCTCGCGGCGTTCAAGCGCGGCGACGCGCCGGTGATGGTGGCCACGGACGTCGCGGCGCGAGGCATCGACGTGCCCGGCGTGGCGCATGTCGTCAACTTCGACATGCCCACTTCGGCGGACGACTTCGACTCGTACGTGCACCGGATCGGGCGCACGGGGCGCGCGGGGCGCGAGGGCATCGCCACCTCCTTCTTCGTGCCGGGCTTCGACCCGAAGACGGGCAACGGGAAGATCGCGCCGCTCGTCGCCACGCTGCTCCGGGAGCAGAAGAAGGAGGTGCCCAGCTTCATCGCCGGCGGCGGCGGCGGCGGCGGCGGCGGCGCGCAGAAACCCGCGCCGCAGAGGGACGCGCGCGCGCCCGCGCAGCGCGGCGGTGGCGGAGGCGGCGGTGGCGGAGGCGGCGGTGGCGGAGGCGGCGGTGGCGGAGGCGGCGGT